>Ga0163163_10000211_pt1 | contig 60430 bp, 49 predicted proteins | sample S65metaG_FD_119766 | JGI IMG/M metagenome (GOLD analysis project Ga0163163, IMG submission 119766) | Switchgrass rhizosphere microbial communities from Kellogg Biological Station, Michigan, USA - S6-5 metaG | ecosystem: Host-associated > Plants > Roots > Rhizosphere > Soil | place: USA...
TGGCCTGAAGCCACCGCTGTGTTGTCCATCACTCCGACACCCCCGAGACCGGTTCGAACATCCAACCAATAAAAAAGAATCAACAAAATTACCCAGGTCAAACTTCCCCAATCAAACATCAAGCCAGGACGAAAAACCTCCCGCCGCCACCAGCGGCGATTTTCGATGCGGTACTGCCGAATGGCCGAAACTGCTTTCGGATAATCTTCAGGCGCGACAAGTAAACCCCAGCCGGTGCTGGCCTGATCTTGTTGAATCTCAGCTCCGATTCCCTGACTGATCAGGACCAGGCTCCAGTCCATGGCCTGGGCTAATGAACGAGCGGAAATTCGGTTTGCTTCGGGTGCCATGGGAACTCGCGTACCTGTCCCTAAAGAGGATACGCATAAGAGACCAAAACGGCCTGCAACTGGATTGGCGCAGAGCAGAAAATTGCGCAAATACCACGCCAAAGACTAAGTTTGCGACGCATCATGCAGGGCAACTATAGCCCAATAAATTAAGAACTCCAACACACCCTGAGCATTGAAGGGCGGACATCTCGCCTTGCCTTCTGGTAAATTGCTGCTCCTGAAGCGTCAAGCTCCAGAGAAAAATCAACCTCCAATGCTCAGAAGACTCGGGGGCAAAGAAGGGTTGGAATATGGAGCTTCTCAGCCTCGCACGAGTTAAACCGGAACCCACCACACCTCATTCACTTTTTCGGTAGCCAACTTTTGACGGGGCCGCCGCTTTTAATCCAATCCTCATCCAGCACCGCATGATTTACGATTGTGCGCTCGTGTGAAGTAAAAATGAGATGAATCTTTCCGTCCTGCGTCTCCACCGCCATGGGATAGGCGTAATCATAAGGACCCTCGGCGACGTTTCGTCGCCAGGGCCAGGTCTTGTCAGTGTCAGGTGAAATCGCAATGGTCAATGGCGTCCGCTCGTTCATGCTGTCATTGTATAAAAGGAGCAAGTTGCCATTCCTCAATTTGATGAAATCGACTGCGGCATTTGGATTTTTGAATGTTGTATTCACCCCTGGAGACCAGGTCCAGCCGCCGTCATGGGATTCGGCGCGAATGAGCCAACCGTTGGTTGTCGGTTCGAAGTTGCCGCCACGTCTTACGTATGCGATCAGGAAATCCGACTTCACTTCAATAGGCACCGGTTGGATATTTCCCGTCACGGAGCGTATTTTACCAGTCTGTTTCCATTCCTTTTTTGCTGGATTGTAATTCAGGAACAGTCCGCCGCTTTCGGGGCTTGTGAATTCTGTGTTATGGCCGCTTTCGAAGTAGAGCGGCAGCAGATAATGACCGTCATGCAAGACGATGGGTTTGTTGCACACCATCATGCCGTCGTCATTCACTAAAGGGAATGCGTCAGACCAGGTTTCAGCGTTATCCCGTGAGACTTTGGCCTGGACATGCGAAGTGGACCAGGTCTCACCCGGTCGTACGACGTAGAACAGCCATACCAATCCATCGGGCGCCTGCCAAACGACGCCATTGCCCAGGGAACGGAAAGGATCATGTGCGATACGAACAGGCGCCGTCCATTTCCGGGTGCCTTTTTTCAAACGCGAACCATAGACTCCAGTGTCTATGGCGTATTCGCCCTCACCACCATAATAAACCAGGTAAAGATCCCCAGTTTTGAGCTCTTCGATGCGTGCTGGATGTTTGTAAGGGCCGGTTTTGGTTTCCGGTCCAAAGACACGTTCGATTAGCAGCTCACCGGCGGAAAGTGGGAATATCGACAGGCACAATCCGAAAAGCACGAGGATGGAGGAAAGTGAACGGCGAAAAAAACAATTAGAATGCCGACGGCGGCTCATGCGTCAGAAAACACGCAGATTGCGCAATGGTCAAGCGAAGTTTCGTTTGTTCCGTGAGACTTAGCATTTTTGCTGGTGATGAATGGCTGTTTAGGCAAACCTGCTTTAGGTTCGTTTTTATCTAATGAAATGGCGATGGATATGGTTTTGGCTCTTGGCATTGCTGGGCATTGTAGTGCTGGCTTGTGCCTGGGTAGTGCCAGCGTATTTGAGAGCTACAGATTTAACAGTGGTTGAGAAAGCAGGAAAAAAAACTCTTACTCTCGTCGATCGCGGACTTCAACTTGTAAAGGAAAACAAGCTGGGTCCGGCTGAATTGCTTTTGGAAGCCGCTCGCTTCGAAGGAATACCCGATCGCGCGGAATTAGGCCTTGCGGTCACCAATCTTGCATTGGCGCATCCTGATTGGAAAGTGTGGGGCGGGGGAGAAGGCCATTTCGAGGTGCTTTTTGGAACAAACGCGAGGCCCCGAAGAACTCAGGGGCCGCCTGGCGCCGCCGAAACGTCTTCCTCGGCAGCAGTTGAAGTTGAGAAAAGCCGCGCAGAGTCTCAATCCGAGCCGCTTACCGAATGGGTGGTGCGCCTTGGAAACCGGGAAAAAGTTCTCAATCTATTGAAAGCCTCACCCAAGCCATTGATTCAGGAACTTTTCCGAACCAGAACGTTGACGAATACCGTTATTTTTCCGGCGGCAGAATCATCATCCGGTCAGGCTTTCGATGCCGCGATTGGTGTGTGCGGATTGCTACTGGCGGAAGCTGAACTGAGCAGCAGTCTAAGAAACGCCCTCTTTAACGCGGCTTCGGCAGCCAATCACGGGGGCAGTCCTCAAGCCTTAGAAGAAATGTTATTCGACTTTATGTCGCTAGGCCAGCGGCTTAATTGGACACAACTTGCGGAGTTCACGTCGCAAATCGAGGAGCCACGGACGCTACGTCTCTTTGGCGAGCGCATTCGCAAAAATGAGGAGCATTTACCGTTGCTTTTTTCCGTGGTGGAGCTTTCCAGAAAACCGGCCGCAGTAGCAGGATATTTGACGGAGTACAGCCAGACGGGTTTGGATGAGCTTGGGACGAGCTTGCGTTTTGGCGAGGGCGGCTTGAATGAGTTGCTGATGCGCAAGGAGCGGCTTTACACTCCGGGTTTCCGGCAGAGTCTAGCGCAAAATACTCCTCTTGGCACAGTTTCGGCTTTTGCGCTAGAGTATGTGTGGCGCACCCCTTGGGTTGCGCTGGGCATTAAATGGATGTTATATCTGCTGGGCGGGTTTCTGTTCGCGGTGGCGGTCCATTTTGCGCTGCCGCCGGTGACAGCGTTGGAAGAACCGCTTCAAGTGCGAGGCTTTCATGTGGCCCGGGAATTATTGTTTGCACTGGGATTCCTGCTCGTGGTGCTGCTATTGAGCGAGCCGTTTCTCGCTCAAGAAAGCCAGAAAGCTCAATTTGCTTTCCGGTTTCATCTGCCCGCGGTGGGCAACGCTCCTGCGGCGGGAATCACTAAAGCGAAATCATCGTTTATGGATCCAAAAAGTTTATTGACGCTCTTGCTGTTTTTCGTGCTTCAGGCCCTTATTTACAGCGCTTGCCTGGTTAAACTGGCCGAAATCCGCCGTCAAAGAGTTCAGCCGCGCATCAAGTTGAAATTGCTGGAGAATGAAGATCATTTGTTCGATGCCGGGCTGTATCTGGGTTTTGCCGGCACAATTGTGTCTCTCATTCTGGTTTCCCTGGGTGTGATCAAACCCAGCCTGATGGCTGCTTACTCGTCCACTTCTTTTGGAATTATTTTCGTTTCTATTTTCAAAATTTTTCATCTGCGACCCGAGAGACGCCGACTCTTGCTGCAATCTGAGGCTGCGGATGTGCCTCAACCTGCCAATGTGCCGCCCGCTTCCCGGCCCCTCGCTGCTCCGTTATGAATCGCAGTATCTTGATTGTCATTTGCGATTTCCTCCTAGTCAGCTTGCTGGCGTTTTCCACGGTGGATATCAATAAGACAGCCAATGAAGGTGTGCCGCCCAATGTGCGGGTTGATATCACTACCAACCAGGTGGATAGCGGCAAGGATCTGGCCGCAGTGATGAGGTTGGCTCTGAGTGAAGAGCAAAAGAGACGGGAGCTGCTTTTGAGTGAGTTGACCAAGACGCGGGAAGAGGTTAGCCAGCGCGAAAAGCAGGTGCAATCCGCCCAACAAGCACTCCAGGCCCGGGAACAGGAAACACTCCGTTTACAACAAGGTTTGCAAGCCAAGGAACAGGAAAGCCAAAAACTGCAACAGCAACAGGCCGCCTTACAGCAGCAATTCACCAGTGCCCAGACCAATATTCAAACTTTGAGCCAGCAATTGCAGAGCAGTTCCGCGCAGGCAGCCACCTCGAAGGAAAAACTCGACGCCCTCGAGGCTGAAAGGAGAAAACTCGCGGAACAAGCCGCCGCAATGCAACAACAAATGGCGCAATTGGCTAAAAGCAATGAACTGGCCACGGTGGAAAAGCAACGCTTGTCCACTCAACTCCAGGTGGCCGAAACCGAGAAGCGTTATGCTGCCGAAAATGCCGTTCGCATGCAGGAACAAGTGAAAGTCGAGCGAGAAGAGAAGGCGAAATTGGCTGAAGGAGTAAGGGTGTTGGCCAGTAAATCGGGCGAATTAACCCAGGAAATCCGCGAGAACAGACCGTTGGCGGCTAATACGGTCTTCACCATCTTTGCCACCAATCGCGTCGAGGCCCATTTTGATGCGTTTCGTTCCGGACTGCTGGGAACCAGCCGTCGCAAGGATACACAAACCGTCCTTGCCACCGACGGCACTAATACATTTGCCGTTTGCCACATCCAGGATACTCCATTGACTCTTTGGAACCCGGGAACAGATTGGGAAGAGCTCAACGGCAACCTGACGCGCAATGGAGTTGGCTTTCCTATCTCCTCTCTCGCGTTTTCCCTGCGCGATCCCCGGGTAATTTTAATCCCGGTTCCGCAAGCGCAGGCAGCCAAGTTGGGCGGAAAAGCATTTCAGATCTCGCCTGCCCCTTACAAATTTCAAGATGCCGTCCTTGTTGGCGCCAAAGAAGGATATTACGGAGAATGCAGGTTTGAACTGGATCTTAGCACACCGGATTATCTCAAGCTTGATAATAATTTTTTGAAAGGGCTTTTCGGCAAATTCAATCCTTCGCGCGGCGATTTGGTTTTCAGTAAAACCGGCGAACTACTCGGCATTATGGCCAATGGCACTTATTGCATGATGCTTCGTAATTTTGACGCCGCCGCAACAGTGCGATTCGGACAAAATGTACGTGAACAGCATACCGGGGATACACTGTCGCTCCTCTACAGCATGGTTGCAGGTTTGCCGTTCAAATTGCAGTAAGCGGGTAAAGCCAAAGAAGTTTACCACGGATAAAACAGGAGAGCACGGATAAGACAGTGAAAAATAAAAGTTTTTAGCTCCTGATGTTTTCTTGGGTCTTAGAGATAAAGACCTGTGCAATTGATGAATTTCTCCTCCGTCTTATCCGTGTTCCCCCGGTTTTATCCGTGTTCAAAGCCTTCTGTGTGGTTCAGGCGGCTGTTTTGGATTGAAGATTCTTGATAATCTTCTTGATGAGTTTGGCCGGCAAAGCGTAGGTGGTCACGCGACCCGCTCGGGCAATGTTCAGCCCGATTGCTTTTCCGTCCAGATTCACTAACGGACCGCCGCAAAGCCAGGGTTGTAAAACAGTGTCATGCTCGATCGCCTGTTCGAATCCTTGTGACCGCTGACTAACCTGACCTCGGAGCCGCGCAGCATCGGCGGACGTTTCGAATTCACCTGCTAGCAAGCTTTCGGTCGGCGGCTTCATTTCGATTTCGAAATCCAATTCCTTCTCTTCGCGCTTAACGCGAAGCTTCACCGTTTGGCCCTGACGAAATTCACGCAATGCCTCTATTACCTGCATGCGATTTGTAACCACCTCGTTATTGACCGCCACGATCAAATCGCCTTTTTTCATGCCCACCTTTTCGGCACCTAATCCCTCCGTCAGCCGATCCACTCTGGGTTCCGAAGAGCGGCCGTCAAACTGGACTCCAATAAAAGCACGTTGAGGCCTTATTTTCCGAGGCAAGGCGCTAATAATGCCGACGGCATGAGGAGTTTTGGCAATGCCAGGAGTAATGGCCCACTGACCGACATGAACTTCTTCCTCTACCCATTCAACTGGGGTGAGTCCTTCTGCTTGCACCCGCACGAGTGCCACGTCGTCTTCCTCATCAGTGCCAATGACCTCGGCATCGACGTGCCTATCGTCAGCGGTCCAACAGGTCAGTTTGCCTTTCTTCAGTTCACTGGCCTTCGTAAGCGCCAAGCCATTACTACTGATAATTGCTCCCAGGGAGACGGTTTCACTATCCACGTAGAATTTTATAATCGACAGCCGGGTTTTGGCCGACACCGGCGCAAAGGCTTGGAGAATATCCTCGCCGCTCCTGAATTGATCACGTGAAAGCCTGGACGAACTTTGGGCAAGAACAGCTGGGACCAGGGCCACCAGCACTAATGCGAAGGCGGCCTGCAATTGTAACCAGGCAGTCCTTGTGTTCATTACCGCTCAGAGCCCGTTTTAATTGATCAGTTGATCCTCGGGTTTCGCGGGACCAGGGGTTGCCTGAAGATCGAGCTTAATCACCACGTTGTCGCGGATCAGATCATTTGGCATTCCTGGATAATTGATGTTGAAATCACGGCGGTTAATAGCGAAGTCAGCTTTAACGGTCACTTTATCATCAGCCACTATTATGTCCGCAGGGAAGGAAATGCTTTTGCTCACTCCATGGAGCTCCAGATTCCCGGTTACTTTCTGTTTAGCACCGTCCGCTTCAATCCCAGTGACGCTGAAAGTGGAGACCGGAAGATTTGCCACGTCAAAAAAGTCTTTGCTCTTTAAGTGACCTTCGAGTTTGCCGTTATCGACCCAGAGAGATTTCATCGCGATCTTAAACTGGGGCGTGCCGACGATCTTGCCGCTGGAAACCTGGAGCTGGCCGGCCACGTTTGTAAATCCTCCGTTGTGACTACCCGTCACCTTGGAGCCGACGAAATTAATTTTCGACCCTGCGCGAACTGAATATTCCTTTGCTCCAGCCGCAGCGGGCGCCTCCACCTTTTTGGGCTCGGACGTCGCAACCTTCTCCACTTTATTCGCAGGATCCGAACAACCCACGAGAAAACATGTAGCAGTCGCACAAAGCAAGAGTCTAAAGGTTTTCACCGGCTCGAACTGAAATGGGGTAATGAATAATTTTATTTTCACGTTATCCTAATTGTGAAGTTTCTTTACCTTATGCGGAATTACAAGTCAAACCTGCATTGCCAAATTCCTCCTTCGTGCCGAATAGGCAAAAGAGGTGAGCGCTAAAAAAACGCGAAAGCTTTGCCTTCGCGTTTAGTCGAAAACTGTTTTATCAACGTCGGAACTGCAACGGGGCACTCTCGGGCATTTCGTGAGCACAAGGCTGATTGGTTGGCGCATCTGCGACGCGATCACTATTTTGCACGAGGTTATTGGCCAGAAGGAAGGCCTCGACTTCATCCCCGCTGATGTCTGGCAGCATGCGGCCGTTGATCTCGACACACGGGCTGAGCATCTGGCCGCTCTTTTCAATCATCTCCTGGCGTTGCACCGGGTCATTGATGATATCGCGGTCCTCGTAAGGCAAATCATATTTCCGTAAAATAGCGCGCACACCCTGACTCCAACCGCAACTCGGTTTGAGATAAGCAATGATCTTTGGTTTGTTCATAGTTAAGTCGTAGTATTACACTGCCACAATTATTGCGAAACTCAAAACGAAAGCGAACAATTCTTTGCGGTTGAGGGTCCTGGTCGTTCCCGACAAGTTCAAAGGCACATTGAGCGCAACGGTTGCCGCCCAGGCAATTGCGCAAGGTTGGCGTCGCGCACGTCCGCAAGACCATCTCAAATTGATTCCAATGAGCGATGGCGGCGAGGGATTTGGGGAAGTTATGGGCAGGTTCTCGGGGGCGCAAATTCAGAAAGCAAAAACCGTGGACGCCGCCCATCGACCCTGCGTGGCTGAATGGTGGTGGCAGGACAAGACCAAGACTGCGGTAATCGAAACAGCCCGTGTCATCGGCCTGGCCATGTTGCCACCGAAAAGGTTCCATCCGTTCGAACTCGACACCTTTGGACTCGGTGCAATTTTCAATGCGGCCGCCAGGAAAGGGGCCAGAGAGTGCCTGGTTGGCATTGGAGGCAGTGCAACGAATGACGCCGGTTTCGGCATGGCAAGAGCAATGGGCTGGCGTTTTATAGATAAGGCTAACAGAAAACTGACCACCTGGCCGCAGCTTCCCGAGTTGAAAATGATCCACCTGCCGAGTGAAGAAAGAATCTTTGAGAAGGTTCGTGTTGCAGTCGATGTGCGCAACCCTCTGGTGGGGCGCCTGGGAGCTACGCGGGTTTATGGCCCGCAAAAGGGATTACTGCCAGCAGATTTTGCGATGGCAGAAAATTGCCTCACTCGTTTGGCCAACGTTTGGAAAAAGCAATTTCAGCACGACCTCAAACAGACACCAGGGGCAGGGGCGGCTGGAGGGCTGGGTTTCGGTTTGATGGCCTTTTTGGGAGCCCGGCTGGAACCTGGATTCCACTTGTTCGCACGGCATTCCGGACTGGAGCAGTTAATTCAATCATGCGACCTGGTCCTCACCGCAGAGGGAGCAATTGATGAATCCACACTGATGGGCAAAGGTGTAGGCCAACTCGCCTCAGCGTGCCGGAAGTGGGGAGTGCCATGTATAGCCTTGGCTGGTGTCGCGCTCCCCAGTGCCCGTGTGAAGAGGACATTTGCCCAAATACATGCACTGAATGATATTGCCGACCTGGAGCAGGCAAAAGTGCGGGCAAAGAGTTTGCTGGCGGAGCTAACGATGCGGGTGGCTCGAAATCTCCCGGCAATCGTAAATCGATAGGAATTTGCGCGGGGAGACTCCGGATGGCTGTAGGTGGCTAAGACGGTTGATAAACTAGAGAGCGCTTCGCTTCCTCTCGAGCGATCCCAATTTCACAGCGGCAGGACTTTAAATAATCATTGACTTTTACTTTCAGGAATGCGTAACCTGAGTCGAAGCCAAAGCCGTAAAAGAGCCTTTAAGAACATCGCTGACCCGCAGCCGTCTTCAGAATCAAATTCATCCAGCAGTTATGAAAACAAGACAACCCGCATCCGCCCGCCGATCGGCATTTATTCTTTCGGTAACCCTCCTGGCCGCTTTTCTTGCCGGTACTGCAGCCGCCCGGGCCGACATAATCTATGTCTCAAACTGGAATAATAATACTATTGAAAAGTTTGATTCGGTCACTGGAACCGATTTAGGAACTTTCGCTAACATCATCGGACCACGAGGTCTGGCTGTTGATAGTGCGGGCAACCTCTACGCGGTTAGTTATGGAGATGGATCAGTCCTCAAGTATACCCCCGCCGGCATCGCTTCGGTCTTTGCCTCTGGGTTGCAAGGTCCGGAGGGTTTGACTTTTGACAGTCAGGGGAACCTCTACGTCGGAAGCTTGTACGACAACAACATTGTCAAGTTGACACCTGGTGGTGTTGCCTCTGTTTTCGCCAACACCGGCGCTAACGATCCATATGGCCTGGTCTTCGATACGGCAGGCAATCTTTATGTAAGCACTTACACCGGTAACACGATTCAGAAGTTCACTCCGGGCGGTGTTGGTTCAGTTTTCATCGGAGGCGCAAACGGGCCAATCGGATTAGCATTCGATTATACAGGGGATCTTTATGTGGCGAATTACAACGGACACACGATTCAGAAATTCAATCCGGCCGGCGTGGGTTCAGTTTTCGCCTCTGGCTTGACTGACCCATCGGGCCTTGCTTTGGACAGCCTGGGCAATGTTTATGTGGCTGACCAATGGGCCAATCCATACAGCATAAAAAAATACACTCCTGGCGGCGTGGGCTCAGTCTTCAGTACCAGCGGCCTAAGCGGCCCAGCTTACATTGCGATCGTTCCGGAACCCTCAGCAGGAGAGTTGCTGGGCATTTGCCTCCTTGCACTTTTCGCGGTTCGTCCTTGGACCTTTCATAGCAAGACTCACAATTCTTCAATGAAGTAGCTGCTCTGCCCGGTGGTCCACGCTTGAGCTTAGCCTGGCGGAACGGAGAGAAGGTAAATCCAAGGAATTATTTTGTTCTTGGTTGACCCTCTAGACTATATAGGCCCCAAGGAAGCGAGCGAAGGCTGAACTGTGATTTGTTTGAAACTCGTTCTCAGCTCTGAACATCAACAACAGGAACAAGCTTGAACTTCAGGCGGGTAACGCTAACGTCTTAGCCATGAATTTGGAAGATCATTTGGGAGATATCATTCGAAAAGCGCGGGCCATGTCCAATATATCGTCCGCGGCGGCTGCCAAGGCTGCGGGCCTCACGGAAGAGGAGCTAGCTGCCCTGGAAGACTCCGGTTCGACTGCAAAAAAACCCGACTACGATGAACTAGCCGAGTTGATTGGTCTCAACCCTGGTAAACTCAAGAGCATCGCACAAGGATGGGTGCCGTCTGAAAAAAATCTGGGCACCTGGCCAGTATTGCGTCCATTCTCAACCAGCGGCGACGGAATCACGGTCAACTCTTACCTTATTTGGGATGAAGTGGCCCGTGAGGCTGCGCTGTTTGATACGGGTTGGGACGCGACACCCGCGCTCGAAGTCATCGAGGAAAATAAACTCCAGCTTAAACATTTATTTATCACGCACTCACATCCAGACCACATCGCCGGAGTCAGCACTGTCCGGGAAAAGTTTCCCAAAGTGCGTGTGCACTCCAGTTCCAGGAATGCGCCTGTCGATCAACGCAACCGACCGAACGACTTTATTCACCTGGGAAGCTTGCGGATTACACATCGGGATACGCCGGGGCATGCCGAAGATGGCGTAACATACGTCGTGGGCACCTGGCCAGAGGATGCGCCGCATGTGGCCATCGTGGGTGATGCCATTTTTGCTGCTTCGATGGGACGTGGCAACCAATCCTGGGACGTTGCCAGGCAAAAGGTGCGGGAACAGATCCTGAGTTTACCTCCGGAAACACTGATTTGCCCGGGACATGGGCCTCTGACAACCGTCGCAGAAGAAAAAGAGCACAATCCGTTCTTTTAGGGAAACAGCTCCGTAGCAGGCTGTTGAAAAAGTGGCCGCCGAGGTAAACCTCGGCGGCTACTGCCGCAATTTTGTTTCAACAACCTTTTAGGAGGCGCGGTTTGAATTTCAGTTTCCCCGCGGGCGCACAACCTAGGTGGTAGACTCAATTGTTCTATCATGAGTAGTTTTCCAATACACAGGAAGTGACAACCTCTTTGTTTCTTTCGTTTGCTTCTGTCAAATTATTCGGAACTCCGTTCGCGCCCTGGCAGGATCCTGCTTTCCTCCGCCCGCCGAATTCAACGAATTCAATTGTTGACCCGCGCAGGCTCGATTGATAGCTTTCGCCCCCGCTTAACCGCGGAGAATTATGCGACACACCATTTCCGTTCTCGTGGAAAACAAGTTCGGCGTGTTGACTCGCGTGGCTGGGTTATTCAGCGGGCGAGGTTACAATATTGACAGCCTCAACGTCGCGCCGACCGCTGACCCCACAGCCTCGCGCATGACAATCGTGACGCGCGGAGACGATGCGACGCTCGAGCAGATCGTCAAACAGCTCAATAAGTTGGCTGACGTGATGAAAGTGCAGGATTTTCGCGAGGGCGAATATGTCGATCGCGAACTGGTCCTGGTGAAGGTGGCTGTCGATTCCAAGGCCCGAGCTGAAGTGATGCAGATTACCGATATTTTCCGCGCCAAAATTGTGGATGTTCAACCGAAAAATCTGACGATCGAGGTCACGGGCAACGACAGCAAAGTGGAGAAGTTCTTAAGCCTGATGAAAACTTTCGGGATCCTCGATTTAACCCGCACAGGACGAGTGGCCATGGCTCGGAAATGATCTTTGGTTGAACAAGCCGCTCCTGAAGCTCTGATTAAAGCAGCAAAACGAATAGTTCTAAATAACATAACCATGCCAGCTAAAGTTTATACCGACAAAGACGCAGACCTGAGCCGATTGCAAAATAAGACCCTCGCGGTCCTGGGCTTTGGTTCGCAAGGCCATGCGCACGCGCTGAATTTAAAAGACAGCGGATTGAAAGTAATCGTTGGCCTCTACGAAGGCAGCAAATCGATTCCTGTTGCCAAAGAGAATGGATTCGAGGTGGTTTCGACCGCGGAAGCTGTGCGACGAGGAGACGTGATCTTTATCGGGATTCCTGATACTCGCCAACCGAGCGTCTATGAACGCGATATTGCTCCTAATCTCACCAAAGGCAAAACGCTGGTTTTCCCGCACGGATTTTCCATTCACTTCAAGACCGTTGTACCTCCCAAAAACGTCAACGTGATTTTAGTAGCGCCTAAAGGACCTGGTCATATTGTGCGGAGACAATATTTGGAAGGCAAGGGCGTCCCTTCTCTCATTGGCGTTTATCAAAATCCCGGCAAGGAAGCCAAAGAACTTGCGCTGGCATGGGCAAAAGGGATTGGTGGCACGCGGGCGGGTGTGATTCAAACAACATTCCGGGAAGAAACTGAAACGGATCTTTTTGGCGAGCAAACAGTGTTATGTGGGGGAGTCAGCGCGTTGATTACGGCCGGGTATGAGACACTGGTCGAAGCAGGTTATCAACCCGAGATGGCCTATTTTGAATGCCTGCATGAGTTGAAACTCATTGTTGATTTAATCAATGAGGCGGGCATTAGTGGCATGCGGTTTTCGATATCAGAAACCGCCAAATGGGGAGACGTCAGCATTGGTCCGAAAATCATAGATCGGACGGTGAAAAAGCGCATGAAATCTGCCTTGAAGGATGTGCAATCGGGCAAGTTCGCAAAGGGCTGGGTGGCCGAGTACAAAGGCGGGTATAAGAAATATAATGCGTTGTTGAAACAGGGGCAGAAGCATTCGATCGAGAAAGTAGGGGAACGTTTGCGAGGGTTGATGCCCTGGATGAAGAAGAGATCCATTAAAGGCGCCCAGGCTGCCTATTGAAGGAAAGCACAAGCCAAAATGAAGCCAGACAGGACGCTGTGAAAGCCTCCTGCCTGGTTTCGCAGGTTCGAGAGAAATTCTCGATCCGATTATTTAACCGAAGCTTCTATTTCGCGAGCCACGCGTAAGTGGTCCTGAATGACACTGAGCGTTTTTTGCGCAAACGCTTTCAGATCAGGATCAGTTACATCCTTCACGGCATCTTCGAATTCTTTGACATCCTTTTTATGGTCTTTCACCATGGCCGCCATGTATTCTTTGTCGAAATCGCGTCCTGAAAGTTTTTCCAGTTTTTCCGTCATCGAATTATCATGACGAGAGATTTCCGTTGGAATGACAGCGCCCTTCGTTGAGGCGACTTATTTCAGTTCATCATTGGCTTTCGAATGATCCGTAATTATTCGTTGGGCAAAATCACGAACAGCCTGGCTGTTGGCTTTGGTTTTGGCAATTTCCCCAAGGCGTACCTCCATCTGTCCCCCATGAGCTGCTTCACTCAAAAACCGATAGTCTCTGTAGCCGAGTTGCCCACGAGACTCTTTGTTGTTTTGTTCCGCTGCACAGAGCGACCCACCACTCGCTATGACCGTCCCTGCCAGGGCAGCACACCACAGAAGTTTATTGACTTTCATATAATATAATTCTCCTTTCATTTGGATGAAGCCTGAAATTCAGGCCCTTTCTCCAAAGGTATTAATTATTTTGTCTGAAAAAAACGTACGCTGGATTGACGACATGAAAAGGGAGGCATAAGCCCCATGGAGCACGTTTATGCATTGCAGATTTTGAAATATTCGAATGCCGAATGATTACATACATTGTTACCCCGGGCCATGACTACAGAGGTGGGAGCTAAACGGAACCTTCGAAATTCGCTTTGGATATATTTATTGGCAGCCTCGTTCCTCACCTACTACGCAGTGATGATTTATGCGGAGTTATTTCAGCCCGGAAGAACAGGAATCGACTTCGAGTTCAGCAACGGCAGCCTCAACATCACTGCTGTTGATCTCAGGTCACCCGCTGGCCGTGCAGGCCTTGTGGTTGGCGATAAGTTGCTCAGGGTCGACCAACGGTTCATTCGTACATGGGAAGATTGGCGCCATTTTCTAGTCATCAGGCAGACCCACCGCGAGTATCGGTTCGGGATTGAACGTGCCGGGCAAGAGTTAGACGTGCCGGTCGTGCTTGGCCGTCAAGCCGATGACCCTTTAATGAGATTGGAACGAAAGCGTTTCGTTCAAGCCTTTCTTCTCCTGCTCTCAATTATTCTGGTTTGTTACCAGCCGGGTGAGTGCGTCACGCGGGTGGGCGCTCTGCTTCTAGCAGCCATCGGTACAGCGCCGCTTTTTCCCAGCACAGAAATGATAGCGGTCTGGAGAGGCCTTCCCAGCCTCGCAGGGCTGCTGCTTTGGATTCCACAAATCTCGCATCTCCTGCTTTTGCCAATTTTCTTCACGTTCTTTGCGCTGTTTCCCAAGGCGATTTTTCAGAAGACCTGGGGTTGGAGCGTGGTTTGGGCCCCCGCTTTGATGGTGGCTGGTATCTGGGCTCCGCATATTTACGCGCACGTTTATCGACCTCCTGTTGCAGAAGAAGTTCCGGGTTGGATGCGCTTGGTTCTGGGAGCGGCGGTTTTGATTTACTGTGGAGGAGGCTTGATCGCGCTGTTGCTGAATTACCGCAGTCTGCCGGACGCACAAGATCGTCTGCGTTTACGGGTCTTTGTTCTTGGAGCTATCATTGGTCTGACCCCCGTCATCCTGTTTCTAACCGCCATTTTCTGGGGAACACTGACCCAATCGCCCTTGGTATGGTTCTTTGTCTCAGAGGGATATCGCCATCTATTGGTGGGACTGTTTCTAGCCTTTCCGCTGTCGCTGATTTACGCAGTAGTCCGGCATCGGGTCTTTGATATTCCCAACCAGATAACCATCAACCCGATGAATCGTGATCTTTGATCAGCCAGGCGATCACCATTGCGTGAGCATCGCCTTTCATTCCGGTCAAAAGAGATATGAAAATGTTTGCTTACATTTTGATTTTGGCGGCGGCTCGTTGGACTTTGTTAGCCGACAGCCCCGATTTTGATTCGCTGCCCCCGGTGGTGGTGAAAACGACTCCAGAAGCTGGGGTAAAGGAGGTTTCCGCCGGGGTGGTGGAGATTGCAGTGACTTTTAGCAAACCAATGGAGGATCAATCATGGAGTTGGTCGTCCGCTTGGAAGGATTCAGTACCCGAGGTGGTGGAGAAACCCAGATACAAATCTGACCGCAAGACCTGCGTGCTCAAGGTAAAACTCGAACCAAATAAGTCATATGCTTATTGGCTAAACAGCGAAAAATTTCATGGCTTCAAAGACCAGCAAGGCCATTCGGCTGTGCCTTACCTCCTGGCCTTTCGAACCAAAAACAGGTGATCAGATTCTATACGCGAGGCTATTTTATTTTGTCCGGAAATTCATCCTTCTTTACTTCAGCGGTTGCCATGGTGTAACCGCGGACATCTGTCGGTGCCCTTCAAATTCTCTCGTGCAAGTTTTGGTTGGCATCTAAGACCCATTGACCCCAACATCGGGAAATGAAGCCCACCATAACGTTTTCGCTTCTCATCTACAGGTGCGCTTCTGATGGGTGCGAGACGCTACGAAAGAACGCATGAAGACAATTTCGCGGTCCGTCTGGCAAATGTGTTTGGGGTTATTGTTAATCGCCACCGCTTGTCAGCCGGTGGTCCAGACGACCGGAGATGTGCCTGCGGATATATTAGCATTCGTTGCCCGAAAGGAAGCGCAAGCCAGGCAAATCCAGAACGCTTCCGGCCTAACTGTTGCCCCGGATATCTGGCGATATTTCGAGGCTGCCAAAAAGGGAGATTACCCAGCGGTTGCTCGCCTTTGGGAAAAGCTCAGCAAACGAGCGGGACAATACGAAGGCTCGAGGGCAGACCCGGCGGTAACGAGTGAATTGTGGCAAACCATCATTGAAACGCAGTTGGCTTGCGAACAATTTGCCATGGGCGAACCGAAATATGCCCGAGCGTTCGGTCAAACTATTATCAATTCCATCCCTCCCGGGAGCATTTACTTTGGTGGCACTGACCCAGGTCGAGGGTTGGTAACTGCCCTTTGCAAGTCGCAGGAGACCGGAAACCCTTTCTTTACCATTACGCAGAATGCCCTGGCGAACAATCTCTATCTCCAATACCTCGAAGACATTTACAAGAAGCAAATTTACATTCCTCATACTGAAGATTCACAAAAGGCCTTTAATGAATATTTACAGGATGCACAGGCTCGGCTGAAAACGGGAAAGCTCAAGCCCGGAGAAGACGTGAAGATTATAGACAATCGGGTCCAGGTTAGCGGACAGGCTGCCGTGATGACCATCAATGGGCTTCTGGCCAGGGTAATATTCGACAAGAATCCACAGCGGGAGTTTTTCATCGAGGAAAGTTTTCCATTAGATTGGATGTATCCGCATCTTGCGCCTCATGGGTTGATTATGAAAATTCATCGGGAGCCGTTATCAAGGATATCGGCTGAGACCCTGGAGAAAGATCGTGTTTATTGGAATGAACAGGTTAAACCGATGCTGGGTGATTGGCTGAAACCGAATACATCCGTGAAAGACGTATGTGATTTTGCGGAAGCAATATTCTTGCGCAAAGATTTCAGCAAATTCCAAGGCGATCCAAAGTATGTAGCCAATACCAACGCTTGCGCCATGTTTTCCAAACTCCGCAGTTCTATTGCGGGCGTCTATGTGTGGCGGGTAAACCAAACGTCTGATCCGAATGAAAAGAAAGAAATGGCGACTGCCGCCGATCTCGCGTTCCGTCAGGCTTATGCTTTGTGTCCCTACAGCCCTGAATCAATATTTCGTTATGTGAATTTTCTGATGGGAGAGACTCGAGTTGAAGATGCCAGGCAGATTGCGCAAACCTCCCGTCGATTAGCCCCAAAAAATGCGCAGGTCAGGGATTTGGCAATTCAATTGGAGAAACAGCCTTCCGAGTCTGAAAAGAAATGATTGAAATCATCGCATGAATCGTCTGGCGTTGCTGCTCCAAAAACTGCATAGCAACCGCCTCAAACAAACTGCTGCATCGGGAATAGCCTCAGCGTCCAATCTAAAAGTCTGGTGAGGTGACATGGCGTGGAGTGGTCAACCAAGGGCGCCGTTAAGGCGGTTTGGAATCGACATTGTCCTGCCTCTGCGCAATTCGCACGAGGGCCATTCCTATGAGAAGCGCCGCAAAGCTGGCCATCCAGAAATAGTAGGCTGCTCCCAGCCTGTCAACCGGTGTGCCTCCCGCCTCGTTAAAATACCACGAATGGACCAAGTGCGACAACGAGCCCAATCCCAAAGCGATAGCGCAACAGGTCATGGCCACGGTTCGCTGCTTCAAGCACGCAAAGAGTACCGCCGCAAAATATGCAACGTTCGCGAACCAGGGAAAATCGCCTGTGGCCACGCCCCACCAACCCCACAACAGGGTCGTCAGGCCTCGGACCGGCGAATGCTCGCGGAATACCAGCGCAGGCATCCCCAACGAGGCCATGAAGAGCGACAGGGAGCCAATCAGCGCTACCTTCAGTTCAAAGGTTTGCTTCATCGGTTAGTCATCATTAAAGGTAAAGCCAAAGAGTTTTACCACGGATTGAACCGGAGAACACGGATAAGACAGGGAAAAAGGCTGGAAACCTACGCTACACCCTTTGCTGCGTTGCCACTTTATTATCCTCGCGCAAAATTTCGTTTTTGATTTCTGCTTGCTTCAGAGGAAAGCGTTGATGTTGGGCTCTTTTTATGGTCAGTTGTTCAGCCTCAGTTCGACCCTTCGCCGTCACATTAACGTTTGTTTCAACTGTCGCTGTCCGTCGAAGCCTGATTCTGAATTGCTTTTGAACGGACTCGATCTTTATTGGGGGCTGCTTTGGATCCGGTTTTATACTCCGAACCCGCTCGCTTCCCAGTTTTGGTTCTTCCAAAAGTTCATAGCTTATTCCGACGACACGAGAACCATTTTGCCTCGGCAGGGATCGGGGAAATGCCAAATAAAAAGCGTGGGATTGCTCGTGAAAGCCGATCTGGCCAAAAGCTTTTCGCTTGCTCGCAGGATCCTGGATCACAGTAACGATCCGATTCTCCTTAACGGCTTTGCTAAAGGGTTTGTCCTTCTTCGGGTCAGTCCACAGAGTCATCGGCTGCGGCTTGCCGGAATTTCTAACCAGATCTCCAAAGCGAATCTTTTTCTCCATACAAAAACTTGGATTCTAAATAAGGAACCGTCAAATCCGTTATGACATCAGGTTCCTCGGGTGTGCCCGAAAAGCTCTATATGAAGCCTGTTGCAGTAGCGGTAGCCGTATCGTTTGCAAATCTCCAGCAGAGTTTCGTCCCGGCCACGAATAGCCTCGCTCGAAGTTCCTTCGGGCATCAGCAGGATTTTGCTGGCGGGAATATTTCGATTGAGGTCCCGCAACAGCGCCTGAATTTCTTCCATATCTGCAGCGGAGGTCACAACGAATTTGAGCTGGTACGGATATTGATCCATCCATTGTTGGATAATTTGCGGCTGGCGACGGAGTTGTTCGTGTCGCTGGCGCCACGTCTCGGGTAGCCTGGTGTCTGGAACCGAATTGGTGAGCTTCGGACTGAGGGACGCGAGGTCGCAGGCGATGCCCTCAGGAGAAATCGTCGCCGCAGTCTCGATGGTGATGTGCTTTCCTCGCTGGCGGAGAGCAGCTGCGAGTTCGCGGATACCTTTAGCAATCATCGGTTCGCCGCCAGTAAGAACACAGTGCCCGGCCGGGAATGCATCCACTTTTGCAAGAATTTCAGACAGTAACATCTCCTCACCTTCTGGTTCCCAAGAGGCGTACATTGTATCGCACCAGTTGCAACGGAGGTTGCACCCGGAAGTGCGAATGAAGACCGAGGGGACACCGGTAAGTTCTCCTTCACCCTGAATGGAATAGAAGATTTCTGAGACGAACATTTCAGGCTGGGAAAGCGGCGGCAGGCTTCGGTGGCAGAGGAGAGCTTTCGGCATACGCCGTCGGGTCTGGCAGGCCTGCGAGCAGGAATGCTTCCCGGCGCTCTACGCAAGTACCGCATATGCCGCAATGGATGCTGGCGCCTTTATAGCAGGACCAAGTTTTCGAAAAATCGACTCCTAATTCATGACCGCGCCTGGCGATCTCAGCTTTCGTGAGACGAATGAAAGGCCGCAGGATTTCAATGTGCGCATAAGTGCCGAGCCGGATGGCCTCTCCCATAGCTTTCATGAAGTCTTCACGGCAGTCAGGGTAGATCGCATGGTCCCCGGCATGGGCAGCGATCACCAGAGCTTGAGCTTCGATGGACTCAGCGAAACCAGCGGCGATCGAGAGCATGATTCCGTTTCGGAACGGCACAACGGTTTGCTTCATCGTTTGCTCCTCATAATGACCATCGGGAATGGCGCCGCCTGATGCGAGCAGGTCGGATTTGAAAAGTTCGCCAACAAAAGTCAGCGGAATGATGCGATGAGGAATACTCAACCGCGCGCAGTGAAAAGCGGCAAACGGGATTTCCTTGTGGTTATGTTTTGAACCATAGTCGAAACTAACTGCGCCAACCACCTTGTGTGCTTGATTCGCTTCATGCAGAGCCGAAACGGAATCCATTCCTCCACTGACCAAGACGACCACCTGCTTTTTCATCGGCTGTTTGTGCTTTGCGATTACCCGGACGGATGCTCTACGACCACGGAAAGCGACAGTCCACCACGGGCAGCGAATTTCCCTTCGATTCTCATTCGGCGTGGCCGGCAAGCCGTGACAAGGTCTTCAAGAATTCGGTTGATGACCTCTTCATTAAAAGAGGGAACGTTCCGGTACGAAGCCAGGTAAAGTTTCAGGGACTTGGTCTCGACACATTTTTTGTCGGGCACGTACTGGATGCAAATCTCAGCAAAATCGGGCTGGCCAGTGACCGGGCAGAGGGAGGTAAAGTCGGGTGAGTCAATCCGAATCAAGTAGTCCCGCTGAGGAAATGCATTCGCGAAAGTCTCGAGCTTTGCCTTTTGCGGTGAACCTGGGAATGTCGCCTGAGTATTGCCTAGCAGCGTCAGGCCAGCGTATTTCTTGTTTCGAGACCGTTTCATCGATCAAGGCACAATCGCATACTGCCGACACCGCGGAAATGAAAAAATCCCGGCCCGCGCAAAGGGTTTTACCACGGATAAGGCCGGAAAACACGGATAAGACAGAAGAGAAATTCACCTCATCTGGAACTCAATTTTTCCCGTCTTATCCGTGTTTTCCGGTCTTTTCCGTGGTAAAAATCCCCGTGTGCTGTTAGAGGTCGAAGCTTTGTTTCCCTAAGGCGACCTCAGACGGAAGTAGCGTTGTTTCTCCCCAGGGGTATAGGGGTTTGTATAATTTAAAAAGCCAGAGGAGTCGAATTGATTTGTGATAACAGGTATCCAGGAAGCCACCGGAGTAGTGATGTTCGTATAGGTCAAAAGCACATAACTCGCGTTTGAGCCACCCCCGATACCGCTGAGGTATGTATTCGTTCCTGAAATTTGCGGCACACACAGTTTCATCCCATCAGAAAGTCCGTTCGAGGTTAACTGGTAGGTCCCATAACCGGCATTGTTATAGTAATCATTATTCGCAATGACGATGAGGAACGTCCCGCGGTTGGTGGCCCGGATGCTGACTTCCGCGGTGGTCGCTCCAAACGAGGAACCGAGCAAGGCACCGTTTGGACCGTAGATCCGTATCCACGGAGCGAAGGCGTTGGTTTGACTAAGTTCATCTGCCCGGACATAAATCGGATCCCCGATGCAGGCAGAGAAGGTCCAAAGGTCAATATCACCAATTGGCATGTTTGCGGTAACGGTCAGAGCGCCGTTCAGTGAACCGCCCTCATCGCCGGGTGATGTAAAAAAAGGATCGCCCGTTTTGACCAGTGTGACGCTGTATGTTCCGCTGGCAGCGTCGGTGTAATAAGGATTATTCCCTATCACCACGAGGAACGTCCCGCTATTCGTTGCCGTGAAAAAGACTTCAGCCGCAGCAACATCCGCAACGGACCCAAGTAATATGCCGCTCGGCCCATAGATTCGCACCCAGGGATCAAAGGCATTCGTTTCGCTTAATTGGCCTGCGCGGACGATAATGTTTTGACCCACGACCGCAGTGAAACTCCACAAGTCCAAATCGCCGACGGGCATGTTTGCCTGTTGAGCAATTCCATTGGTTAGCGGTCCACCGTCGTCTCCAGGGGATACAACAAACAGGTCTCCGGTTTTGGCCAGTGTAAGGATGTAGGTTCCCGTGGCGGCATCATTATAGTAAGGATTGTTGGCAACCACTACGAGGAAAGTGCCGTTGTTGGTTGCACGAAGAGTGATTTCTGCTGATGACACATCCTCTTGTGACCCCAGCAAAACGCCATCTGGACCATACAGCCGAATCCAGGGATCGAATGGACCTGACTCGGTCACCTGGCCAACTTTGATAACAATCGAGTCTCCTGAATTGGCAGTGAAATTCCACAAATCCAGGTCGCCAAGAGTAATGCTGCCTTGGTGCAAAGCGCCGTTAGTCAGGGCCCCCCCTTCGTCTCCAGCAGAAACGACGATGGGATCACCTGTTTTCGCAAGGTTAAGCATATAAGTTCCGCTGGCGGCATCGCTGTAATAGGGATGGTTGCCGACGACCACTAGGAATGTGCCGGTGTTAGTAGCGCGAAGGGATACTTCGATCGAGGCGACATCCGCTGCCGAGCTGAGCAAAGCTCCATTAGGCCCGTAGAGCCGAATCCAGGGATCAAATGGGCCTGACTCGGTGACCTGGCCCATCTTGAGCATAATGTAATCTCCGTTTGTCGCGCTGAAGGTCCACAAATCGATATCGCCCGTAGGCAAGTTACCCTGGTGTGCCACACCGTTTGTAAGCGGGCCGCCTTCGTCGCCGGCGGCTACGGTCACCGGGCTGCCGGTTTTTGCAAGTGTAATCCGGTAGGTGCCCGCTGCTGCTTCGCTGTAATAAGGATTATTAGCGACCACCACATTGAAATTGCCGCTATTGGTTGCCCTGAGTTCCGCTTCAATACTTGCGGTGCCGAATTGTGAGAATAGCAAAGTGCCAGTCGGTCCGTACAAGCGAATCCAGGGTTCAAAATTGTTGGTGTCGCTCATTTGGCCAACTTTCACAACGAATGAATCGCCCGCGTTAGCTGAAAAAGTCCATACGTCGAGATCTCCCGGGGGCAGGTTATTGGGTTCGTAAGTTACTCCGTTAACCAAAACGCCGCCTTCATCGTCAATGCCGACAAAAGGCGCGCCAGGGGACTGAGCCAGCGTAATGCGGTAAGTGCCGGTAGCTGTGGTGCCAACATTGTCATCCACAATCACGGTAAAGGTACCGGTGTTCGTCGCGGTGACCGCGACCTCGGGAGCCACAGCGCCTGAGTCGGAGGCTATCAGGACGGCACCTGGGTTCAAAAGACGGATGCGTGGAACGAAAGCCCCGGTCTGCGTGATTTCTCCCACTCGGACAATGATGCTATCACCTGCTGTGGCCGAAAAAGTCCACGTATCCGAATCACCCGCTGGAGAGATCGTGCCTGTCGTCGTCGCGCCGTTGGATAATGCGCCCTGAGCGCAGGCGGTGTTGGGAACAAAAACTGCGCAGGCCAACACCAGGCTGAGCACCCAGCAAATCCAAATCCCGGTTGACTGAAATTTTTCTAGAGAGTTTTTTAAGCGATAAACATCGGTGGGTTGCATAAACGAAAGTGTGACGAGTTGATCAAAAAACTTTAAGATTGCATTTCTTAAGCAGACGAATGGAGCCAACCTTCGGAGTGAGGATCGGGTGAGTCGCGATTTGAAATCGTGTTTACCATCCATGTCAGTCCGCCACTGCACAATATTCTAATACTGAAACCGTCGGTTTGGCCCGCGACGTTGCCGGCATCATTATCCTGTTAGAAAAGCAAAGTCAAGAATGTTTCTCTCCAAGGCGCAACGCTCCACACGGTCCTGGCGTGGAACAACTCTGCTCGGCACCTTGTCCGATTTGGCGAGTTGCGGCTAATATAGAATGAGTGAACGATCTGACAGACTCGCAATTGTTGCGTGTTTACGCCGCACAACGCTCCGAAGCCGCCTTTGCTGAACTGGTGCGGCGGCACGTGGACCTCGTCTATTCCGCTGCGCTGCGGATGCTTCGCGACGCGCATCTTGCCGAAGACGTGACGCAAGGGGCGTTCCTGGCTCTGTCACAACAGTCTGCTAAACTTATGGATCGTCCAGTGTTGTCGGGCTGGTTGCATTACACCGCACGCAACATCGCTGCTCAGACGGTGCGCACCATTGAGCGGCGCCGCGCTCGCGAACAGGAGTGTGCCGCTATGAATGACTTGCTCGCCCAAGAATCCGACGACGCCTGGGAACACATTGTCCCCCATCTCGACGCCGCGCTCGGCAAATTGAACGAAGCCGACCGCGACGCACTCCTGCTCCGCTATTTCGAGCGCAAGTCCGCCCATGAGATGGCGCAGACCCTGGGTATCAGCGATGAGGCCGCGCAGAAACGTGTCACCCGCGCCGTAGAGCGCTTGCGCAAATTCTTCGCCCAACGCGGCGTCACTGTAGGAGCGAGTGGGCTTGTTGTTGCGATCTCCACCAACGCGGTCCAGGCCGCGCCTGTTGGTTTGGCTGCCGCGATTTCAACGTCGGCCAGGCTCGCCACAGCCACCCTTCTTACCACTGCAACCGCCACTTCCGTCAAAATCATTACCATGACAACGACACAGAAAACTCTTATTACGATCGGACTGTTGGTGTTCCTAAGCATCGCAAGCTACAAAGTATTTCACACGAATGAGCTGCGAAATGGATCTCTTGAAGCGGGTGTAGCTTTAGAAACAAATGAGGCAGGCGGGGGCAAAGTTGCAAAACGATTCGAACCGTTCGGCGCTACTGCTAATCGCGATAGCCAGGCCGTCACACCAGACATTTTGAAACTTAGGGCCGATTTGCGCACCGAGCTTCATGAGGTTCCACATTCTCCGCATGGCACTCTCAGCTATCCGCCGGACAATGTCGTGCGGGCCGTGCTTGCCTTCGGAACTGCTCGCAAGGAAGCGTTTACGACTCTCCTGGATGCGGTGAATGACCCTGGCATTGAGGTTCGTATGCGAGCGATATCCGTGATGGGTTACATTGGAAAAGCGGCAACAGCCCAGATGGCCCAGTTTGGGATCGTCGGAGAGCCCGCATTGGAAGCAAAGCCCTTGCTCTGGAAAGTGCTTTTGGAAAACGATCCGAATCTGGCTCCAATCGCTCTGTCGTCCTTGCGGACGATAGGATTTGAGGCCAGGGAAATACCTGATTTGACGGAGTTGATGACACAGCCGGTCAGCCAGGAATTGCGGCGCTACCTGCCCGAAGCAATCGCAAAAATAATTCAGACGGACCCCTCGGGGGCGGCGCCCTTTGTTTCCACCGTCGAATTTCTGCTCAATCAATCGGACCCTGGAGTCCAGTTCGAGGCTGCATGCGCCCTCGCCAAACATGAGGCGGCTGGAAATCCACAAATTCTCGCAGTATTGGAGGCGGGACTGAAGAGTCCCGGCCCCTTGCAACAACTCATGGCTCTGGAAACACTCCAAGGCCTCGGTTCGGTCGCCGAACCGGCCCTTCAAACAGTATTGGATTTCGCGGACGCGACAACAGACGACGTGCTGAAGGACCTTGCCTTCAAGACGATTGGAAAAATCAACAGTGGGACGCGATCTGGCCTTCCAGAGGTGGAAGAGGTTTTGAAGCATGAGGAGAGCATTGCCAACTGGAACGAAAAGTTCGTTTCCGGGAATTACACGCAGCAAGACCTAATCGACGCCCTAAAGGAGCCAATGTTTTCGGTAAAAGCCGCGATTAAACTCGGGGAGTTGGGATCCTTAGCCAAAGAGACCATTCCCGATTTGGTTTCGGCATTGGCAGGCCAGGACCAAACCGCACGCGAAGAAATTGTTGATGCGATTCATCAAATCGACCCTGAAACGGTTATCGCCAAAATAGCATTCCCAACGATCGCCTCCGCTTCGATTGCCGCGTCCTTGACCTTGGAATCAAATTCCGGCCAGAGCCAGCCAACCCCATTGGCAAAACTCCTGGAGAAAAGTCTTATGGGTAATTCCGAGTGGCAAACGCAACAGGAGGTGGTCACCTTGGCAAAGGCGATTGCAGCGCAAAATCAGGAAGCCTATCGCGTCTTTGCCGATAAGCTCCTCGAAGTTGAACCGAACCTGGCAAATCTGATTCCCAAACGGACTGCCAAATAGTTCAAAATCAGGCTCGTAATCTGACAGATCGCGGACCGAGCGGATGAGTGGCGTTATGTCAACGGTCGGGGTGATTTCCCTCTGTCTGGTCATGGTTTCCGCGGCTATGCCACGTCCGAGCTCATTAAGGTGGATCTTTCGCAGCAGCCATCAGCACTGAACGCAACGGGTTGAAAGCTTAGTCTTTGCAATCAGTGTATGGATAAGTCTATTCTTCGTAAAATCATGAAACCCAATCATACCTCAGGAAGAGGTCTGCTTTTCTCAGCCCTATTGTTTTTCATCATGGCCCTTGCAAGTTTTGCCGGTCCATCACCGCTGCATCGCATGAGTCAGTTGGAGGATGTGAAAAAGCGGGCTGCCGCGGAACACAAGCCGATTGCCTGGATCGGCACGTTTGCCAAAACGCTGACTCCTTATGATAAACCCATGGGCCAGAGCTCGCATGCCGCCACAGCTTATGCGATTCGTGCCTTGCAAAATGATACGATTCTGATCTACAGCGATTCCGAGACCGAGAACCACCAGGAACCAGCGATTGTCGATCGCGAATTGCACACACCTAATCCGCACTATACTGCGCCGGTTGTAGTAATTCTGACGCCCTCTCTGGATAGAGTGATCACAAAAATCCTGTACATTCCCGACTCCAAAGAGCGCGTGCGCATTTACACCGAGGCGCTCAAGAAGATTCGGGACAAAAGCTCATGGGAAGAAAAACCACCGCAAAAAAGTGAGCCGCCCAAAAAATAGAACAATGATGAACGACAGAACCGGGAAATTCCGGGAGAAGGCTGTCGTCGAGCCAGGTTAGTTTTTCTCCGAAGTCTGTGGCTGTGCTTCTGTTACCAGGTTTGTGCTGCCTTGTTCCGCCGCCACGATGTCATGTTTTGGTTTGATGTGCTGTTTTGAGGTCCGCTGTTGTTTTATTTCAGATTGCTGTTCGCGTTTCCCAGTTGGGCGAGGCTGTTCCTTCGTTGTGGCAACTTCCTGGGCGGGTTTAGAACGCTCTTTCTCGGCTGGCTCTTTTATAGGCTTGGGATGGCTCGCTTTTTCTCTTGCAGCCACAGTTTCTTTATCCACTTTTGATCGTTCTGGTTCGGGACGAATTTCCTCCTGCCGGGGAGCGGGTTTGGATTCAATTTCTTGCGAATGTCGCGGAACGGTGGAAACAGGAACTGCCGGGTCCGTTACGATCGGTTTCTCGGAATGGGGAGGCTCGGTCGCTACGACAGGTTTGGTCACGCTGATTTCCGGCTGGCGGCGGTTCGCCGGTTGAGCACCATCGTGGCCGGGCGGTCGTGATTGTTTTGGCTGTCGGGTAACAACCTGGGCCTCGGACCTCCGGCGAAGCTCCTGCGCCGGTGTAACTTCGATTTTGCGTCCGCTGTCACCCTCGATCTGTTCGGTACGCGGACCTTCATTGATCACCGTTTTATTCACGATTTTGACGTTCGTAATATTGACCGTCTTGGTGATAATTGTCGTATTGTTGACAACGACCGTAGCGGGTCGCACGGGTTCCAGAAAACGCTTCTCCTCGACGAATACATACGCTCGCTGTGGGATAACTCTTTCGTTCACTTCCACAACACCACCGGAAACGAACCTGGCAGAAGGATGCAAAGGCGCCCAACCCACATAGCGATCGCTGCGGTGCCATGAGACCCATGCCGGGGCCCATTGAGTTTGTGGCACCCAATACCATCCAAACTCCGGTCTCCAATCCCATCTTCCATAATGGTACGTCGCCCACGCCCATGGCTCGTCGCTGGCCCAGTACCATCCGCGTTCAGTCCGCTGCCAATGACCATTACAGTACGGTCGCCATTCCGGGGCCATCCGTGCCGGAACCCAGCATCGCCCATAAGGTGGAATGTACTCCCATCGACCGTATGGACTGAGCGGTTCATAAAAATCGGATTCGACCGTAATTCGTATCGAAAACGCTGGTTCCAGAGGAGGCGGTTCAACATACACGGTAACCGGCGGTGGCGGGGCTGTCGGGACATTGGGGGGCGGTGGTGCGGGATATTCAGCCTGCGGTCGCTCGATATATGTCGTGCATCCGGCCGCCATCCCAATGAGCGCGGCACAGAACAGCACATTCATCTGACGACGATCTCGAGTTCGAGGATTCTTCGGCTCGATGCAATCTTCCAGCTGGCGGATAATTTTCGACATGACTTTTCTCCGGTTAAGAGTTGATCGTTTTGGCCATCATAATGCTTGCACCGTTGCCGCACAGATTCTTCACGGAACACCCGTCTTTTGCACCCACCCGTGTGGAATCGGTTGCTACAGGATTATTCAATGTAGCAGCCGCCAGGCCAAACAGGGGTTTGCAACTCCTTGATTCCCATCCAGAAACATAAATTCTCGGAGTCGTGTCTCTTTGAAAACGCTTCGCCTCCAAGGAAAAGTGTTTGATCCTTGTCCCGACGGCTGGGAAGCCGTCTTTTCAGGAAAATGGGATGAGCTCTAATCTTCGGAGAACAAGTACTCCAAATCTGCTTTGGAAAGACTGCGAGCAAAGCCCTCTTCGCCGAGGACGTCGGCGATCGTTTGAGCTTTGCTTTGTTGGAGTTCCCAGATCTTTTCCTCGACTGTTCCAGGAGAAATGAGCCGGTAAGCATTGACCGTTTGGGTTTGGCCAATGCGATGCGAACGATCGATGGCCTGAGCCTCGACCGCAGGGTTCCACCAGGGATCATACAGAATCACATAACTGGCAGTGGTCAGATTCAGACCGGTGCCCGCGGCGCGCAAGCTGAGTAAAAACACCGACGCATTAGGGTCTTGTTGGAACGTATTGACTACCTCCTGGCGGTCCTTGGTCTGGCCTGTCAAGATATGAGTCGGGATTTGGCGCTGACGACACTCGTCTTCGATTAACTGGAGCATCTGGACGAACTGGCTAAAGAGAAGAACTTTTTGGCCTTCCGCAATGAGCGGATCAAGCAGCTCGAATAAAGTTTCGGTCTTGCCCGAAATCGATTCATTGCCAACCAATTTCGGATGGCAGCAAATCTGGCGCAGCCGAGTCAGCGCGGCCAACACATGGATCTTGCTCTTGTTAATACCTTTCTCCGCGACGGTTTTCATCACCTGCTCGCGGCTGCGGCGCAGTTCGGCCAAGTACAACTGCCGCTGTTCCTCGCCCAGCTCGCAATCGCGGCGCTGCTCAATCCGATCGGGGAGATCTTTGGCGACGTGCTTTTTCATCCGACGCAGCAGCAAAGGACGCAACTTGGCAGAAAGGCGCCGCCTGGCAATGCGTTGAGCCGATTCAGCATTTTCGCCGGGCGGTTCATAAGTTTCTGTAAACTGTTCCTGCGTGCCCAGGTAACCGGGATGAACGAAATCAACGATGCTCCAAAGGTCTAATAACCGGTTCTCGAGCGGAGTGCCCGTGAGAGCCAGCCGGTGATCCGCTTTTAACTGTTTGACGGACTGGGTAACCTGCGCGCCGGGATTCTTAATGAATTGCGCTTCGTCTAGAATTAACGCTCTGAATGCAAATTTTTGCAGCGCCTCAAGATCGCGGCGGAGCAAGGCGTAATTGGTGACGATCAGATCGTGTTGCGGGATCTGCTTTCGCAAGTTGTGACGCGCCGCGCCGCTTTCCAGAACCAACACTTTTTGGCCCGGAGCAAAACGGGTGGCCTCGCGTTTCCAATTTTGAAGCACCGATGCGGGGCAGATCACCAACGAAGGTTTGTGATTCTTGCCATTTATTTCTTTCAACCAGGTCAGCCACGTTAGTGTTTGAAGGGTTTTGCCTAAACCCATGTCGTCGGCAAGAATCCCACCCAGTTTGATCTGCGTCAGATGGCAAAGGAAATCGAACCCGCTTTTCTGATACGGCCGCAGTTCCGCAACAACACCCGCGGGGATCGTTGCGCTTGGGACCGATTGAAAATTGTGGAGACGTTCGCGCAAGGCCTTGGTTTGGGGAGAGTCGGCGAGCCGTTGCCAGCCACCTTCATCCAGGTGGGCAACCTGTTCGAGCCCGATCTTCTGGGCGGAAGGTGTCAGCCCATCAATTCCCATGTCCGCCATAGCCTCCTGGGCCGATTGAACAGCAGCCGAGTCTAACTCCACCCAGCCACTGTCCGGCAGCTTGATGAAGCGTCCCGTAGCAGTTTGTAAGCGCTGCAGATCCGCCGAGCTCAGCTTGAGCCCTTCCTGCTCCCATTCAGCGGAAACGGAAAGCCAATCGATCCCTGAGCCTTTCACGATCAGCCGAGGACGCAGGAGACGTGGCGTTAGAAACATTCTGTGGAAGGCGGGGTTCCCTAAGTACTCAGCCTCTCGTGGCCGATCGGCCCACACATCTGCTAAAGCACCAAGAAATGCGCCCGTGGCGTCTCCCACCCAAAGGCCAGGCTCGGAAGTAAACCAATCCAGTTTTCGGAGCCAGAGAGTGGCGGGTTCCAGGCGAGGGTCGTCTAGAATCTCCGGTTTATCTGCAACTTTCTTTTTTGGATCATTAGGCCGCCATTCATGGCCGTTCCAAAGCCATTTGCTGTTGTCTCTTTGGCTAATGGCCAAAAGTCGCAGCCGTACTGTATCGTCCAGAAGCTCAAAAACAAATTGCGGCGACCCGGCATGTACAACGCAAAGTTGCTCCCAATCCAATCCATGATTTGATTGGGTCTTTCGCAAATGCATCAACAATCGGTGACTTAATTTGCGCACCGGGACTGCTGGCGTGTTTCTCAACTGCTCCAGTAATTGGGGGGGCGGCGCGTTGCGCAGCAGGTAAAAAGTGTTTCCGGCAAGCGCAAGCGGCGGCCGGGTATTAAAGAACTCTACCTCATTCAGCCCGAAAACCTGGCCGCCGGGGACTGCCAGACGATGGGCAAAGGACAATTCCGCGGGGGTACCTTCCAAGTGCGGCATTAGCTCAGCCAATTGGCCGCCGAAGCGAAGAGGCTGGACGCCGCCCTGGGAAAGAAGTTCCAATCGCCCGGTATGCCCCCAACGTGTGAGCCAGTTCAATAATTCAAGATCGGAAAGCACAAAGCTTTCCTGCCCATCGGTCCGGCCCGAATGCGTTTCGGCAAGCCATTGGATAAACTCCCAATCCGCCGAAGGAAACAATTCCTGTTCGTGTGCGGCTCGCGTGGTAAGGTCAATCAGCTCTGTTAAAGTTTTTAGCTTCTCGCCCGTTCGTGGACGCTGCAGATGAAACTGAACGATCAGTTTCCGTGGGCTCCCATTCTCAGACTCCGTTTTGCAAACGACTTTTAACCCCGCGCGGGGTGCATCCAGATGAACAGGTTTAGGCGGAGCAATCCAATCTTCCAATTGTTTGATCAGTTGCTGCTCCTGCGAGGCTTGCTCCACCTGAGCGAAACGAGCCAAATTTGCGTAGTTGCTTAATTCTGTCGGCAGAGAACGTTTCGCGCGCAGAAAAAGAAAAGCCAGCTCCTCGAGGCGCGAATGTCCTTGCGCGCCCAGCAAGCGCGGCCACCAATCGAGGCTGGGAAAATCTCTCCGTGACAGAGACAACTTTTCAAAATAATCCTCCAGGAAAAGCCAGGCACGCTGCGAATCCCCGCAACTGGAAAAGCTCCTGAGCAGATCCTCTCGTTCGGCAACATCCGTTTTGGAGTCCGCAAGTTCCCGGCGCAGCTCTGCCAATGCGCCGTATGTTTTCGAAAGCACCCTGTGATGCGCATCGTATTTAGACGATTGCGCAGAGCGGGTGCCCGCTCCGTTCTTGAGTGACAACTTGGCCATCTTCTGATTACACCCGGTGAAGGGTTTTACTATCCCACATGATCGGCAGGTTTTGGTCAACAATAAATGTAAAGTTTCTTTGGAAAAGAACGGTTTTCCCCTGTAAAACCGCCTAAGCCGCAGGCGCCATGGGGATTGTCACAGAAGTAGTTAGGACCTATATTCCCCACCATGAAAATCAAACCAACCTTCAGCAAATGGGCCTTTTCAGCCGCCTTAAGCGCAGTCACTCTGGGTTTAACAGCCCAGGGAGGCGAGGCAACCGCCTTCGAGTTGGCCAAAGAAGCCAACCGTTATGTAGGCGAACAAGCCAAGGACAAAGTTGTCCAGTTACGTTCTGAAAAGTCGGTTGGAAGCCTCAATCCAAATATCTGGTACGTAGTATTTTACGATCCCACAGCCGCTCTCAAAGCTGTCCAGGTTAAGTTTGGCGCCGGAAAGATGTTGGATGTCAAACGCCCCATGCGCTTGCTGGAACCGGTTACGGGAGGCGACGCTCCTCTCGATAAAGCAAGACTCAAGGTGGATTCGGATGAAGCACTAAAAACAGCCTTGAAAGAACCGTTGTTGGATAAGCTGAAGATGAGCGCGTCTCAGCTAAAACTGGAACGCGTCGGTGATGGGGTTCTTGGGACAAGCGGTCCGGGTGAGCCGGTGTGGAAAATTAAATTATGGGCGACTAAGTTGCGCGATCCGAGCAGGGACGCTGACGTTGGAGAAGTCTGGGTGTCAGCGGCTGATGGCAAAACGGTGAAAAGCGATCTCCATATCAATCGGGTCGATTGAGAAGTTGCACAAAGCACGCCTGGGGACCGATCGTTCTCGGGCCTTAGCTTTTGAAAACACCATCGCCGCAATCAAACGGTTCTTATGACGTTGTGATTATTGGAGGCGCGCTGTCGGGAGCCGCCACCGCCATTCTTCTCCTGCGCGAACGAGCCGACTTGAGAATCCTGATTTTGGAGAAAAGCGTTGCGTTCGGAAGAAAGGTGGGTGAGGCAACGGTTGAGATCAGTGCGTATTTTCTGGGGCGTGTACTAGGTTTGACACACCACTTGAACGAAGCCCATCTGGTTAAACAGGGGATGCGGTTTTGGTTTTTCAATGACCGGACCCAAGCTCTGGACGACTGCAGCGAGATCGGCGGACGTTATCTATCTCGAGTTCCGGCATATCAAGTCGATCGCTCAGTGCTCGATGAGGAAGTCTTGAGACGCGCGCAAAGCGCAGGCGCGCATGTCTGGCGGCCCGCTTCTGTCAGTAAAGTCCTGCTTGAGCCTGGCGGACAACAGACTTTGCACCTGCAATATCAGGGAGAATCGCGGTTGGTCTCAGCTCGGTGGGTTGTGGATGCATCTGGTGTCGCGGCGTTGCTTGCACGTCAGCAAGGTTGGTGGCGACAAAATAAGGATCACCCAACGAGTGCGGTCTGGGCTCGGTGGACGGGTGTAAAAGATTGGGATGGCTGCGAACTGGCAGAAAAATTTCCCGGCTGGGCCATGGCCTGCCATGGCATTCGCGCCACCGCGACCAACCATTTTGTCGGCCCAGGCTGGTGGGCCTGGTGTATTCCACTCAAGGGAGGGGATGTCAGCATTGGAGTGGTGTTCGATCAAAGGCTGGTCCAATGGCCATCCGAAGGCGCCCCCGCTGAACGGTTAAAATCTTTCTTGATGCAACACCCGGTGGCGCGCGAAATCATGAAGGGCGCTCAATGGCGCGAAGGCGACGTGCATTGGCGCAAAAACCTTCCCTATTACAGTACTACGATCGCAGGCGACGGTTTCGCGCTTGTAGGTGATGCTGCTGGATTTATTGACCCCTTTTACAGTCCGGGAATGGATTGGATTTCGTTTACGTGCACGACTACCAGTCGACTGATTGGGGCAGCCCTGCAAGGGGAAAAAGATGTTCCACAACGGTTGGAAAAGCACAACCGCGATTTTGTCCGAAGTTACCAGCGCTGGTTTCAAGCGGTCTATCGGGATAAGTACGAGTACATGGGCGATTTCGAATTGATGCGGCTGGCGTTTTTGCTGGACCTGGGTCTTTATTACGTTGGGGTGGCCGCTCAGCCTTTCACGCGGGGAATTGTTGGTTTATGTGAGCCTGTTTTTTCCACACCACCTTCGGTCCCGATTTTCCATTTAATGAATACGTATAACCGGCGCTTTGCGAAAATGGCCCGAGCCCGACACAGGAGAAATCGCTTTGGCCGTCACAATCACTCGCGCCGTTTCATGTTCAAAGGATTTACGTTCTCGCGGAGCAGCCTCGGGCCTGTGGTGTCAGCCCTGGCGAGCTGGGGCTTGCTGGAATTACGAGAAGGCTGGAGAAGCTGGTTTGTCAGCGTTCCCAACGCCATAGAGAAGGAGTCAACGGATGCTACCAAACCAAATGTGCGCGGGCCTTCGAAGGAGATAGAAGCAACTCGCATCGGCTGAACGAGCCCTTATGAAGATTGATGGTGTCTTTACGAGGCAAGCGATTTTACCGTCTTATCCACTTTTGAACCGCTGGGTTCGGAGTGCTTGCCATTCACCTTTCTGGTTTTGTAAAAATCTTCCAGGCTCTGGGTTGAAGGAGTCAATCCTTCTGCGGCGATGGCTTTCAATATCCGCTCTTCGGTCATGATAAATCGGTCCCGTTTGTACAGCAGGTAATCCTTTCGAAATTCAGAAGGTGTCAGATTAATTGTCACCAGGTTAGCGCCGGTCCGTAATCCTCGGCGGTAACCAGCTCCAGGTTCTGCAAGATTTAGAGCGCTGATTGAAGGAATAACCCAATCAGGCCGCATCAATCTCAAAACGGCCATACAATTCAAAGTCAAATTGATATCCGAAAGCGGTTCGTTCGCCAGCGGCGTTTCGTCCCCGGGAATGAATGGACTGACACTGATGCCGTCCAACGGTAAATCCGACGCTAACTTGAAATTCCCCATAAGGTCATCATTGGTTTGACCAGGCAACCCCGCAATAAATCCTGAACTGAGATTCCACCCTGTCGCGGCAAGATGACGAATGTGTTCAACGCGTTTCGCCAGAGTGCCAGGTGCTTCCATGTGCGCGTAGGCTGCTGCACTTGCCATCTCAAATTTCATGATATACAAACTGGCGCCTGCCTTCTTCAATTCCGCGTACGCGGCTGGATCCAAAAGGCCGAGACAAACGCTAATGCCTAGCTTTGTTTGTTGACGCAGCGTCTTAATCAAGGGCAGCGCGACTTCCCGAACCGCCACAGGATCTTCACCTGCCTGAATGTTGATATCCGTGACACTGGCAGGCAAATGATTGATGAGCAGGTCAGCCAACTGCTCGTGCCTCGCACGAAATCTTTTCAAGGCACGGTTGCCTCGGCGCATCCCGCAATAAAGGCAGTTTTCCCTGCAAAAGTTTGAAATTTCAACTACTGCCCGTACAAAAACCTTTGGACCAAACCGCGAACGTGCTGTGGTGGCAGCCTGCTCATGTAGGGCTATTTGAGCTTCGCCGCGCGATTCGAGTTGCTCCGCGCTCGGCAGGAGGCACTGATTCATTACTAAGGAAGGTAAATATCGAATTGGCTAAGTGCAAATCAAAACCTCTAAACCGCCAAAAGTCAGTGCTTTTGGCTTGGGATAATTTGATGGCTCACCTAGCTTGAGGCATGGATTGGCAAGCGAATTGCCTCGCAGTCATTCCTTGTTTGAATGAAGAGAAGGCCATTGGGACTGTAGTTAAGGCTGTGCGCCATTATCTGCCGACCGTGCTCGTTGTGGATGATGGTTCGAGCGATGCCACCGCAAAAACTGCCATCCAGGAGGGAGCAATCGTTCTTAAGCACGAACAAAACCAAGGAAAAGGGGCCGCTTTAAATGATGGATTAAGGTGGGGGTTGAAGAAAGGCTTTTCCTGGGCTCTGATTATGGATGGGGACGGCCAGCATGCCAGTGAAGACATCCCTGCTTTCTTTTCCGCAGCAGAACGTACCTCTGTCGCCCTGGTTGTGGGAAATCGCATGCAAAATGCCCATGCGATGCCTTATCTGCGCCGTTGGGTAAACCGTTGGATGAGCCGGCGCCTTTCCCAGGCTGCGAGAAAGTTTTTGCCCGATTCGCAATGTGGATTTCGTCTGATCAATCTAAACGATTGGTCAACAATTCCAGTAACAACTTCAAGATTTGAAATTGAGTCCGAAATTCTTCTGCGGTTTGTCAGGGCGGGGCTGTCGATCGCCTTCCTTCCAATCCAGGTAATCTATAAAAATGAGAAAAGCAAAATTCATCCTCTCCAAGATACAGTACGGTGGTTCCGCTGGTGGTTGCGAGAGAAGTAATCATCAAAATTCTGCTTGCTTGAGAGTCGTGCCAAAAGAGATAGCTTCTGTTGATGAAACATGAATGGCATAACCAATAACCGTTTTCTCCAAGTGGCGTATTGGAGAATCGTGGTTCGCGTAATTCTCATCCTGGCTCTGGCAACCTTGATCGGGAGGACTTTGAACCTGGTAGCCAAATCGCTGGATGCCACCGCGCAGCCCGCAGGCTTCAGCCAGGGCATGCTTCAAGGCGCTCTCATGCCTATGTCGATGCCTAATTTGCTGTTTGGAAACGATGTGACGATTTATTCCAAAAACAACACTGGTCTATCGTACAAGCGGGGCTACACCGCGGGCGTCAATATTTGCGGCGCAATTTTCTTTGGATTCTTCTTTTGGCGAGTCAATCGTTGGCGCAAACGCGCGACTAAAGAGTAAGGAAGGAGTCTTGGTTCCAGGGCCAAAGTTCGTGGGGTATGAACCCCATGGAAACAGATTAAAAAATTACCATTTTGGGTCATTGCTCTGCTGGCCGTGCAATACCAAATACCAAAACAGGCCAATGAAAGATTTGAATCCGTCATGTCGAAAACAGATGTTAATCGCAACTCGCTGTGCAAGGTGGGAATTCAAGGGTTGGATGAGATTCTTTGTGGTGGACTGCCTCATAATCGTCTCTACGTGATTCAAGGCGATCCTGGCGTAGGTAAGACGACTATGGCAATGCTCTTTCTTTTGAAAGGGCTGCAAGAGGGGGAGAAAGGATTCTATATTACCCTCTCCGAAACAAAGGAAGAACTCGAGCAAACCGCCGCGTCTCATGGTTGGTCATTGGATGGGTTGGAAATTCTCGAGTTGTCCACCATTGAAAAACAACTCCACACTCTGAGTCCCGATACTATTTTTCATTCCTCGGAAATCGAGCTGAATCGAACCACGGAATTCCTCATCAACGAAATTGATCGTGTTAAACCAGTGCGATTGGTGCTGGATTCCCTCGCGGAGTTACGGTTGATGTCTGAAACACCCTTGCGCTATCGCCGCCAAATGCTGGCGCTTAAGCAATATTTTGCCGGACGCAGGGTGACGGTTCTTCTACTGGATGATATGACCGAGCATCGTGATCAACAGGTGCAAAGCATCGCCCACGGAGTCATAGGACTTGAAATGTTTTCTCCCGATTATGGCCCCGAACGCCGAAGATTGCGTGTGATCAAGCTCCGAGGGGTCAATTTTCACGCAGGTTATCATGATTACGTGATGCGTAAAGGTGGCATCGATATATTTCCACGGTTGGTGGCCTCAGACTATGTCGGCGAACGAACGGCTGAAGAATTCACCACAGGGATTCCGGAGTTGGACCTTCTGCTGGGTGGCGGAATTACCCGTGGAACCAGCACTTTGTTAATTGGTCCGGCGGGGGTGGGAAAATCGACCATTGCCGCTCAAATTGCCGCTGACACGTCCAGAAGGGGTGAGCGAGCGGCCATTTTTACTTTTGATGAAAATCGGTTTACCTTCATTCACCGGGGTGACTCCCTGGGAATGAATCTATCGAAACATCTTGAAGACGACAAAATGATGATCAAACAGGTTGACCCGGGCAGTTTGACGCCTGGTCAATTTGTACACCGTATTAAGCATGAGGCTCTGGAAAGAGGCACCAGCCTGATTGTCATCGACAGCATCAACGGATACCTCAACGCAGCTCCCGACGAGAAGTTTCTGAGCGTTCATCTCCATGAGTTGCTCACTTTTCTAGGGCATCACAATGTTTCTACTATTTTCACCGTCGCCCAACAAAGCATGGTCGGCAGTTTGCTCAACCCTTTTGACGTCACTTATCTGGCGGATACTGTGGTCTTATTGCGGTTTTTCGAAGCGGCCGGCCGAGTACGCAAAGCGGTATCGGTTACCAAGAAACGCACCGGCAAGCCCGAGGACACAATCCGTGAATTCGTTATCGAAAAAATCGGGGTTCGAGTTGGAAAACCTTTGACTGAATTTCACGGAGTCTTGACCGGTGTTCCCACTTTCACTGGCCAGCAAAAAAAGATGCTCAAACGAACGGATGGATCAACAGTCTTGTTTCAAAGATAATCGCATCCTTATTATTGCCCCGAGCGGGCATGATGCGGAGAACACCGCGCAGGTGCTCCGTGCCGAGGGTATTGCGGCACAGGTCTGCGGAGGACTGCAACAGGCCTGCGACGAGGCAGGGAGCGGAGTTGGAGGATTTTTGTTTACCCATGAATCGCTTACCGCCCGGAGCCTGGTTCACCTGCTGCAATTGTTGGAGCAACAGCCGCCCTGGTCGGACATTCCGATAATATTGCTTGCGAGTGGCTATGAACCGGGCGCCCCAATCTTCCATTCCGTCAAAGATCTGGGTAACAGCAGCGCGGTAACGGTTCTGGACCGTCCTCTTCGGGTGGTCACTCTGGTCAGCGCCGTGAAAGCTTCCCTGCGCGCGCGGCGCCGGCAATACCAGGTGCGGGACTTGCTGCGACAACGTGAGTCGATTCTCGCTGAATTAAGCAATCGGGCAGCCACTCTCGAAGCAAGCCAGCGTGAACTGGTTCTGGCGAAGGAAAAAATCGCGGTTCATGCCAGTGAACTCGAACAGACGGTGACCGATCGTACGGCAAAGCTTCGCGAGACGATTGCTCAGCTCGAAGCCTTTTCCTACAGCATTTCGCATGATATGCGAGGGCCGCTTCGGGCGATGCAACAATATTCCCAAATCCTGCTCGACGATTATTCGACGCAGGTTCCATCCGAAGCCGCCGATTACCTGGGCCGCATTTTTCGTGGGGCACGCAGATTGGATCGTTTAATCCAGGATGTCCTTACTTATAGCCGGGCGGCGCGGGTGGCAATACCTCTGGTTTGTGTCGACGTTGATAAGCTGGTGCGTGACATTATCCAGCAATACCCGGCATTTCAGCCTCCAATAGCGGAGGTCGAAATTCTTTTGCCGCTTCCTCGTGTATTGGCCAACGAAGCTTCCCTCACCCAATGCATCTCCAATCTGCTCGACAACGCGGTAAAATTTACCAAGCCCAACCAAACGCCGAAGGTGAAAGTTTATCCCGGAGGTGTTAATGGACGCGTGCAAATCTCGATTGAAGATAACGGTATTGGGATCGCTCCGGAAAATCAGGAAAGAATTTTCAACATTTTTGAACGTGTCCATCACGATCGTGAATACGAAGGAACAGGTATCGGCCTTTCCATCGTGAAAAAGACAGTTGAACGAATGGGTGGAGAGGTGGGAGTTCAATCCTGCATTGGCCAAGGCAGCATATTTTGGATAAAACTTCCTTCTGCAAGCGAGTTATTATGACAATCCTATTGGTAGAAGATAGTGCCGACGATGTGTTCTTCATGCAACGTGCCTTAAAGCTTGCGGGCACGACGGCCTCCGTTCAAGTGGCGGAAGACGGTCAGATTGCAATCGATTATCTCTCGGGTGAAGGTCCATTCGCAAATCGGGCAGAATTCCCCTTGCCCATTTTGATTCTGCTGGATTTACGAATGCCGCGTGTGCCCGGATTTGAAGTTCTTAAGTGGTTGAGAAACATAGAGGAATTCAGTTGTTTGCCCGTGATCATTCTGAGCTCCTCCCGTGAGGAAAGTGATATGAAAAGGGCATACGCCCTGGGGGCAAACTCATTTCTCGTCAAGACCGGAGATGGCAAGCAACTGAACGACATGGTGAAGACGCTCGTGGATTACTGGTTGAAATTTAATCAAGCGCCCAGCTCTTGCGTGGAAACTTCCATGTACTAGACCTGTTCAGGAATGGGCGAATAAACCAATCCAGGCGCAAGACGTGGACCGAGAAAATCTGTTTTACCTCGGTTCGATGCCATTGATACCAACGGGGCTGGAACAAAGGCGGAGATTTATGACAAGCTTGTGGAGATGCCGGTGGCTCAAAGAACAGAATGAACCGTGAAGGATCGGGGACCGAAGTCTCATGATCGCCAAAGAGCTAGCTCGCCACACGCTTTCGCGTCGATGGAATAGGCAAGCCGGGTGTGCCTGCGTTCATCTCATAACTGTAACCGCGTGTTTCCCAGCACGACGGCAACAAAGTCACTCGCGGATGGAGGTGGCAATCCTCACTGACTTTCCCTTTATCCATCGGACACCGAAAAACTTCGGAGGTCTTCAGGTACACAAACAGGTTTCGGTCGCTGCGCGTGGCCATGGTTGGTGTTGAAAGCGGGACTGGATCGGTAACAATAACATGCGCAGTGCCTAATCCTTGTCCCACTTTTTAAAAGATCTTCCTCCATAGGTTCTTTTCTGGGTTCAATTAATTTGCCTTGTTCGTCTTCCCGTTTCTCGGGGGACTCGCTGGAGCGCTCCAGGTAGGCGACGAAGCAGAGTTACGCGCTGGCGCGAAGGACCTTCCGGCACCAGGAATTATTACAGGTGAGCCTTGCCCGTTTCGTGCGTCGCTGTTTGTGCCGATGCGTTCGTTAATGAATTGTTGAGCTTTCGGTTTGTACAGGCTCGGAACCCAATCGAATTCGCGATTAACAGTGGCATTCCTTAAGGGCAGCTCAGTTGGGACAGTGGGAACAAAGCGTCCGAAATCTCTATTCCAATCATTAACGAGTGGCGTTGAGGATGCTACCGAGGCAGGTGAGGAAGGTGGGGAGAACGCGGAATTCGTGGGCGCTGATTTAACTGGCGGAGGTATGACAGCCTGGGCGCGTTGCGGTGTTCGCGCAGGAGCAGGCAGCGTCGGGGTTGGAGTGGGAATGGGGGAGGGTGCCTCGGCAATTTCAGCAACCACGGCAGTTTGAACAGGCGCTGCTTCTGCCTGCGTCTTCCCATCATCGCCCGGTTTGGCCACTGGCTCCGAAGCTTGTGTCTGCGGCAGGACCACGGGTTTCGGATTGTTCTTCCTGGGCATGCTCAAGAAGAACGTGCCTGTCGCCAGAGCAAGCACGATTGCTGCTATCGCCATTTTCGTCGGTACAATGCCAACCGCCTTGGCCAAAGCAATTTTGCCCAGGCTGAGCCGCACAGCTTCCGGAGTAACGTAATTGCTATGAAGCAACACAGCTTGCAGAGGCACCATTCCCGCCATGATTCCCCTTTCCCGTAAATTTTGACGTAACAAATCAAGCGCTTGGGCCAACTTTCGTGATATGGTGGGTTGAGAAACACCCTTGGCTGCCGCGATTTGAATTGTGCTGAGTCCCTGCATAAAGTGGAGCAACAGCACTTCCCGTAAATTCTCAGGCAGCTCTTCCAGCGCCTCATCGACCACCGGTTGTACTTCTGACCAGGAATTTCCGCGGGAATCCCCATCCAAGACATAACTTTCTTCTCGATTTCGGCGAGATACATTTTGGCGGATGAAGTCTACCGAACGACGTGTGGCTACTTTGTGAAGCCAGCTTCCCAATGAACCGGTAATCTTATCGGCATTCTTCACCAGTTGGAAAAAAGTCTCCTGCACGGCATCGGCAGCGAGAGCCTCGTTCCCCAGCATGCGCCAGCAGGTAGTATAAACCATGTCGGCGTAACGATCCATCAGGATGGAAAAAGCTTCCCCGTCGTGCTGACGCGCAAAGCGCCTTACCAGCGCCTTATCGCTATCTTTCGACCTGAACTCCCGCACGCCCGGCATAATTAAGTTACTTTTACTACTTAGTCGGAGCCGAAACTGGAATTATTCACAAAAGTGCCTGACCGTATTCCCCTTAAATGTTTGGAGGCTCTCATTGAGGCTATGGGACAGTTACACGCAATGATCAAAACCGCAATTTCGATCTACGGTTCAATTGTCATATCAGGAAAAGCCTTACAGACGATTCCCGAAAATGCTTACAGAACTCTCCGGTACCGTTATCCGAAACGCCATTTTGCGCAAAATTCTAAGTAGGCAAAGTTGTAAACGCGTCTTTAGCATGAGCGCCCCCGAGTTCGGTTGGGGCTCTGCCGGCTCTGGAATTTGTGCCCTGGCATTTTGATCGCTTCCTGCTTGCTCGCCCATTTGATCAATGTCACATTCGTAACAGTTCAACTTTCCTAGCCTCAATGAAAACGAAGAGTGCGATTCCTCAACCTGAACTCACCCGCCGCCAGTTCCTGCGCGGGACGACTTTATCCGCCGCCAGCTTCATCTTTGTCCGCGGTTGCATGCCTGGATTGAGCGGAGCGCCGTCGCCTAATGAAAAACTAAACATCGCCGGGATCGGTTTCGCCGGCCAGGGCGCTCACGATTTGGCCCAGATGGAGAATGAAAATATCGTCGCCCTTTGTGATGTGGACAAACAACACGCAGCCCGCGTTTTTCAGAAATACCCCAAAGCCAGGCAATTCACTGATTACCGTAAAATGTTGGAGGAGATGAAGGAAATCGATGCAGTGGTTGTAGCCACCCCGGACCATCATCACGCTTTCGCATCGATCGAGGCAATCAAACATGCAAAACACGTTTATTGTGAGAAACCCCTCACACATTCCGTTTGGGAAGCTCGGCAAGTGACCAAAGCCGCGCGCGAGGCGAAGATCGCCTCCCAAATGGGAAACCAGGGTCAGGCATCGGAGCATACGCGCCGCCTTTGCGAACTGGTTTGGGCGGGTGTGATTGGCAAGGTCCACGAAGTCCATATTTGGACGGACCGGCCTTCCCAAGGACTCTTCAAGGAATATTGGCCGCAAGGTATTTCGCGGCCCAAGGATACTCCTGACGTTCCGGATTATTTGGACTGGGATTTATGGCTTGGCCCGGCGCCCCATCGGCCTTATCACCCCGCTTATTTGCCGTTCAAGTGGCGGGGTTGGTGGGATTTCGGCACAGGCGCATTGGGCGACATCGGCTGTCATTCGATGGATCCCGTTTTTCGAGCACTGAAACTCGCCGCGCCTGTGAGTGTTCAGGCCGCCTCGACACGGGTCAATGAAGAGACCTATCCACTCGGTTCGACCGTGACCTATCAATTTCCGGCTCGTGACGACACCGTGCAGCAAACTAATCGCCACGTTGCCGGTGAAAGTGGCGCTGCTGCTGGTGGATTCGAGATGCCGGCTTGCAAACTGGTTTGGTACGATGGCGGATTGCGTCCGCCTCGACCTGATGGCTTTCCAGACGGCCGAAAGATGGGTGATAACGGACGTCTTCTTATAGGAGATAAAGGTTTTATTCTGGGCGCTGGGCAACAATTTGGGGATGCAGTATTCCCTGCCAGTTGCGCGGATGCGGCTCGAGAAGTGCCGCGCACCATTGCGCGGTCTGGAAATCATTACCAGGAATGGATTGACGCTTGCAAAGGGGGCAAACCTGGTGGTTCATACTTCGACTTTGCGGGACCGCTTGCTGAATCCGTTCTTTTAGGGAACGTAGCCCTTAGAGTTCAATTAAGGGATGAACTCACTCTGTACCGCCTTCTCTGGGATTCGGCCAATCTGAAATTTACGAATTTGGATGAGGCAAATCGGTTTCTTAAGCGTGATTATCGGGCCGGCTGGAGTTTGACATAAGGGCGGTTTGTCCCTTGACTCTTGACATCAGCGCGAGGCAAGGCTTATTTCTTTCATCATGCACCGCTGTTCAGTGATCGAGCATCGGGATGCGATGTTACCGACAACGCTTCCTCTCTCCGGTCCATCAGAACGGAAATTCTCAAAGCGCACCCTACAGTTCTTCCCGAAACGAATCGCTAACTCTGGATTTACTCTTATCGAACTTCTTGTCGTCATCGCCATCATCGCCATTCTCGCGGCTATGCTTTTGCCCGCATTATCCCGGGCGAAGATGAAAGCTCACAGCGCCCATTGCATTTCAAATCTTCGGCAATGGTCGATGATCGTATCGATGTACGTGACGGACAATCGCGACTTTTATATGGCCGACAGCGGGGGTGAGGAAAACGGCACCTGGATGCTCCAGCTTACAAATCTCTACGCTAATATTGCCCAGTTTCGGCTTTGTCCGACGGCGACCCAACCGTCCGCGTCAGGATATGGGAACACACGCCAATTCTGGGGATTCAACTCGCCTAATCAAGGAATCGGTTACTTCCGCAAAGGCGATTATGGGAGCTATGGCATCAACCACTGGATTAATTCCTTGCCGCCATCATTTCCCAGCGGATGGCGCCAACAACCTTCGTGGCAATGGTCAAAAGCTTCCACGGTTTTTTCGCCAACACTGGTGCCGGTGTTCGGAGATTGCGCGTGGTACGGGGGAAACCCATTCGATATCGCCAGTAAGCTGAATGGCGGGCTCCCCGCGCCCACGCGTGATTGGAACGAAGTTCATCCCATGACCTGGGATTATGATATGGCTAGATTTTGCATGGACCGGCACAGTCGCGCCGTCAACTTCAGTTTCGTCGATGGCTCAACCCGAGCCGTCAAACTTACGGCACTTTGGTCCCTGCAATGGCATCGCAAATTTCAGACGACAGAGTACGTAGCTCTGAAGTGGTGATCGCAATGCCATTCTCGATCGGATTCATAAAGTGTAAGCAGGTCCGAAAGGAACAGGGAGTATCCCAGGAGGCATTCACATTAATTGAGTTGCTGGTGGTGATTGCCATTATAGCGATCCTCGCCGCGATGTTGCTCCCGGCCCTTGCCAGAGCAAAGGAAAAAGCCAAACAAACTCGCTGCACGAGCAACGAAAAACAAATCGCGCTGGGGTACATTCTTTACGCAGATGATAACCAGAACTGGCTGCCTGTTGCCGGTCAGGCGGATCCAACCGGCGTCGCTCCCTGTCGTTGGTTTACTGAAATCTCACCGTTCATCGCATCAGGCAATACCAATATCAACGAGCTCGTCGCCAAGGGTAAAGTTGTCACCTGCCCATCCGCGTTTATCGAAAATGCTATTCCGAAAACCGTGCCCACTTGGCAAGCTTACGGTGGCTACGGGCACAACTATTATTTTCTTGGCTATACTCCGGAATCGCGAGTGAAAGTTAGCAGCGTCAATAAGCCAGTTGAAACCTGCGAAAACGGCGATGGCCTCGACCCCAAAGCAGGCGTGCTCAATTGGTGGAACCTCGGCTATCTTTATCCGCCTCCACACATCCCCGATGGCAGCAGCGGCGGTCTGCAACCTTTTGTCCGGCATGGCAAAGGTGGCAATTACGCCTGGATCGACGGTCATGTCTCTTTCACCTCCTGGAAGATCATGTCCGCGGGCCAGAACGGAAAGAAAAGTTGGTACTATATACGAACCCCTTCTGAAGCCGACGCCTATTGATTAGGCAAGGCTCTCCTCTTTGGACTTCCATTGACCGTAAGTGCAAGTCCTCGTCACGTGAGGCCAAACTCCCGCAATCCCAAAGGGATTGTGTCCTCCAGCCCAGGGTCGCGAGGAACGAGCTACCCTGGGGAAACCAATCAAAAAGTGTCTCAACCCCAACGGGGTTGCGGCTTCATTAACTCACTATAGTCTGTTGCAAAACTGGCGACGTAATGAGGCGGATTCTGAGGTAAGAACTTTTGCAACAGGCCCTGAGCAGGTCTCGGCCACAACCCCCGTTGGGGTTGACTCGTCCGAGGCGCATTGGACCCAGGGTAGCTCGTGCCTCGCAACCCTTGGGCTTTATTGCGGAATCCCTTTGGGATTAGGACAAAGACCCGACCATTACGGAGATTTTGCCAATCCTCATGCGTTGTCCTGGCGTTGGAGTCGTTCTGCAAATCGCACTCACTCCCTACCTGGGCATCGGCATGTTTGGGAGCACCTGCTGGTCGAAACGGAACACGGACCAAGTTTTTTGTTTTTGGTTGTGGGCCGGCGCTGACTGTTATTCCTCTTTTTGAAATCGGTCGTCACGGCATCTGATGGTAAGAAATACGCCAGGGAAAATGTTTCACTCTAAATTGTTACCGAAACAGTTGATGGCTATGACATCAATGCAGCAAGGGAGGGTCGCGGTGAGGGCGCCTTCGGAGAGACGTTGTCTTCATGCTTGTTTACCGTATAATGTCCCGGTGCAACTGGGTTCGCTCCCATTAAAATCCAATCTGTTCCTGTCTCCACTGGCTGGCTATACCAACCTGCCATTTCGACTGGCAGTTCGCGAGGTGGGCGGATTGGACCTTGCGACCACAGACCTGGTCAATGCAAGGTCCCTGTTGGAAAGGAATCCCAAAGCACTCAAGCTCATTGAAACTTGCCTGGCTGATACTCCCCTGGCGGTCCAATTGTTCGGCGCTGTCCCGGAAGAAATGCGCGATGCAGCGCTTTATCTCGAATCCCTTGGGATCGCGTCGGTGGATATCAATATGGGTTGTCCCGTGCGCAAGATCTGCCGAGTGGGTGGCGGTTCCGCCATGATGAACGAATTGGGCAAAACGGCAGCCCTCGTGAAAGGTATGACTGAAGCGGTGAAAATACCTGTCACTGCCAAGATGCGATTGGGATGGGACGACGCCAATATCACCGCGCCGGATTTAGCGCGCGCTTTGGAAGATGCAGGTGTCTCCGCCATTTTCATTCATGGGCGAACTCGGGAACAAGGTTTTGGTGGCACGGTGAATCTTTCCGGGATTCGGTTAGTGGTCCAGGCTCTCAAGAGAATTCCGGTCATTGGCAATGGAGACGTTACCACACCGGAAGCTGCAAAAAAGATGTTGCAGGAAACCGGCTGCGCAGGTGTTAGTATTGGCCGCGGAGCCTTTTACAATCCATGGATTTTTCTGCACACGCGTCACTACCTCGAAACCGGCGAATTGCTTGCTGAGCCACGTTTTGAGGAGCGAGTGCGGGTCATGTGTCGGCATTTCGATTTGATGATCGAGGTTTTTGGAGAAGAGCAGGGCGCTCGCATGTTCCGCAAGGTAGCGCCCTGGTATGCGAAGCGGTTTGGTCCGGCGAACGAATTTAATAAACGGGTGGTCAGGATTTCGTCTAAAGCGGAATTTCACGAAGTCTTGCACCATTACTCGAGTTGGCGGGAGCAATTCCTTGATGAAAACGGCGACCTTAAACCACGGTTCCATCCCGAGCCGCTCGTCGCTTCCTTTATGCAAGCCCCGGTTGTTGCGCAACGAGAACACATCCCCGTACCAAAAGGGCCTGTCGAGGTGTGGTAATGCGCCCCTTTCTCGACTTGCAGGGTCATGTCTCGGCTTTGGCCAACACTCGAACCGGCTTGTCAGCTTTTCACTGTTTCAGCTTTTTAGCTTTTTCTTAAGAACTGGACGACACCGGAAAACGCAATCTATGCATAAAGTTCTCATCGACATCATCGGGGTGAAGATCACTGGCTGGAAGCTAATAGGTTACTCGGGTGTCCTTTTATTCTCCGCTCGCTGGTTCGTTCAGATATGGGCCTCACGCGCGGCCAGGAAGCCAACGGTGCCTGTGTCATTTTGGATGATGAGTGTGGCCGGAAGTCTCGCCTGCCTGGCCTATTTTACCTTCGGTAAAACCGATTCTGTCGGCGTGCTTAGCAATCTCTTCCCCTGCGGCGTGGCGGCCTACAATCTTTCTCTTGAACTGGCGCATCGACGCTCCTCGGCATCCAACGATCTAAGCAACTCCCTTACCTCTTAAAGTCGAAACCGCGACATCGTAACGCCACAGTCCAGGTCGTGAACTTCGTTTATTTTTACAATTGTTGTCGGGAAATAGCTGTCCTGCGCAAGTGGTCGCGTGCAGTGAGAAAAGCCGTTTCCCCAAGTTTCGATTTTAAAATATCGAAACGCTTCATGAGATCCGACTTATCGGCTTTGGTCAGATCGCAGGCGATTATCTTTTCAATCTTCACCCGGGTTTGGCGTGGCAGTTCCGCAAGGATCTGATGGCTGATTTCTTTGCTGGCCGCCAGATAACAACCATCCGAGCCCTCCCGATGCAGGAGTGCATTCAAAGAATGAGCGAGTTGCTTAACAAGCCGGCGTTTGCGTTCCAGTTCTATGTTGTGACGTTCGCCCCAGGGAGTCGCCCATTTACCCATCATCGGGGCATGATAACGACCAGCGAGATCGGTGATCCGATCCAACATCTTCCCGTGAGCGTCACTAAGGTTGAATTCCTCGAGCAATTCGAGACGCGGTGTGCTGTGCAAGTTGTTTGCTTCGAGTTTGTAGGCTTTGAAAGATCCCAAATCGGCGACGACTACAAGTTTGTTATTCATAGAGCATTTGCTAGGTTTGCTTTGCGCATCCTTGTTCGAAAGATTGCCACCGAGGATAATTTAGCACATCTCGCAACATCTCCAAATTAATCTGCCTCTGTCAGGGGTATGGTTAAAAGTGTCAGCATATCGGAGTGTGCCCGTTCCGGGCGCAGCAACATTCGACCAGTAGTGGCCAGCGAATTCGAACGCTCGTCCCTGAGACGGGCGCACTCCTATGACCGACACTGCTATGGCACCCCCTTTGTCAGGGCAGCGTTTGACACCGATTTGAGTGGCTGCTACTTTTCGCCTCCTTTGATGCCGTAATGGAATATAAACACACGCTAAATTTGCCCCAGACGGACTTCCCGATGAAGGCTGACCTGGTCAAACGCGAACCCCAGCGCCTGGCTCAGTGGCAGGACAAAAAGCTTTATCAACGCGTTCAGGACTTTCGTTCAGGCGCTCAGAAATTTGTTTTGCACGATGGCCCGCCATTCGCAAACGGGGATGTTCACATGGGCACAGCACTGAACAAGATCCTCAAGGATTTCGTTATCAAATATAAAACCTTGCGCGGTCTTCATGCGCCCTACATCCCTGGTTGGGATTGTCATGGCTTGCCTATCGAGTTCAAGGTGACTCAGGAAATGCGTAAAACGGGCACTGCAGATTTTGAGCCCGTTGCCATTCGGAACGCGTGTGAAGCGTATGCACGGAAATATATCGACATTCAGCGCTCTCAGTTCAAGCGGTTGGGTGTGTTTGGCGACTGGGAGCGGCCGTACCTGACGCTCAATAAAGAATACGAAGCGGAGGAATTGAGACTGTTTGCGGATATCATTGAACAGGGATTTGTCTATCGCGGCAAGAAGCCAGTGTACTGGAGCATTCCTTGCCGTACCGCTCTGGCCGAGGCGGAAGTCGAGTATAAGGATCACGTAAGCCAAAGCATCTTTGTCAAATTTCCCGTGGTGAATTGGCCGGGGACCAGCATCGTGATCTGGACAACCACTCCCTGGACCTTGCCGGCAAATCTTGCCATCGCCTACAATTCGACCTTCAGTTATTCGGTTGTGATTTATGGAGGCGAAAATTACATCGTTTCGACGCTCTTGCTGGGGGTTGTGGCTCAGAAATGTGGCTGGAACGGCTATCAAATTCAACGAAGTCTGGATGCAAGTGAGGTGAAAACTCTGCAATACCAGCATCCCTTTTGTAATCGCACGGGCAAACTATTCGCCGGGGATGGATTTGTGGATAACACCACGGGAACCGGTTTTGTTCATATTGCGCCGGGCCACGGTATGGACGATTACCTCCTGGGGACGCAACAAGGTCTGCCAATCTACTCGCCTGTGGACGACGATGGGAGACTGGCGCGCACCACGGATTTGCCAATCGAACAGCAGATGCCGGATGAAATGGTCGGCAAATCTATTCTCGAGAAGCACGGTCAAAGCGAGGCAAATGAAGCGGTTTTGCACGAACTGCGCGTTCGGAGCAGCTTGTTGCATCAGGAGAATTATCATCACAGCTATCCCCATTGCTGGCGGAGCAAAACTCCCGTCATTTTTCGTGCAATGGACCAGTGGTTTATCAATGTCGATCATCAAGGATTCCGTCAACGCGTCCTGGAAGAGATCCGTCGCGTGAAATGGGTGCCGGAATGGGGTCAAAACAGAATCGAAGGCGCAGTGAAAGCCCGACCGGACTGGTGCATCTCGCGTCAACGAACCTGGGGAGTGCCGATTCCCGCTTTTTATGATGCCCAGGGCACGCCCATTCTTGATCCGCAAATCGTCAGAAATGCCGCGGGCCAATTTCAGAAACATGGCTCAAACTATTGGTTTCAGACTTCAGTATCGGATTTATGGTCGGCACTAAAACCGGCCGATTGGAAAGGTCCAGAACCTGCCAACAAATCGAATGACACTTTGGATGTTTGGATTGATTCCGGTTCGTCTTCACGGGCCGTTATTGCTCAGACGCCGGAACTTCGCGGGAAAGACAAGCCATTCCAATCCGATCTCTATTTGGAGGGGAGTGATCAACATCGCGGCTGGTTCCAATCCTCGCTGCTGCTTTCTCTGGCCGGCAACGCCGCTGCCCCTTTCAAAGCTGTTCTTACCCATGGCTTCATCCTCGATGACGCGGGAGAAAAACAATCCAAAAGTCGCGGCGCGAAGTCATCCACTGCCTGGGTGGACGATTTTGGGGCCGATGTTCTGCGTCTTTGGGTAGCGAGTCAGGATTACAGGGGGGACATTGTTCTGAGCGAAGGTCGCGTCGCGAAAGTGGCTGAAGCTTATCGCAATCTTCGCAATGCCCTTCGATATCAGCTTTCGAATCTCTACGATTTTAACCCGGAAAAACACGCGGTCACGGCTGACCAATTGACCGGGCTGGACAGATGGGTTTTAGGCGAGTTCGCCCAATTGGAAAAGAACGTGGCAGAGGCTTACGATCAATACGAATTCCACGCCGTCTATCAAAGAATCACCCAGTTTGTTACGGTGGAGTTGTCTGCGATTTATCATGATGCGGTAAAGGATCGCCTGTACACCGACCCGGCCAACTCTTCGCGGCGGCGTTCTACTCAAACCGCTTTGCATCGCAATGTGACCGGTCTTTGCAAGATGCTGTCGCCGATACTGGCTTCACCGCGGACGAAGCGTGGGAATTTGTTCCAGGTAAGCAAGCGGATTCGGTCCATGAACTGACCTGGCAACCGGTCGAGTTCGCGCGGAGTGAGTCCGAACGCCAAACCTGGAAAGCCCTGTTCCATTTGCGCGACTTCGCGCTTCCGGTGTTGGAGAAGGCTCGCCAGGCAAAGCAAATCGGGAAGGCGCTTGAAGCAAAGCTCGTTTTCACAGGTGAAGATTCCAACCTGACCCATGCCGAATCGGCGACGGAACCATTGCGTGAGTTGCTCAATGTTTCTCAATTAGAAGTGTGCCGTGAGGCGGGGAAAACGCTCGATGTTGCGGTGATGAAAGCCGATGGCCAAAAGTGCGAACGCTGCTGGCATTGGGAAACCGACGTGGGTTCCACCCCGGAGCATCCAACCATCTGTGCGCGATGCGTCAGGGCGGTGGAATCGGTAGTCGCATCGAAATAGAGGATGTCTTCAATTAGAGTCCGGGAGGTAGGTTACCGTGCCTTTCTCGCCGATAGTTGTTGAACGTTGAAGGTTGCGGGTGGAGAAGTCATGCGTCAGATAACGGTCAGCGCAGTTTGGCGGGCGGGCGATTGCGGGTCTTGCTCCGCACCCGGTAAAGTCGCTCGGTGAAACCGCCTTCTTCCAAAAACGCCTTTTCCTGCGCGGCTATTTGGCGGTCCAGCAGATAGCAGCCCAAATTGAGGAGAGAGAGCGCCGCGTTGGCCACGAGTTGAGCGGAACTGGGCACTGACGGACACGGACGTTTGGGGTTGCCCCGATTTGACGGATATCTCGGCGGATGCGCTCGTCCTTGTTTGTCCGTGCTTGTCTGTGGAAGTCCGTGGCCGCTTTCGTTCGTCCTGCACCCAGGCCTGCAATTCATTCATGGTGGCGCAACGCCTCGCCTTGAAGCGCTTCAAAGACGGATGTTCCGGTGGCCACTCCTCCAGGCCGCGCTGACGCAGAAAATCCTCATAATCCAGCCGCAGTTCCTCCAGGCTCGCGCGGGCCACGTTGGTGAGTTTGAGTTCGGTTTTTTTGGACGTGCCGCTGGCTTGGCTGCCCTCAGCGATATTCTGTGCGCCGGAACGCGCAGCCTGCACCATTTGATCGTGCGTGCGGCTGCGCTTCTCGATGTAGCGATCGCAGAAACGCACGGTCACATCATAGACCAATTGCGCCACCTGAAAACTCTTCAGCTTCCGGTAACCGCCATGAAGCGGAATGAGGTTCTCTTCATTCATCTGCTGAAAAACAAATTGGCCGCACATTCGGGGCTTGCGCCTCGCCGAGTTTTTGAGGTCACAATTTGTGACCTCAAAGAAAGGTTTCAGTTTGGTCTCGATTCTAGCTCATGCAAGGATCTCGTGGACCACATGTCCGTGAACGTCTGTAAGCCGTCGATCAATTCCATTCTGACGCACGGTCAGTTTCTCGTGATTGATTCCGAGCAGGTGCAGCACAGTCGCGTGTAGATCATAGCAGTAAGTCTTATTTTCTTCGGCTTGATAGCCCCAATCGTCGCTGCGGCCATAGGCCACGCCGGGCTTGATGCCTGCACCCCATAGCCAGGTGACGAAACTGCCGCCGTTGTGATCGCGTCCAACTGAGCCTTGGGCAAAGGGTGTGCGGCCAAACTCAGTAGTCCAAATCACCAATGTATCGTCAGCGAGACCGCGGGCTTTCAAATCGCGAAGCAGTGCAGCGATAGGCGCATCGACACTGGCGGCCATTGGAGGAAGTTCTCCCACAATACTGGCATGGTTGTCCCAGTTATTCACCGCGCCTTGCGGTCCGCTCCAGACTTGAACGAAGCGGACACCCCGCTCGATCAAGCGCGCGGCCAGCAGGCATCTGCGGCCAAAATCCTCGGTTACTTTTTTGTCCAATCCGTAGGCGGTGCGGATATGTTGCGGTTCCCGTGAAACATCGAAAGCTTCCGGAGCACTGAGCTGCATTTTCGCTGCGAGCTCGTAACTGGCAATACGTGCTTCGAGACGTGAATCTCCCGGATGTTGTTCCGCATGGGCTCGATTCATCTTCGCAAGCAAAGCCAAACTCGATGCGTCGCTTTCCCGTTTTGCAAACTCGAACTTTTCGCTTGCGAATAAATCTGGCACGGGTTGCGGACTGACAGCATTGATCACAGTGCCCTGGTGCACCACAGGAAGGAAACCGGATGAGAAACAGCCTTTTTGGTTGTAGGGAAGGCCTCTCGCGTCCGGCAGGACCACAAATGTTGGCAAGTTGTCCGTAAGATTCCCCAGCGCATAGGAAATCCACGCGCCCATGCAAGGAAACCCCGGCAACAGAAACCCGCTGTTCATCATGTAGGTACCTGGTCCGTGCACATTGGTTTTGGTCGTCATGGCCATCAGAAAGGCCATTTCATCCACTAATTTCGCCTGTTCGGGAAAGACACTGCTCACCCAACGCCCGGATTGGCCATGTTGAGCGAACTCGAAAGGACTTTTCATGATAGCACCGGCCGGCGCCACGAACCCTTCCGGCTTTTCCTTGGGCCCAAGCATTTGGCCATGGAGCTTTTCGAGCGCGGGCTTGTAGTCGAAGGTGTCCATCGGACTGGCGCCTCCAGTCATGAAAAGCTGGATGATGCGTTTCACTTTAGCTGGATGATGCGAAATGCCAGCGGCAACTGCATCGCGCGCAAACATCTGTGCTAAAGCAAGACCGGCAAACCCGCCGCCAAGCTTCCAAAGGAATTCGCGGCGTGTTTGGTTTGGCGGAAATGAAAAAGGTGAATTCATGGCGGGCCTCTATCGCAAAATGGAAGTGTCGGGCCCGCTTTTTAAATCGAGCAGACAAATTTGATTCAAAGTTTTGAAATGTTCGTGATCCGCGAATTCCCACACCACCTTTTTGTCGCGCGTGACCTCGAAAGCCTGCGGTTGCTTCCCAATAAATCCGCTCCCCAGATAATTGCAAACGATGGTATTACCATTCGGAAGGCGCTGGCAACCGGCTGGAAGTCGCAAGGAATTTCCTGGAAGTTCATCCGGTCCTATTTCCCAGATTACCTTCAGTTGGGCGTCGAGCTCGATGATCTTGCCAGCCTGTCCAAGAGTGATCAAAAGATGATCGTTTGGCAGTTTAAGCACAGCGTGAGGGAACCCTTGTACCGGAATTTCACGCAGCATCTGGCCATCGGCTCCAAGCTCCACGACCTTTTGTTCATCCATCAAGCAAACCCAGGTGTGGCCGTCTGTTGTGCGCCGGGTGCCGCGGAATTGGTGCCCCATGTTCTTCGCCCGTGAAGCGATCTTGATTTCCTTGAGCATTTCTCCATTACGACCGATCTCCACGAGGCGGGAAAGACCGCATTCCGCGACCAGCACCGTCCCATCCGGCAAAGGCTGGCAGGAATGGCACTGAGCCTTGGGGGCGGCTTTGTATTCCCAGATCACATCCTTTTTCGGCGAAACTTCTTTAGCTCCATCCTGATGGCAGAAGAGCACGTTTCCGTTGGCCAACATCCAACAATCCTGAGGTGTCGTCGCCGTGAAATCCCACTCGATTGAACCATCCGATGAGACAATCGCCACCTTGTTACCCTGGTAATCACAGCAAAGAAAGCGATGCCTTCGCGGCGGGCCGATTTCCGCGTGGACATCCAGAGCGGTTGCTCCGAGAACCAACGTGGCAAGCCGCGAAAATTCGCGTCGAGTCATTTGTATGGAGGATTTCATAAATCAATCGATGAATAAGAATTCGTTGCTGTTCAAAAGCAACCGGCACAGTGCAGGCAAGCCTCGCGATTTGGCAAATGCAACGAAGTCTGTTCGTTCGCTCATGCCCGGCAATCTTAGCCATGCAAGCTGAACAACACGATCCACTTGCTGCTCCAACGTTTTCTTCTCTGACTCAGCGCGTTTTGCCATCGCAGCGCTCTGTTCGAGTACGAAATCGTTGTTGAATAGGGTCAAAGCCTGCAATGAGGAAGCAGAAAACCCTCGGACTGGCGCCAACAGACCGAGGTCGGGAAAATCCAGCGATTCCATGAATGGGTCCGCAATGCCGCGCCATACATATCGGTAAATACTGCGGCGCGCCGCTCCAGGTTTCGTCCAATCAAAACCGGTGTAATCCAACGCGGGTGTTAGCTGCGGCCCAGGTCCCTGCTTAAAGTGTTTAACAGCCGGACCGCCCATGGTGAGATCAAGAGCGCCGGATGCAGCTAACGCAAAATCTCGAAATGAATCTGCATCCAGCCGGAGACGGTTCTGGCGCCAAAGCAATCGGTTGTCGCTGTCCAGTTTTTCGCACTCCTGACGCTGTTGGGAAGATTGGCGATAGGTGGCGCTGGTGACGATCAGTCGGTGGAGTTCTTTAAGAGAGCCTTTCGCCTCGTCCCGGAACCAGATCGCCAGCCAGTCAATTAATTCAGGATGCGACGGCGTGCCGCCCATCTTGCCAAAATCACTGGGTGTATCACACAAACCACGTCCGAAGTGATAATTCCAAACCCGATTCACCACACTGCGCCAGGTCAGTACGTTTTCAGGGTGAGCAATCCAATCCGCCAGTGCCGCCCGGCGTTCCGCTTCGGATTTCGAATTCTTTAAAGTAAATCGCGCGGGCAGGTGAGTCAGTGCGGTCAGGGCCCCTGGTTCGACAACTGCCCGTGGCTTATCGAAGTCGCCACGCTCTAAAAGATTTACCACCTTGGGTTCAGAAAGTGCGCGCACCGGGTCGCCGCCCGGGATAGCGACGGAGGAACCTGCTGCATATACTACGGATTGTTTCGGGAGCTTCGCAATCGCTTCGCTTGCGGCGACTCGGAGCAGTTGGGCTGCCAGGGTAAGCTTCTGGGTCTCGGTTCGATCGGAAGCGGCCACAGCAAGCGCTGCTTCGGCATCGAAAGGCCAGGCCTCCGCATCAACTGCATTGTCCGATGTCACAGCAAGATTGAACGCACCGATCAGGTGGCCTTCGCCATAAGCCTGTTTTAATACAATCGACAAGCGGGAATCGGGTTTCAACGCCTGCGGTTCGGCAAGTTCGAAGACCGCATGATGTGGTTTGCCTACGTCCGGATAAATCCCCCATGCCGTTTTGATATCGCCGTCAATGGCGCGTGCTACACCCCAGCCTTCCTGGTTGAAGTCCGCCGTTGCGCGGCTCAATTTTAGCAATTTTGGCTCCGTCGTTCCCGGCTCGAAGACATGAAGCGAAATCTCGGACAGATGAAGATTGCCGTTGTCTTGCCGGCCTGGACCATGCTTCGGTAGGGATTCATGATCGAGCACGTTCAGACGCAGCGCGGTTAGATTCGTAAGAGTCGTTGTTGCTGTGATGGTGTAGGTATCCTTTTCCGGTCGCGGACCGCTGGCCAGGATCGTGCCATTGGTTTCGCGCTTGAATAATGCGTTTTCGATCGACAGGAATGTTTCTGGCTCGAGCGGTTGCCAGCGCGCCTTTTTGCGCTGCTTCGACAAACAGGTGGCAAGCAGAGGCGCGTTTTCGGATGAAAACAAAACGGAAGCATCTTTCTTTTCCGCGGCAACCAACAATGATTTCCAACGCTTTCTTTCCCGGGCGACCTCGAGGCTTTCATCATAAGCGACATCGCCCTTGAGGACCCCCGCAAACACGGCCTGTAGCGCGTAATAATCCTCCTGGGAGATGGGATCAAACTTATGGGCATGACAGCGGGCGCAATTGGCGGTGGTGCTCACAAATGCCGCCATTGTTTGCGTAACGAGATCATCTCGATCCAGGTAGGTGAAGGCAATCGGCGCGGTGCTAAAAGCGCTCAGGTCAAAAGTGCCCGCTCCAAGAAACCCGAGCGCGGCGGTTAAGCGAGGTTCCTCGGGATAAAAGAAATCGGCCGCGATCTGTTCGCGGACAAAGCGAGGCCAGGGTGTGTCTTTATTCAGCGCCTCGATAACGTAATCTCGGAAGCGCCAGGCATTGTCTCTCCCAACGTCGTGTTCGTACCCGTGCGAATCAGCGAAATGAATCGTGTCCAACCAATGTCGGGCCCAGCGCTCCCCATACCGTGGCGAATCAAGAAGCTTCACGACCAGTTTTTCGTAGGCGCGCTCGTCCTTGTCGCTTTCAAAAGCTGCGGTTTGTTCGGGAGTCGGCGGCAGACCGGTTAAATCGTAGCTCACCCGCCGGATGAGAGTGCGCCGATCCGCTTCCCGCGAGACCGCGAGTTTTTTTTCAGCCAGTTTCGCTTGAATAAAGGCGTCGATGGGATTTTCCCTGAGCACCGGCAGCGAGGGTTTTACCAACGGTGCCAGCGACCAGTGCGGCTTATCGCTCTCTTTCGCTCCCGCCAGCGCATCCGGCCAGGACGGACCCGCATCAATCCACTCGCGTAGTGTCCGAATCTCTTCTTCGCTTAGCCGAGACACATTACTTTTCTTTGGCGGCATCACGATCTCTTCGTCTTCGCCGCTCACAAATCGAATCAGTGGGCTGGATTTCGCATTGTGAGGAATGATCGCTGCCTTGCCGCTGTCGCCTCCTTTTAGAGCGTTCTCTCTCAAATCGAGCCGATAACCGTTCTTCTGCTTCTCCGGGCCGTGACAGCCAAAGCAACTTCGCTCGAAAATGGGGCGAACGTCGCGCGCAAAATCCGGAGCGCCCGCAGCAGGAAGGCCAGCCAGGAGTAACAGCAGAACTACTTTCATTCGGCTTTGACCGTAAGATACACGGCTGTCGGCGTAAGCGAAACTGAAACTGTCCAGGCAGATCAGCGTTCTCCGGCAGGCACAGGCAACTGTCACTTTTTCGAACTCAACCTGACGAAAGCCAGGCCAGGTTGGTCCACACGAAACTGTACCAACCGCCGATGGTCCACTTCGGTGACATACACCGTACGCCCGTCTGGTCCGCCAAAGCAAAGATTGCTCGGCTTGGAACCCAGAACGTCGACTTCACGCAATACCTCGCCTGTTGGGGAAAGTTTCACCACCGTTCCTTTGCCATGGCGAGAGATGTAAAGATTGCCTTCCACATCGCAACGCATTCCATCAAAGCCGTGACTGTCGAACTTTTTCAGCAGCCGCTTATGACTGAGCGTCCCATCCGATTCGATGTCGAACGCCCAAACATTGCGTTGCACGCTCTCGTTAACATAAAGCATTTTGCCATCCGGGCTAACCTCGATCCCGTTGCTAGTGCCCATATTTGTTGCCACCAGACTGAGTTTGCCATCTGTGGTTGCCAGCCATACCTGGCCGCTTCCTTTCGCCCAATTTGGATCACTCGCGTACAAACGGCCTGAAGGTGCAAGTGCCAGATCATTGGGCTGGCTCATCCGGTCTTCATGCGCCCATACCGATACTGCGCGAGTCTTGGGGTCAATCCGAAGGATGTTGTGGCCCACATAATCGGCGACATACATCGTGCTGTTGGGAGTGATAACGATTCCGTTGCCTACGCTTTTGCCCGGCAACTCCACAAATACCTCACCTTTCCCGTCCGGCGTGACTTTGCCGATGGTCTGTTGTCGCTGGAAATTCACAGCGTAGATGTTTCCTTGGATATCGCATGCCGGGCCTTCTATACCCTCCGTGAAAGAATTTGCCGCCGTGAACGGTGAGGCTATGAACAAAGATTCTTCGGCCGCTAGCACGGATTCCCGTACCGATAGAGCAAGCAGCAGAAAAGTGGTAAGCATCATAAAAGAGTTCCACCAGCGGCTCGAAATTCTCATAGATTTAAAGGGTTCTTTTTCAGATAGGCACAGAGTATCTTCAACCCTTCGATTTTCCAATCTGATTAAGACCGCGGCTTCTTCAGCCCGCTCAGCCGGTGTACAGAAGCACGTTTTGAATGACGGACTGTTTTCGACAATTGCGTTTCCAAACTGTTAAAATTAAGCCAGCTCAACGGGCTCGGAAACAAAGCGCACAGGCTTAAAGCCTCTGTGTTATGAGAAACTTGTTTTGCGGCGTGAACTATTGGGGGAAAGCCGTTTCGATACGAGGGTTCGATTCCCTTCACCTGCTCCATCCTTCACCGGCCCAGTTTTTCATCACAACACCGTACGGGCAATTCTTTGCCCGCAGAGCGACGGAGCGTCCTGAATGTAATCTGCACGTAGTTGACTGCTCACTGCGAACAACGCGCTCGCCAGGGTCACCTGGAATTGCGTGTAGTCGTGAGGTCTAAAGCGTCGCAGTTCTTCTCATTGTCAACAATAGGCACAGCACCGGAAAATCTGTTTCCAGGAATTATCGGGGCGCACGGAGGGCTTTGATTTTGCTCAATGTGGGAATCACGCTCCTCCGGCAGGCGCAGCGGAAGATTTCTGCGATGAGACTGATCCAGAAGCAAGGTTTGGTTGTGGGCCATGAAATACATCACGGGCACGGCCATCCGGCTGATCAAAAGCGAAGCGATTTCACCTGCCATCAACGATATGGCCAAGCCCTGGAATATCGGATCGGTCAACATCACACTCGCCCCGACGACGACGGCCGAGGCAGTTAAAAGCATGGGGCGGAACCGAACGGCGCCGGCATCGACGACGGCTTGAGCCAGCGGCATACCTTCGGCCAAACGCTGCTCGATGAAATCCACGAGAATAATGGAATTACGCACCACGATGCCGGCGCCAGCCATAAATCCAATCATTGACGTGGCACTGAAGAACGCTCCCATAACTCCGTGGGCCGGGAGAATGCCCACCAGCGAGAAAGGAATCGCCGCCATGACGACCAGTGGCGTAAGGAAAGAACGGAACCAGCCCACCAACAGGATAAAGATCAGTACTAGCACTACGGCAAACGCTGTCCCCAGATCATGGAAAAGCTCGATGGTAAGGTGCCATTCCCCGTCCCATTTCAGGGAAGGTTGGTCCTCGGTAAAGGGTTGAACGGAGTTATAGATCTTAAGCGCCGATCCGTTTCCACCGAACTCCCGGGTATCCAGCGCCTGTAGCGCTTGGTTCATCTGCAGAATCGCGTAAACCGGGCTCTCGACCACGCCAGCGACATCGCCGATGACGTAAGTCACGGGCTTAAGATTTTTGTGATAAATGCTTTTATCGACGCTGGTTTGCTCCACTTTCACCAGTTCGCGCAACGGCACAAGCGGTGCCGATGGGTTCGCGGTGGAGCGAACACGCAATCCCAGCAGATCCTCAGTGGTGGACCGATTCGCGCGCGGCAATTGTACCAGGATATCGACGTCCTCCTTGTCCCGTGGAATGTGGAGCAGATCGACCCGTTCACCCCCAACAGCGATGCGCAGGGTCTGGGTAACGGTCTCGGCGCTGATGCCGTGGAGAGCCGCCTTCTCCTTATCAATTACAAAGCGCGCCTTGGGTTGGTCGGCCTCGATGTACCAATCCGTATCGACCACACCCTTGGTATTGTGGAACGTCTGAATCACTTTCTGTGCGAGGGCAAGTCGATTCTCCTCAGTAGGCCCGTAGATTTCGGCGACCAGCGTTTGCAGCACCGGAGGTCCGGGGGGAACTTCAGCGACCGCGACACGCGCCCCGTATTTGGCTGCGATAGCGGCAACGCGTGGACGCACGCGTTTGGCAATCTCGTGGCTTTGTGCCTTGCGTTCGCCTTTTGAGACCAGATTGATTTGCAGATCGGCAATGTGGGCGCCTCTCCGCATGAAATAGTGGCGCACCAGGCCGTTGAAGTTGAAGGGAGCCGCCACCCCGGCGTAAACCTGGTAGTCGGTCACTTCGGGTTCGACACGAATCGCAGCAGCGATCTCGCGAGCGGCCTGGGCGGTCCGTTCCAACGCACTGCCTTCCGGCATGTTGAGGATGACCTGAAACTCGCTCTTGTTGTCGAAAGGGAGCATTTTCACTTTAACCCAACTGATGCCCACCAAACCCATGGCCGCCAGCAGGAGGCCAGCGATGCCGCCCAGAAAGGCGTAGCGCCAGCGACGCTGGCCGATAAGTGGCGCCATGAACCGTCGGTACAGCCGGGTGAAGCGGTCTTCCGGCTGCTCGAAATGGGAATGCGCTCGGCCATTGGCCTTGCCCTCGGGGAGGGAGGAATTGCTTCTGCCCCAGTGCAAAACTCGGATGGAGGCCCACGGCGTCACGATGAAGGCAATGGCCAGCGAGAAGAACATCGCCGCACTCGAAATGATGGGGATTGGACGCATGTAAGGCCCGGTGAGCCCGCCAACAAAGGCCATCGGCAGCACCGCGGCGATCACTGCCAAAGTAGCCAGGATGGTAGGATTGCCGACCTCGTTTACCGCCTCCACGGCGATGTCCGGCCAACTTCGTCCTTTGTTCTGCCGCAGGCGGAAATGGCGCACGATATTTTCGACCACCACGATGGCATCATCGACCAGGATACCGATGGAGAAAATGAGCGCGAAAA
>Ga0163163_10000212_pt1 | contig 60199 bp, 60 predicted proteins | sample S65metaG_FD_119766 | JGI IMG/M metagenome (GOLD analysis project Ga0163163, IMG submission 119766) | Switchgrass rhizosphere microbial communities from Kellogg Biological Station, Michigan, USA - S6-5 metaG | ecosystem: Host-associated > Plants > Roots > Rhizosphere > Soil | place: USA...
GATTTGCCTTTCTCCGCTCTTCCCTCTTCCCTCTTCTTGTTCTCGCCGCCTTCTGGGTTCTCCTGATCTACAATCTTGGAGCTCAATGGTCGATTTACAAAAGTTACGGCTATGGCTGGGCCGTTCCTTTTCTCTGCATCTACCTAATCTACCGCAAGCAGAAAGGAGAAAGGAGAAAGGAGAAAGGAGAAGGAACGGCAGCGGGTGAGGTGGCTTCTCATGCTCCATTCTCCATTCTCCGTTCTTCGAAAGTCCCTTGGTCCCTTAGTCCCTTGGTCCTTTGGTCTCTGGTCTTATGCTGCGTTGCCTACGCCCCGACCCGCTGGCTCCACGAAGCAAACCCGACCTGGCGCTTAACAAGCTGGCTCTGGTCACTCGAAGTCGTCGCAATCACATTGCTCGTGATTGCGTTAGCAGACAGAAGATGGAAGTTGGAAGTTGGTGCTCCCCTCTCCGCCCCTGGGGGAGAGGGTCAGGGTGAGGTGGCTTCGGACTCGTCGCTCCTTGCTCCCCGCTCCCCGCTTCACCTTTTCTTCCCTATCGCTTTTTTCCTGGTTGCGGTTCCCTGGCCTTCGGCTCTCGAAGTATTCCTGATTAACTCGTTAACGCGACTGGATGTTTCTGCGACTACAGAACTGATCGGTCTCTTCGGAATCCCCGCGGTTCCACATGGCAACACTTTTGAAATCAGCTCTGGAGTCGTCGGCGTTGATGAAGCGTGCAGCGGGATTCGTTCATTTCAAGCCACGTTGATGTTGTCATTATTCTTTGGCGAGTTTTATTCGTTAACACTAATGCGACGGATTATTTGCGTATTGGCAGGGTTCGGGTTCTCTATGATTTTCAATATTGGCCGAACTCTACTGTTGGTTTATGTGGGCTCGTCTCGCGGAATCAAATCTATCTCAAACTGGCATGATCCAGCAGGGACAACGATTCTGGTGGGATGCTTTGTCTGCCTTTGGATCCTGGCCCTGTTATTCCGGAGAAAGGAGAAAGAAGAAAGAAGAACGGGAAGCGGTGTTATGAAGCTTTCCGTGCCACTCCCCACTCCCCTCTCCGCCTCTGGGGGAGAGGGTAAGGGTGAGGTGGCCCCGAGCGGTCCCTTAGTCCCTTGGTCCTTTAGTCCCTCAGTCCCTTCTTCCCTCTCCTTCCTACTCCTGGCATGGCTCCTCTCAGTCGAACTCGGAACTCAATGGTGGTATCGTTCTCATGAGACGGTTCATAAGTCAGAGGTCGCGAAGGATTGGTCAGTGCGGGCAGCGCCTGAAATTCCCGGATGGACAAGAATGGATTTGCCACCGGCAATCACTAACCAATTCCGCGCCAATGAGAGCATAGAAGCACGTTGGCAAGATGAGAGTGGACATCCATGGCAACTATACTACTTCCGTTGGGATCCCGCTTATTCTGTGAAGAGGCGTGTCGCGATCCAACTTGCGAAGACACATGGACCAACCACGTGTCTGCCAGCATCGGGGTTGGTTTTGCAATCCGTGCACGATACAAACCTGGCTGTTTCAGACATGACACTGATTATCCAACAACATCTCTTTCTTGCTGATGGCAAGTCAGTTTATGTTTTCTATGGTATTTACGAAGATTCAACAGGGACCCAAGTCCTGGCCAACCGGCGGCGCACTGTTCGCGACCGCATCCACGCCGCAAGGACTGGCAGTCGGAATTACGGCCAGCGTTTCCTTGAACTGGCTGTCTGGGGATACGACAATCCAGAGGCCGCCCGTGAAGGTCTCCAGCGCGAGTTGGCGAAACTGATTCAATGAAGATCATCGGAGAAGCGAACTCCTGCGAGTCCTTCGTCTAGCAATTTCGGCTATCTTCATTTCAGTTTGAATCTTCCACTTTTTTCCTTCTGAAATTCCTTCTCCTCAACCAAACCTTTTACCCAGACGTCATGGCGACTGGGCAATATCTGGCTGAGCTCGCTGTGGCTTTAGTCGAACGCGGCCACGAGGTCACTGTCATCACCAGCCGCCGGGCGTATGATAATCCAGAGAAGGTTTTCCCCAAAAATGAAACCTGGAGCGGAGTTCGAATCATGCGGATTGGCTCCACGGGATTTGGCAAAGGCTCAAAATGGCGTCGGGCCGCCGATTTCGCTAGTTTCCTTGTGTGTTGTGCGGTACGTCTGGCAGTTCTTCCACGTTACGACGCCATCGTCGCCCTGACCTCGCCTCCTCTCATTTCGTTCCTTGGAGCGTGGGTCGCAAAATTACGCAGGAGCCGCTTTTTTTATTGGGTCATGGATTTCAACCCGGATGAGGCGATAGCCGCAGGCTGGTTACGTGCCAGTTCCTTCGCCGCGCGGATTCTCGAGTGCATGTCTCTTTTCAGTCTCAAGCACGCCAGCAGGATCATTGCGTTAGACCACTTCATGTGCGATCGGATTGTGGCAAAAGGTATCTTCGCGGATAAAATTGTTGTCCTTCCTCCCTGGTCGCACGATGGCGAGGTTCGTTTTGATCCACAGGGACGTGAGCGGTTTCGAAAAGCACACGGACTAAACGGGAAATTTGTGGTCATGTATTCCGGGAACCACAGCCCTTGCCATCCGCTGGACACTTTGCTTCAAGCAGCCAATCGCCTGGCGGAAGATGCGGAAATTGTGTTTTGCTTCATCGGGGGTGGCAGTGAGTGGAGACGCATCAAGGAGAAAGCAGAAAGCAGAAAGCAGAAAGCTGAAATGCGAGATCCTAAATCCGAAATTTATGACACCCACATTGAGGAAGCCGGGCGCTCCACGCTCGACGTTCCACGCTCGACGAATCTGCTCTGCCTACCCTACCAACCCCTTTGCGAACTTTCTGGCTCTCTATCCGCAGCCGATCTTCAAGTGGTGGTTATGGGGGATCCGTTTGTCGGCCTGATACATCCATGTAAAATCTACAACGTTCTTCAAGTTGGTGCCCCCGTTCTCTACATCGGCCCGGTTCGGAGCCATATTTCAGAGATCTCCAACGCTGCCAACGGGGAGTTCTTCTGCTTGGCGGCACGCCACGGCGAAGTGGAACAGGTAGTCAATCATATCTTACGAGCACGCGCCGAGACGACTGAGTTCACCCGCCACCTCTCTCCTCACCTACAATCGCTTTTTGCAAAAGAAGCGGTTCTTCCGAAGTTGATCGCCGAGTTGGAGTCGGCCTGAGCGGCTCCGCGCTTCACCCCAGAAGCGGCTAGTAAACCCATGCTCTTTCCGGCCGGAGGTGTGTTCACATCCCCCACGAACCATCATAAGGATTCAAGTTCTACAAGAGCAGTGAATTCCTGCAGTAGATCGGCATACTGAAAGTTTAGGAATTTCTTGATCTCTGGATTATCCAGCAGTTTGCGGAGCTGGCTCCGAGCCAAAGTTAGACTGAGCACGTTTTGGCCGTAGCTCTTTTCTACGGACTTGAGATCCCGTTGCAGCATTTCCATTGGGAGCTGACCGTCTTCCGCAACTTTATTGTTCCCTTGCTGGAGGAAGACGTGCAGCATATTTACATCAAGAGCATGAGCATCCAGGACGGAAAGCTTGTTTTGGTTGCCGAGGATGCCCGCGGTCTCGCATGCCGCTTCTGATACGGATACTGAAGAGGTGATTCCCTGGCTCCGTCGTGTCCAGCCGGATTTGCACGCGCTTGTTTACGTGAGCTTGAGCAAGGATTTGGCTATCTAGACGAGTTGGGAAATTTTTGCGGAGTATTGGGATGATTTCTGCTACCCTTCTTGGGACACGTCATGGTCGTCCCGGTCAGCGGAACTTGGCAGTTAATTTATCATCATTATGAGCAGTTTGATTTCATCGCGTGCTTGTAAGCCGAACAAAGATGCTTCAGGCAACAGCGCGACTGGGCTGTTGTTTCCATATCGGACGGTCCTGCCGCGCTGTGCCTGAGCAGCGATGTTATGCCACTCGCCGTGTTGTGAAAAAGCAGAGCTTCATTTTATTGTTCGTTCGATAGACGTTCCTTTTCGGAGTGGGAGGAAGATGATATGATGTTTCATAGTATGTGTTCGGTGTTTTCCAGCGGAATATCTTTATTCACTTCATAAGGAAATCTCACAGAGACGTATGACTGGTTCTCTCTCCAACGCGGCGGAAGCCGCGAACGGAGCAATGGAAACAACCCCTAGACTTGTCATGTTCTGCTGGGTGGTTGTCACCGCATTCTGGTTTATATCCGCTTTTTGGGTCAAACGAACCAAGGAACAACAGCCATTATCTGGCAGGTTGTTTTACTTGGGTCTGACTGTCTTGGTCGTGATGCTACTTAAAGGCGGATTTCTGAAGTTCCATTTGGACCGCCCTGTGCTGCTTCACAACCTCGCCACCGGCATCCTCGCCGACCTCTTCGTGTTCCTGGGCCTGGGGATTGCTATCTGGGCGCGAGTGACCCTTGGAGGCAATTGGAGTTCAAGGGTGACCCTAAAGGAAGGCCACGAGCTGATTCAACGGGGACCCTATCGTCTTATACGCCACCCAATTTACTCCGGATTGCTGCTGATGGTTTTAGGAACGGCAATACTGGTAGGCCGGTCAGGCGGCTTCTTTGCTTTATTGGTCTGCTTCGGTGGCTTCTGGGTGAAGGCCCGACAGGAGGAACTGCTCCTGACCAAACATCTGCCGGGATATCCGGAATACATGGCCCGTACCAAAGCTCTAGTTCCGTTCGTCTTGTGACGGTCGCCACGATGCCCTGCACATAATGCATTCCAATTCATCATTGGCTTCCTGGTCTAGACCGCTCGGCAATCCAAGAAGCATGAGGCCCGTTCCCAACAAGTTCACGCTCAAGTCGGAAGGGGCGATTGAAAAAAGTAATTTGAAGAACGGTGGCTCCAATTCCCCTCTGGACTTTTGCACGTAGTGACACTGGTAAAGTTGCATATGGACAATCTGGAAAAATCGGTAACCTGCGCGAAGGGGCAACTCGAAGGTGAAGCTCAGGGATCGGCGGGGCTCTCGTGGATCTGCTGACCACTGCTCATTCTGAAAACCGTCATCCCGTCAAGCTTGTCGGCTGTAAACGCGGCATTGGGCATACCTGTAATGCCGTCGAACACCACATAATCCTTCGGCCGCGGGAATCTTGCCTTGGGCAGAGCTTTGGAAATGGCACCATCCGCCGGCCCCACTTCCATTGCCTGTAGCGCTGCCTCGCCACCGTAGTCATTACGCAACCGGACCTCGATAATTCCCCGGCTGGGCTGAATGTCGTTAAAGACCAGATCGATCGCTCGATTCAGGCCCCCAGCCGTGTCGGCAATATCGAAATTCTCCACCACTACCTTCCCATTGATCAACACCGTACCTGCTCGGAGGAACGGGTTAGGGTTGGAGGTCCGCCGCTCGGCAAACCGCAAGCGCACCTGTTTAGTCCCCGGCCCTACAGTGACGTTGGCCCAAAACTCGGCTGCGTGCACGCCGTAGCGATACAACTCCGCATCCGGCGTTCCGCTAATCGGCTCCGATATTGGCACCTGCCACCAGTGCTCTTTCGCCGTATCCTTCAACCAGCCCCACTCGCCGCGAGTTACCCACTCTGTAGCGGGCAACCAACGCTGTCCTTTCGAGTCGATGAACTCGCGCTGCGGATAACCAAAAATCCAGCGTTGGATGCACGTCGGACCGCCGCCGGAACCAAATCCGCTACTTTTATTGGCCGCTGAAAACTGGATGGCATCTATATAAACCTGCGCGCCTTGGGATCGGGAATTGCCCGCGCCCCGAACGACCAGTTTCAGAATGTGCGGGCCGTTGGTCAGTCCATTTTTGTAGTATAGGATTTGCTGATAAAGCATCTCCGGATACCAGGAGTCCAGCCTCACCAGTTGTTTCACCCCATCGATGAACACGTCGGCTAGTCCTCCGTCGGGCGCCACCCGTCCTATCAGCCGCACCTGGTTGCCGGTGAAGTGACAGATCATGCTCGCGTCCGGCGAGCCCGATTGATGAACGCTGGCATGGAAATCGTTGGTCGCCAAGCCGAAGGCAGTCCTCTGCCAGTCCCCGATCCAGTTCAGAGCCGAGTCGTCCAGGCACTGCTGCAGATCCATTCCAGTCACCCGCACGCTTCTGGCGCCATCATGCCGGACACTGACGATGCAATCGCCGTTGATTAACCGCTGCACGACATATCCATTGGTGTTCAACTCAGAAAGTAATGGCAGTGGGTTGGCATCCGCGGTCACGGTCTCTGGCTCGAATGCCAGGCGGAGCACGTCCACCGAGTTTCTGGGCGCATCGAAAGTCGTGTAGGCCACCTCGCCCACACCGTAATGGACCGAGTTAACCACCGCGTCACTGCGTACAAGGTGGTTTTCCCGGCTCGCACCCAGCGTTTCGGGTAACCAGCCGATGGTCCGCAGCACGAGGCACAGCGGCATGGGGTGAGCAATCTTGAACCAGGCGTCTGCCACGAGTTGCCCCCCGCCCAGGCGATCCTGCACGCTGCCGTTCTCCGAACAATGGTAGGTCCCAAGCAGAATTTGGCGCCGGGCCAGTTCGCGTGCCCATTCATCCCGGGCGCGCACTCCAAGTTCAGCGAAGGCCGCAGCCATTTCAATGGGAGAGTAATCGAGCGAGTCTTCGCAGCAGACACTCGACTCCGGATACGCCCATGCGCCACTGAAGGTGTCCCCCGTCACCACGGTGGAGTCGTTCAAGTACAGGCTCATCACGTTGCGCGCGTCGGTCTGCCAGTGGGGAAAATAATCCGGATGCGCCATGAAGACGCGGGCAGCAGCGTCCGTGGGACCGATGTGTTGCCAGAGACCTTCGCCGTCCCAAAAGAAACGCCCCCAGGTATCTCGCGCCGTCCAGACCGGCAAGAGAGTGTCCCGCAGATAGGACAGGCCACGATCCCTCGCGGCGACAATAGCGCTGTTAGTGCCCGTGTAGCCGAGGCGAATCAGCTCGTCTAAAAACTCAATGATCATGGCCGTGCTGCCGGTCAGGTGGTTGGGGTTGCCCGGCTGAACCGGGATGGCAAAGCCGTTATCTCCAATCACCGAAGTGGGGAGGACGGTGGCATATCGACTCCAGGGCTTCTGGCTGGAGTCGAAATTGCAGTTCTGCGCGAAGAGGTCTCCCCAATGCCTCACCGCTGCGAACCAGCGCGGCGCTCCGATCAATTGATAAGCGCGGGCCAGCGCCAGGCCCTGGTGCGCGGACAGATCCAACTGGGTCCAGTTAGTCTCGGCGATACCGTACGGATCGCCATTGAAAGGTACGCTGATGGGAAACTGAGGCCACCGCCCCGAGTCGGCGGGGCTGAGCGTGAAATCGAGGCAGTGATCGCACTGCATTCGCAGGTGCGCCAGTGCTGCCGGGTCACCGCTGTAGCGATAGTAATCCACCAAACCCATCACAGTGTAGTGAAAGCGATATCCATAGTCCCCATCGGTCCGCCACGGAGCCACCCCTTTCCGGAGGGGGTAGCTGGCGGTGATGGTTCCTTCGCTCGAAATCTGCCACATACCGTTGATCATATATTCCGGCAGATCGACGAGCGCCCTGTTCCCGCTCCAGGGAAACCGCTTCATTGTCTCGGCGGCGACACGCACGCGCCAATCGCACTGGCCGTTTAGACCTTGATACCACGGTGCAATCACGCCGTAATTGTCCTCAACCCTCGCATGCGCAAAATATCGATCCCGCTGCGATTCAGCCCAGGCCAACCAGGGAAAAACGAGGCATTCGAAGAGGAGAAGACGAATGAGCAAATTCATGAACCAGCGCGCCCAGGCCCTAAGCTATGGGAGCGTGCCCGGGCGAGATCTGGAAAGCGCGCTTTTCAATAATAGTACGTGGTAACCGGATAATAGGCATTGCCGAGGATAGCGCGTTTCTGGACTTTGCCTTTATTGACAATAGTGACGCTGCCATCTGCCCGGCCCACCGGCTGATCCGGACTGATAGAAAACGCCCAAAACGGTTTAGAAAGATCCCCGGCAAAACCTTTGCCCAGGTGTCCCGTGTCCCACAATGCGCGGCCGGGGGTGTCACTGATGCGATGAGTGATGAAGGCGCGGCGACTTTCGCACTCGAGGGCCTTCTGTGGCCAGGGCGGCTCGGCGGCTGAACTGATCTTGCCGTTCGAGTCCACGAACTGAACCTGGTTGTAGCTCGAAGCGAAATTGGCCAGCCACATGTAGCCCGTGTTCACGAAAGGTGCAGCAGTATCCCATCCGCCGTAGCCACCGTCCGGAGTGATGTAGGACATGCTGGCTTGCGTAGCGCCGAAACTTTTAGCGGTGATGGGGCAGATCATGATTTTGGTGTTCGGCATGTAAGGTCCGCGCATTAGATCAACGATGCTCCTGGACTGGGTTTCCGGGCTGCGCTGATAGTCCGGGCTGGGGTCGTTGTGCAGGGGAAAATTTCCCTGGTTATCATCGGCAAACATAATCTGGCAAAGGTGCTGCTGACGGATATTGCTCAAGCAAGTCGTCCGCATACCGGCATATTTCGCGCGCGTCAACGCGGGGAGCAGTAAAGCTGCGAGGATGGCGATGATGGCAATCACCACTAGCAACTCAATCAGGGTAAAAGCCGAGACCTTACGGAATTCAAAATGCAGACAAGGATAACCGGTGAGGTCAAACTTGATAGCGCGTGAGGGCTGCAGGGTCAGTATCACCAGGTTGGAACGTTGAACTGCCATTGCGGGAGATTACCGCATACTACCTGGACATTTGCCGGAGCCGCGAGCACAGGCAAGGCTCTCATCTACCAAGCCTGCGTAACGGAGGGATAAAGTCAATGGGGTTTTTGCCATTTTCGTGCCATGGGTCTGGCGAGAGAGCGCGCCCGTCCTCGGGCTGGCAACGTAGAAAGCCTCCTTTTAAGCCAGCTGCCGCACCCTTGCCTGCCACCGAGGCGGACTCCTCGTCGACCGTCCGCAAGGCATAAGGAACTCTATCGCGGGTACCAGTTTGAGATCCTCTCAAATGCCGAATGACTGTGGTCAAGTCCGGTGGTGCGGACCGAGACGTTCCGAATATTGAACTACGACTAAACCGCTCAGAAAATCGACGGTCAAATTGCGACACTTTTTGCGACAGTATCATAGATGCAATCGAAGCCTGCGACTGAGGGGACTGGATTGAGTTTCGATCCTGGGCTGCTTTCAGATATTTTGGATGGACTGCTTTCAATGACAGCGTGCAATTGGGAGGAGCTGAGCAAGGGATTGGCAGAGATGCTAAGGGCGGAGATGGGCTGAACGGGCTGCTCTGATCAAGCTTTCTGGTGATTTGGGGGAAGGCCTCTTGTAACCGTTCATGAGTCATAGGCCAAAGCCCTTGAGGCGGGCGGGACTGCTGCCTATGTTCATGCCAGATGAGCGACGTCTCAGGTGGCATCACGCGCTGGCTCGAACAGAGACGACGCAGGGATCGGGTCACGGCGGCAGTGATCTCGGTACTGGCTCTCGGCAGTGGGGCTGTTGTGTTCCTGTCGATGACCCTCCTCATTTATGCCGTCCTGTCTCTTCTCGGTGGATACATGGACTCGGTCCTGTGGTTATGGCTGGCTGCCTTCGGTTCAACGGCGTGGTTCTTTGCTCGCAGCATGAAAGGCATACAACACAGGCTTGATCTCGTCATGGATCCGATGGGGTTTTGGATTATCAAGGATATCTGCTCGATCGGTCCGCGGCTTGTGCTAGAGGGAATGCGGCAGGTCCGGTGTTGCGGACAGCTAGGCGAGTTGAACGTGGCAGCCTGCGCGCGGGCCCTGACTTATTTGGCCGGACGGAACGCAGCGGTGACATGGGAGGATTTGATACGGCATTGCTCACAACTGCCGCAGGAACAGCTCGGGGAGCAGTTGTCCCTCTTAGATGGCGTTCTGTTTCTGGGAGAGGATGGATGTCGAGTAACCCTAATGGAGCCGTTCCGACTGCGGCTGCGCTTGATCCTTGAGCCGGAGCAGAGGGAACGGAAATGGGAGGAGCCGCCTCGGCCGAGTCCTGAGGCCGCCCCGCAAGGGGTGCTGGTGAACGATCCCGAAAGGCTTAGCGCTTACGAGATTCTGGGCCTGTCGCCTTCGGCCTCGCTGATGGAAATCAAAGCGGCCTATAGGAAGCGGGTGAAAGAGTGCCACCCGGATCTGTTTGCAGGGATGGACCAGCAGGCCAAGGCACTAGCCGAGAAGTGGACTAGGGCGCTGAACGCGGCATATGCCTCTTTGAATCCGCGGCACCCAGACGCAAGACTCAGGGAGGGCGGGAGACCGAGGGCAGGCGGACAGAACTGAGCAGTCTGCGGCCCTCATTGCCATTCGATGATGACTTCGTACCAGTCCGCCTTGATGGTAATCATCCGACATACGCGACTGGGGCGTATCCCTACACGAGTCCAGTGGGGTCGTTTTCGGCGAATGGCTACGGGCTATACGACATGGCGGGAAACGTCTTGGAGTGGTGTTGGGATTGGTGGGACGACAGTTGGTATTCGAACGCTGGCGCAACGCAGAACGACACCAGAGGACCAGCCGGACCTCTGAGCGACCGTGTGTTGCGGGGCGGCTCGTGGTACTACGCTCCCGACTACTCCCGGTGCGCCTTTCGGAGCCGCAGCAACCCGGTCATCGCCAACGACAGCGTCGGGTTCCGTTGTGTGAGGGGGCTTTAGTTTCTGCTCTATCGTGCCTCCTTGAAAGATGTAGAATGAAACCGGAGCAACAGACCACGTGAACAGTAAATCGCCAAACCATCGTCGCGGTGGACCAACGGACCAAGGCGGGGTCAAAAGCGGGCTGCAGAATGCAGCAGTAGAGGTGGAAGTGTGTGTCGTTCCAAATTGTTCCTGACAATTCCTGACAGAAAACTTCGTGAGGCAAAAGTTTGCTTTGGGCGAATTTTATCTACATGCAAATCGGTCAATGTTTATATGGGTAAAACCGCTGTCGTGCGCTCCGACGAAACGAGAAAAGGGATTCAAGTTCTCTCTCTCGCACCATGTTTTGGCCATTTTGAATAAAATGTGATCGGCGCCAAAAGTTTGTCTCGACGCACTTTCCTTCCCTTTTGATTGAGTCAAACTTTGCTTCCTCGTCAAAACAGCGTTTGAGAACCAATGTTCGTCCAGGAGTTGCCGGATTCCGGGCTGACTATGGCTCCTAGTTTTCATGATTCAATCCAGTAATGCCGTTGGTATGAGTTCACCAATAGCAAAAGGACGGAGTTTTTAACCGCTGATTCAGGCTGATGTGACTGAAAGGAAATGGGACACATGCGACGGCGGTGGCACCTGACGCGGGGGAGCAAGCAATAGGGACCTTTCCCCAGTGCCAAAACGCACCCGAGAGAGTAGCATTTCCAAATGGAGAGTTTCGGTGTGGGTTTTTGCCGCAGTTTGTTTTCCGTTCCATTCCTGTTGTTCGTCATGGTTGCGCCGGCGGTGGCCGACATCAACAGTTGGACCAAACCCACCAGCGGCTACTGGGAAGAACTGTCTTATTGGTCACTGGGGAAACTGCCTGACGCTACGCAGTCCATCATGTTCACCAACGCGGGTTGGAAGGCGCTGGCCATCGGCGCCAATACCGCCCAGAATTTTCCGCAATCCATGCAGATCCAGGATTTGCAAATCGCATCTCCGGTGGACTCCCACAATACACTCTTAATGAATTTCGCAGGGTTCCAAGTGCCTCTTCAAACTACGGCTCTGTCCGTTGGGACCAACAGTTCCATCGTCGTGCAATCCTCCTCGCTTGACGCTGGCAGTGTGTCCCTGGCCGGTGATTTTAACCATGGCGATTACTCACAGGTGACAATCCACGGACAGATGCACATTGGCAGCTATAACGGCACTGCGGTCAATTATCCAAGCAATGCCGCTTATTATCTAACCAATGGGACTTTGAGCGTCAGTGGGAACCTGGGCATGGGAGGATTCGGCGGCGCTGGGAGATTGGTCCAATACGGCGGCTTCAATAATGTTGGTAATCTTTCACTTTCCATAGCGGGCGAATACCATCTATACGGCGGGCAGGCCATTGCCACCAATGGCATCATTGTCGGTTTCGACGATTATGCCGATTACGCCAGTTTTTACCAATACGGAGGAACTGTGAGTGCTGACACGGTCATCAATGGCAATTACATTCTGAACGGCGGCACTATCACAGGACACATGCAAGTGCCGGCCGTAAATAGTTTTCAGCGAGTCGATGCTTCCGTGTTGCAGAACGGCGGAACCAACTTCGCCGCTTCCCTGGACCTGGGTGATCCCAATCGTTTTGGAGGGAGAGCCTTTTACGTGCTCTCAAATGGGGTTGTGCATGTGGACTCCACTGTCACATTCCACGGAGGTCAGTTTTCGCAATACAATGGTCTGCACACTATTGTTTCTAATCTCGTCATGCAAAGCACCGAGGGCGGTCTCGATATAAACGATGTGCACTACTTACTTGCGGGTGGAACCCTTTCGGCTGGCGGTCTAACGGCACAATCCGCAACCTTTGAGCAGACAGGTGGCTCCAATTTAATCACCGGAAATCTTGTCATCATCGGAGTTCCGCCCCCTCAATCCGGACCTCCTCAAGTTGTCAATTACACGTTGAGAGGCGGCCTTCATTCCGCCCGGAACCTCATCGTGAACGCTGGTTACTCCAGCGGCTTTCATCAGACCGGCGGTTCCAATCAAATCGCTGAGAAACTCACGGTGCAGGGTGTCTCCTCTGGTGCGTTCTATTACACGCTTGAGGGTGGCACTCTAACGGTGAAGGATATCTACGTCGGCACTGGCGCGTTCTTCCAGCACACGAGCGGAAATATCATTCACTCGGGTTTGCTGACTTTGAACCAGGGCGATTGGAATGCGGCGACAGGTGATTACGACCTCGGCCCATTGCAATTATCCGGCGCATCATCTACCAACTCAGCGATCAACTTTCCGGACGGCTCCTCGACCTTGCGGCTGGCCAACAGCAGCGCACAACCTTGGGACTCCGCCGCCCTTCTTTACATTACCAACTGGCACGGCCTGGCGTCCGGAGGAGGCGAGACCCAGCTTTATTTTGGGTCCACCGCGAGCGGGCTGACTACGCAACAACTCGCGCAGATCAAATTCAACCTTTCGGGAGGACTTTCTGCTGCCCGGATTCTGCCTACTGGTGAAGTGGTACCGCAGCAGGTGGTCACCTATTCCCGTTCTGGGAACATGCTGACCCTCACGTGGCCACCAGGCTACACCCTCCAATCTTCGACCAACGTAGCAGGTCCCTACCAGGATGTGCTGGAAGCCAGCAGCCCGTATCCGGTATCCACGGATAACCGAGCCAGTTTTTCCGGCTGCGGCAATAACCAAAGTGGAAAAGCTAAAACGCTGAAAAACTGAAAGCTGAACTTTCCCAGTTTCCCGATCGGATTAAGGCTGGCGCTGGGCGGGTTCGCGGCGTTGCGGCCGTAAAGGGACTTTTCGTCCGAGTTCTGCGCGGACTGCTCCTGCTTTAGATCCTACTTTCTTAACAGCTTTTTCAAGTCGTTGTTTGGTACAACCAAATTTGCGGGTCCAGAAGCGCACGGCCCCTTCTTCGCTAATGTTAACGCGATTAAGATTCTTTAGCCCGCCATCGGATAAATCGTCACTCATAATTGTAATTATACCATGTCTGTTCCGGTGAATCTGTTGGGGCAAAGACCGACAAAACGGAGATCCGGAGTCTCGCGACGTTTAAGACTCGACTCGGGGAAGGTGATCCAGATCCGTTTGCCAAGTAGTTCGGCAAGCCTGTGGTGTTTGGGCATCCAGCGGCGGAGTTTGTTCCATTACTCTCGGGGCAGCGGCGGTAGAAATCGCGTTCGGAAAAATTGAGGCAAGGCTTAAATGCCCCGCCAGAGTTTAGAGTTTTTTGGGCTGTTGGTTTCCGGAACGTTTGACGTTTTGGTCCTCTGGGGGGTTAAACCCTATTATTTGACTGTTTCAAGCTGCAGTACTTTGAAGTTAAAGACAGGCTGACTGAGAGAGGACAGATCGAGAATGCAACTCGCCGGAGGCGCAAACGGCCGACGGAAGCTCATAAGCACATTTGTTGCCGTGGGCTGCCTGTTGGCGGTCAGCGTAGTTGTTGCGTATATCGTCGGGCTGAGGGCCTTTCAGTTAAATCGGAACCTGGCTAGCGAGAGCGAGGTGATACGAGAGTTGGAGCGGTTCGTCTCGGCTTTGAAGGACACCGAAACGGGGCAACGGGGTTATCTTCTGACGGGGGACGAGCGGTATCTTGACCCGTATAAGGACGGGCAAACTAATGTGATCAGGAGGACCGAAGAACTTCAGCGGCTGGGATCGAGCGGGGACTTGCCGGCCAATGGGGTTCAGCGGTTGAGAGAGTTGGCAGTGAAGAAGCTGAAGGAACTGGAGGAGACAATCAGGTTGCGGCGTGAGCGCGACCCGCAGGCGGCGGTGGAAATGGTGCGTTCAGGACGTGGGCGGGAGTTGATGGATGAAATCCGAGCCGTCGTTGGGGAGATGCAGGCCAGGAAGGAATCGGAATTCGGCAAAGCGAACGCCCGCGCGAATGGGGCCATCGTGGCGCGCACGATCACGTTCATAACAACCGCGGTTGTGAATCTTGTGTTCTTGGGATGGGCCTACGGTCGTTTGAGCCGGGCCGGGGAGGAGAGTGAGCGGGAGAAAGAGTTACTGGCAACGACGTTGGCGAGCATCGGGGACGGCGTGGTGGTGACAGATGCACAGGGGCGTGTCACGTCGCTGAATGGAGAAGCTGAGCGGATTACGGGTTGGCCGATCTCAGAAGCGCGTGGGAAGGAGCTGTCTCAAATCTTCAAAATTGAAAACGAGCGGACTGGGGAGGTCCAGGAGAACCCGATTGAAAAGGTGTTGCGGCTGGGAAAGGCGATCGGTTTGGCAAATCATACGGTTCTCATAAGGAGAGATGGGCGGAAGGTGCCGATTGGCGACAGCGGGGCGCCAGTACGAAGGGGAGATGGACCAGTGGAGGGCGCGGTGCTGGTCTTTCGCGATGTCAGCGAGGAAAGAGAAACGCAGGTGGCGAAGGAACGGTTGGCGACGATTGTTGAGTCGTCCGATGATGCGATCATTTCAAAAACATTGGACGGCACGATTTTAACCTGGAATAGGGGAGCGGAACGAATCTTTGGGTATGCGGCGAAGGAAGCCGTTGGCCAGCGGATTACCATTCTTATCCCGCCTGAGCGAATGGATGAAGAAACTTATGTGATTGAACAAATGAAGCGCGGTGAACGGGTGGACCATTTTGAAACAGTGCGTCTTACCAAAGACGGCCGCCGCCTGGACGTGTCGTTGACGATATCGCCTTTGAAAGATGAAGAAGGCCACGTGGTAGGAGCGTCGAAGGTCCTGCGGAATATCACTGCCCGGAAAGAGGCGGAAAAGAAACTGCAGGAAACAGGTAAGCAACTGGAGCTTCACGCGCAGAAACTTGAGAGCACCGTGTCAGAAAGAACACAGCAACTGCGGGGAACAATCGCGGAATTGGAGTCGTTCTGTTACAGCCTGTCGCATGACATGCGCACTCCGCTACGGGCCATCCAGAGTTATTCGCAGATGGTGTTGGAGGAAGAGGGAAAGAAGCTCAGTCCTGGCTGCACCGGTTACCTGAGAAAAGCGATTAGCTCGGCGGAGCGGATGGATCAACTCATCCAGGACGTTCTGGCGTTCGCAAGGCTTTCACGGCAGGAGATCACTCTTGAGCCGATAGATGTTGACGGGCTCGTGCGAGAGATCGTTCAGGAGCGGCCTGAGCTGCAGCCGGACAAGGCCGAGATTCGAATCGAGAGTCCATTGCTGAGGGTATCCGGCCACACCGCTTCTTTAACGCAGTGCGTGACGAACCTTTTGGACAACGCGGTGAAATTTGTGGCGCCGGGCGTGAAACCTCGGGTTCGTGTGTACAGCGAGACTCACGACGGGAGAGTAAGGCTTTGCGTGGAGGACAACGGAATTGGTATAGAGAAGGAGGCGCAACGGCGCTTATTCGAAATGTTTCAGCGTATCCACACCGGCAACGAGTATGAAGGCACCGGGATCGGACTGGCGATCGTGCGCAAGTCAGCCGAGCGGATGCGAGGCGAAGTGGGTCTGGAATCGGAAGTTGGCCGGGGCAGCCGATTCTGGGTGGAACTGAGGGGTGTCGATTCGTGAAATCCGCGCGTTCGTTTTTAGTCGCCGAGGACGATGAGAATGATGTGTTCTTCCTTCAGCGTGCCTTTCAGCAGGCGAAAATTGAGAATCCGCTTCACGTGGTTCGAGACGGGCAGGAGGCGATAGAATACCTTTCGGGCGCCGGGAAGTTCTCGGATCGCAAGCTGTATCCTTTGCCGCAATTATTTATCCTGGATCTAAAAATGCCCAGAAAGACGGGATTGGATGTTTTGGGTTGGCTCCAGGAGCAACCGGAGTTGCAGTGTCTTCCAGTGCTGGTGTTTTCATCCTCTGCGCAGCGGACAGATATTGAGAGAGCGTATGAGCTGGGCGCCAATGGATTTGTGGTTAAGCCGGCCAGCCTGGAGAAGCGAGTAGAACTGGCAAAACTGATCGGGGCGTTCTGGCTGGATTTTAACGTGGGACCACTCGTCTGCACGGAGGGGCTGGAGGCAGCGCGGAAACTGCGCGAGGAGCGCGGTGGCTTGTAAGCCCAGCAAGGTGGAGCGCGGTGCTGCGGGCAGTTCATTCACACTGAAACAGGCTTAGCCTCACCATTCGCGGGGCCTTCTTCAGGGTAGGTCAACACCCAGTGGCAAAGTGCGTTGAAGCTGCGACGTTATCCTGGGTTCCCAGGACATTCCAACTATGAAGACGATTTTCTTATCTAGAAAATTTACTGTTTCCGGCCTGCTTTTGGTCTGCGCATTCCTTTTTATCGTTTGGGCATTCTGGGCGGCGGCCAATGAAGAGCGCGGGAAGGAAAACGATGACCATCCCCGGTCAATCGTAAGCCAGGACCGCGTGGTCATTAATGCTGCTCACATGATTGCTGAAGGAAGGAAGATTTTTCGTTTCGATACTTATGGTGATGAAGCGTTCTGGAGTGACACACTCCAGCTTCACCAGGCGATTGAGGGCACAAATTTTGGAGGAGTGGGTCCGGGCGTGAGTCCAAAGGCCGCGTTAGGTCTGGGCTTGAAAGTAGATGCGGAAACTTTGCCTCGCGACGTCGTCCGCGCACTGAAGCAAGGAAATCTGGACCTGGACAACCCCGCTGTGACGTTGCAACTGCTTAAGTTCAATGCGGTGCTGGGAGTCAAAGGGACATTCAATGCTGACGGATCACTGAAAGCGGTGGGGCTGACGTGCGCGGTGTGTCATTCGACGGTGAATGATTCGGTCGCGGCGGGGATCGGACAAAGACTGGACGGATTTGCAAATCACGATCTGAACTCGGGAGCGATTATCGCTGCGGCGCCAAACCTGAAGCCGCTGGTGGACCTGCTGAGCATCGTTCATCCCGGGATCACGGATGACCAGGTCCGAACTGTTTTGCAAAGCTGGGGTCCGGGGAAGTTTGATGCGGAGCTGCTGTTTGATGGAAAGGCTTTTCGACCGGATGGCGGCCCGGCGGCGACGCTGATTCCGAATGCGTTTGGTTTGGCCGGCCATAATCTGCATACGTGGACTGGAGGGTGGGGAACGGTGACGTATTGGAATGCTTTGGTGGCAGTGCTCGAGTTGCACGGGATCGGCACCTTCTTTGATGAGCGGATGGATGATACGAACAAATTCCCGATCGCGGCGGCAGCCAGGTTCGGGCACATTTCCGTTCCGCCTGATATGGATCAAGTTACGTCGAAACTGCCAGCGCTCCACTTTTATCAGCTCTCACTTCCGGCCCCCAAGCCCCGTGCGGGCGTTGATTTCGACGCTGTTGGCGCCGAGCGAGGGGATGCGCTCTTCAGTGGAAAAGCCAACTGCAACAGCTGCCACCACGAACCTCTCTGGACCGAGCCAGGGTGGAATGATCACACGCCGGCAGAGATGCGTATCGATAGTTTCCAGGCTGACCGTTCGCCGGATGGAAAATATCGAACGATGAACCTGGCCGCCCTGTATGTGCGCGAACGTGGGTTGTTTATGAAGCCAGAAAACAAAGGCCGGTTCTATCACGATGGCAGGTTCAAGACCCTGCTGGATGTGGTGAGCAGCTATAATGACAGGTTTGGGCTTGGGTTGAACGACCAGGAGAAGGCGGATCTGGTGGAGTACTTGAAGTCGTTGTAAAGTTGATCCGCCCTTCGCTGTGCTGCCGCCCAGAAGGAGCTCCCAAGACCTGTGTCCGGAGGCAAACGCCGCGAAGAAAAAACAAATGAAGTAAAAATCGAGTTGAAATTCGACGCCCGGGAGGCGAGGTCCGTGGCGATAGCCGGCAGTTTTAATGGTTGGAATGCCACGAGAAATCCGCTGGTGAAGGACGGAGGCTGCTGGAGAATTACATTGAGGCTGCCGCGTGGACAGCACGAGTACCGTCTCATCGCAGATGGGAAGTGGGTGAGCTATCCGAACGCCAGGGAATCCAAAGCAAACCCGTACGGAGGGAGCAATTCGGTCTTGAACGTTTGAAGGCATTGCGGAGGTGGGGCTTTTCGATACGGACAGTCTGCGCAACTTTGGTCGCCAACCGTCATGCAGAATTGGTAATGCCGATTGTGGCCGGTACAATTTATTCCCAATATTGAGCCCAACGTATGGCTCTTCTGGCTAGGAACCGTCTGGGCCCTGGATTTCCCCGAAGAACGTCGACCAATTTTGGAAAAATCTGTTCCGCAAACAAAGCCGAAGGGGAATTAGGTTGCGCTTGGGGTATTTACCCCATCGTTTATTGCCAGGCCTTTTCTCATACTCACTTAATGCTCCTGTTTGTATCGAGCATGGAGCGGGTGAAGAAGTCTAGCTTTCCTTCGTAAACCGCTTATATGGGAACAATCCAATCTGCCGTATGGGCTGTGGGCAGAAAGCGGGTCATTAATGCCAGCAATGAATATTTTGCAACCACAAAGAACGGCATTTGAGCAAGAATACCGCGTTTTATTCGAAGCCCACCCCTTGCCGATGTGGGTTTATGATTGCGAAACGCTCAGGTTTCTGGCGGTTAACGATGCAGCGGTTCGAAGTTATGGCTACACCCGAGATGAGTTTCTCGGAATGCGGATAACGGCTCTCCAGCCCAACAGGGAATCAAACGCAGGGCTGCGTGCCGATCTAATACAGGCCAACGGCCATTTTACCGAACACCGAAAGAAGGATGGCTCAATTATTAATGTCGAGCTTTTGCCGTATAACGCGGTCTTTGAGGAGCGAAGCGCGACGGCGGTTATCTGCAAGGAAGTTTCTCCGAGAAAGTCAATGGTAGAACTGGGCGATCGGCAAACCCAGGAGTCGGAGCGCAACGTTCGGGAGCGGACGGCGCAACTGGAAACCATGAACCGCGAGCTCGAAGCCTTTTGTTACTCGGTTTCGCACGACCTTCGGGCTCCGTTGCGCAGCATCCGCGGTTTTAGCGAAGTGCTGCTCGAACGTTACGGACCAAAGGTCGATGCGCGGGGGCAGGAGTTGCTTCGGCGTGTTTGCGAGTCCAGCCAGATCATGGACCAATTGATCGAGGACCTGTTAAAGCTTTCGCGGATCACGCGCGTGGAAATCCAACGTCAGCCTGTTAACATCAGCGCTTTAGCTGAATCGATCGCGCAGGAACTTCGCGAAGCTGATCCGTCCCGGGTGGTGGAGATTAGGATCGCTCCCGGCTTGAAGGCGGAGGGGGACGAACGGCTGTTGCATGTCGTGTTGGACAACTTGCTGCGAAACGCGTGGAAATTTACCAGCAAACGCGCGAAGGCCCGCATCGAAGTGGGCATCACACCGGCGCCGGAATATGCATTTTTTATTCGAGACAATGGCGCAGGTTTTGACATGGCTTATGCCGAGAAATTATTTGGCGTATTCCAACGGCTGCATTCGCCCGATGCTTTCCCTGGTACGGGAGTGGGACTGGCAATTGTTCAACGCATCTTGAGTCGACACGGAGGCAGGACCTGGGCAACAGGCGAAGTTGACCAAGGAGCGACTTTTTATTTTACACTACCTTCGGAATGGAATGAGTGCCCGCGTGCCTCATTTTGACCTCATTTTGATATTAACACCTGAGATATCTCAACAGTGAACCAGCGCTTGAAAGTTCTGATTGTAGAGGATTCGGAAAATGACGCTGCTTTGCTGGAGATCCAGTTGGAACGCGCAGGTTACATGCCGATCTGCCAGCGAGTACAAACGGGCGAAGAATTAGATTCAGAGCTGGATCGGCAGCAATGGGATCTGGTGATTGCCGATTATGTAATGCCGCAGTTTAATGGCCTGGCAGCGCTTGCGATTGTCAAAAGCAAGGGCTTGGACCTGCCTTTCATCATCGTCTCGGGTCACATTACCGATGCGACCGCCGTTGCTGCGATGAAAGCCGGCGCGCATGACTATGTCATGAAGGACAACCTTGCCCGGCTGGGACCGGCCGTCGAACGGGAACTGCGAGAGGCGGCTGTTCGACAACATCGGCACAGGTCCGAGGAAGAGCTCAAAATCGAGCATACTTTTCGCGAGGCGATTGAGAATTCTGTGCCCGCGGGCATCACGGCTATCGATCTGGAAGGGCGGCAAACGTACGTTAATCCCGCCTTTTGCGCGATGGTGGGTTGGAGCGAAGCGGAGTTGCTGGGAAGGCATCCACCGTTTATTTACTGGCCACCCGAGGCGGTGGAAGGCATTGCCGATGCGCTTGGAAGAGTGATCCAGGGCAAGACCCCGGCCAGCGGGATTGAGCTGCGTTTTCGCCGTCGCAATGAGGAGCGCTTTGATGTCTTGCTTCAGGTCACGCCAATTAAGGACAGTTTTGGAAACATCACTGGATGGGTAAGTTCTGCGTCCAATATTACTGAGCGGAAACGTGCCGAGGTCCGGTTGGCCGCCGAACATGCCATTACTCGTATCCTGGTCAATGCACAAAGTCTTCAGGAAGCCGCACCCGGAATTACCCAGGTCTTGCTGGAAGGTTTGGAAGTAGATATCAGCGCGCTTTGGGAGCCTGACTCGAAAGGCGAAAAGCTTCACCAAACCTTTTCAAACCTGCGTACGGCGACACCAAAATTAAGGTCTTTCATTCAGGAAAGCGGGCGCTTCACCTTCGGCCCTGGCGAGAGCCTTCCTGGGTTTGTCTGGCAGAAACGAGCCCCAGTCTGGTGCGAAGAATTAATTAAAGAGAAGACCTTTCTTCGGCGGGACATGGCCGCCCGCGCCGGTTTGCATAGTGCCTTGGTGTTTCCCATCCAAAGCTCGACCGAATTTTTTGGAGCGTTCGAATTTTTCAGCATGCGTCAGTTCCCATCGAATCCCGGCCTTCTGAACATGATGACAGCCATTGGCAGCGAAATCGGCCAGTTTATGAAACGGCGCATTGCCGAAGAAGAATTGCGCCGGGCGTTGGATGAGCTGGAACTTCGCGTTCAACGTCGCACCGCCGATTTAAAAACAGCCAACGCAAAACTCGAGACGGCGATTGCCGAGCGCAAACGCCTCGAAAATGAGCTCCTGGAGATTACGGAGAAGGAGCGGCGGCGCATTGCGTTGGATTTGCATGATGACCTCGGACAAAAGCTTTCGGGTATTGCCATGATGACCAAGGGCCTGGAATTGCGGCTGAGTAAGGTAAAATCAGCTGAAACACAAGAAGCAGCACGGATTCACGAGTTGGTCCAGGAAACCATGAGCCACACCAGCTATCTGGCCCGCGACCTTGCGACCTTGGATTGGAAGGAACATGATTTGCCGGACGCTCTCCAGGATCTCAGTGTGCACGCCCAAAAGCTTTTCAACGTGAATTGCGCTTTTAAATCGGAAGGGAAGATCCCAACCATCGAACCGCACATGAGAGGCCATTTGTATAAAATTGCGCAGGAATCTCTCACCAATGCCATTAAGCATGGCAAGGCCAAACGCGTAGGTATCAGTCTTGCCAATGGAGATCATCAAATCGTGCTCACGATTCAGAACGACGGCAAACCGTTTCCCGATTTAAAGGGACATCCCACAGGAATGGGTGTCAGAATTATGAATTATCGAGCCAGCGTGATCGGCGGCACACTCGTGATTAAGGGCACTGGACAACGCGGGACTCGCGTGACCTGTTCCGTCCCATTGGCGAAATCATGAGCGGATTTCGCCCCGCGCGCTTTCATCGCCTCTAACGTTTTACCTTCGAGGTCCTAACTACATCTCTCGGGCGCAGCAGCATACTTACTGTGAAATGCTCACCTTTGAGAGCTACATCTGAAATCACCAAATGGTGAGCCCGGTTTTTCAGAGGCATAGACTCGATTCGTGAACGTCTGAGCGCTAGGACGTTGCTGTGCGCCCGAGGACGGGCGCACCCCGAATTGCATCGTTCCGGCTTAGCAGCCGCGGTGAATCAGGCGTCTCTCTCTCTGATTCATACAACTCGCGTAAAAGTCTCAACTTCGCTATAGATCATTTCTGTGGAAACGAATCTTCCCTGAACATGAGTTTGGTTTCAGACGAACCGAGCATGGCAATCGGACGCGACGCGGCGTACCGTGTCCGCGGCTTGACAAAGGTGTATGGCGTCGGCGGAGCGGAAGTCAGGGCCTTAACGGGAGTGGATCTGGAACTATACCCTGGCGAACTGGTGGTATTATTAGGCCCTTCTGGCAGCGGCAAGACCACACTGCTCAACAATCTTGGTGGGTTGGACGTGCCTACCTCCGGAGAACTCTGGTATCGGGACTTAAATTTGACTTTAGCGAGCGAAGGGGAACTCACGAGCTTTCGCCGGAATACGGTCGGATTCGTTTTTCAATTTTATAACCTGATCCCCAGCCTGACAGCGCGTGAGAACGTGGCGCTGATCACAGAAATTGCGCGCGAGCCGCTGGTTCCCGAAGAGGCGCTCGCCATGGTGAACTTGAGTGGCCGGTTGGACCATTTTCCAGCTCAGCTTTCCGGGGGAGAGCAACAAAGAGTTGCTATCGCCCGGGCGATTGCCAAACGGCCGGAGGTTTTACTTTGCGATGAACCCACCGGGGCGTTGGATGTCCGAACAGGCATTGTTGTGCTGGAAGCCATCCAGAAGGCCAACCGTGAACTTGGCACACTGACAGTTATTATTACTCATAACGCGGTGATGGCCGATATGGCGCATCGCGTCATTCATCTTTCCGACGGGCGAGTGCAGCAAGTCAGGATCAACCAACATTGTAGTCCGGCCAGCAGTCTGGTCTGGTGAGTTCATTCATTTTGATTGGGCATTTAGACAAGAAACTTTGGCGCGATTTGCGCCGGCTAAAAGGCCAGGCGCTGGCTGTCGCACTAGTGATGGCTTGTGGGCTGGCGATGATGATTATGGCGCGGAGCCTGATCTTTTCCCTGCAAACCACGAGACAGGAATATTACGAAGCAAACCGATTTGCTGAAGTGTTCGCTCACCTGAAACGCGCACCCAATTCACTGAAAGAGCGTGTTTCTGAGATTCCCGGAGTTGCCACAGTGCAGCCGGGCATTTCCGTCCAGGTGACGCTTGATCTTCCGGAACTCAAAGAACCGGCCAGCGGCATGGTTAGGTCTGTACCCGATTTTGACGCGTCTGAACTGAACCGGCTTTTTCTGCGCTCAGGGCGTTGGTTGGCGGGTGGCAATGCGCGCGAGGTTCTCGTGGGAGAAGCATTTGCCGACGCAAACCAACTTCGACCAGGGCAAACCCTAATCATGCTTTTAAACGGCAAACGGCAGGAGTTGCGAATCGCCGGCATAGTACTTTCTCCTGAGTTTATCTTCGAATCACGTCCTGGAGCGGCGCTGCCTGACAATCGAACTTATGGAACATTTTGGATGGCCTATAAGGAGTTGGCGCGCGCTTTCGATTTGGATGGAGCTTTCAATTATCTTTCCCTGAATTTGGCTCCTGGCGCGCCGGAGCGAAGGGTGATTGCAGAGCTGGATCGACTGCTGAAACCTTATGGCGGACTTGGCGCTTATGGACGCTCGGACCATCCTTCTCACATTCGCGTTTCAGACGAAATACGCGTTCTGACCATCATCTCTCTAGGGTTTCCAATGGTTTTTCTTAGCGTAGCCGCTTTTATGACCAATGCCGTTCTGTCTCGTCTGCTGGCATTGCAACGTGAGCAAATTGCAATTCTGAAAGCATTTGGGTTCAGTAACCGGCAGATTGTTTTTCACTATTTGAAATTTGCCTTTGTGATGGTTGCGGGAGGAACTGTGCTCGGCGCAATTGGCGGGGTTTTGCTGGGACACAGACTGGTGTTGTTGTATCACAAATTTTTTCGCTTTCCTGAACTGGCCTTTCGGTTGGATCACATCGCTTTTCCATTGGCTTTGCTGGTCAGCGCCGGCGCCGCGGTGCTCGGGGTATTTAGCGCGGTGCGCCGCGCAGCAAAACTTCCGCCCGCCGAAGCGATGCGTCCGGAACCTCCGGCCAATTATCGCCCGGCCTGGGTCGAACGCACCGGCATTGGATTGTTTCTTTCTCACACATTTCGAATCGCGGTGCGCAACATTGAAAGAAAACCGATGCAGGCCCTTTTTACCGTTGCCGGACTGAGCTTGGCCACTGGCATTCTCATCGTGCCGGGCGCCTTCCGTGATGGGGTCCAGGAAGTCCTGGAATTTGAGTGGGACACTGTTCAGCGGCAGGACGCCGGCATTGGATTGGTGGAACCAGCCAGCTATAAAACCGTGTATGCATTCAAACAATTGCCTGGGGTGCTTAGCGTTGAACCGTTTCGGACGGCGTTCGTGCGAGTCAGTTTTGGACACCATAGGAGGCAACTGGCTATTCAGGGTCTGCCTGCCAAAAGCCAGCATAACCGTGTGTTGGATCAAAATTCGCATGCCATCGAACTGCCTCCCGAGGGCCTGGTAATATCCTCAAAGCTGGCCGAGGTACTCGGAGTGAGCGTGGGAGATCGTTTGCTGGTCGAAGTTTTGGAGGGCAAAAGACTTACTCGGTGGGTTCAGCTGGATGCACTGGCAGAGGATTTTGCAGGTGTGGCGGCCTATATGGATCTGCATGCCTTGAACCATTTGCTTGGAGAAGGAGACGTCATTAGCGGCGCGAACTTTCGTGTCGATGCGCTCCGTTGGGACAAGTTTCTCCTGGCCTTGAAGAACACTCCTCGGGTGAGTTGGGTGGCCATCAAGGAATCGTTGCGGGAAAATTTCCGCTCTACCACAGCCGCAAGCATTGGGTTGATTCAAAAAATCTACATGTTCTTTGCCATCGTTGTCGCCTTCGGAGTGGTTTATAATAATGCGCGAATTTCGCTCGCGGAACGAGCGCGCGAATTGGCGACACTGCGGGTGATTGGGTTTTCGAGCCGTGAGGTTGGAGCGGTGCTGGTGACTGAACTAGTGATCCTGGCGATGTTCGCCGTGCCGCTGGGGTTGCTGGTGGGAACTGGTTTCGCGACAGCGATCCTTCGAGGTGTGAATACTGAAACCGTTCGGCTGCCCCTGATCCTGACGGCCCAGAATTACGCGCTGGCTGTTCTGGTTGTGGTGGTAGCGTCCACGTTGTCGGCATTTTCCGTGTTGCGAAGACTAAGTCAATTGAACCTGGTAGGTGCGCTGAAAGCGCCAGAGTAAGCGGTAAATCCGAAACGGAAACCCGAAATCCGAAATCCGAAACAGACGCAAATGTCGAAACTTAAATCCGAAAGTTTTCAATGCAGGAGGACCGGCTTTTCTTGAACGCGACACCTTTCCATCATTACAGTAGTCGGCCTTAATGAGTGCCTTGGATAAGCCAACAGCAAAACAGGGTCGTTCCGGTAATGGCAGTCAACGCTCGCGGCGTTGGTTGCCTTATCTGGGAGCGGCTTTATTAATTGCCCTGCTGGTTGCTGGTTTTTGGCCAAAGCCTGTTCCGGCGGAAATCGCGGAGGTGAGCGTTGGCACATTGCGCGCGAGCGTGAATGAAGAAGGCAAGACGCGGATCAAACAGCGATACATGGTTTCAGCGCCCGTCTCAGGGCAACTCCGGCGCATCCCTTTCAAGGCCGGGGCCGAAGTGATCGCCGGCCAAACTATAGTCGCTCTGATCGATCCCGTGCTGCCCAGTTTGCTGGACGTCAGGACGCGCGCTTCCACGGAAGCAAAACGAGACACCGCGGTGGCCAATCTGGACAGAGCCAAGTCGAATCGCCATTTTGCCGCTAGCGAACTAAGTCGTTTCGAGAAACTTTTCGCCAGCAAAACGATTTCCCTTCAGGAGCTTGAATCGGCGCAATTGCGGGAATCGTCCGCGGCCAAGGAACAAGCTGCGGCAGAAAGCGGGCTGCGCCAGGCCGAAGCGGAATTACAAGAGCTCGGTTTTGGTTCACGAACAAACGCTGTTTGCCCTACCACCGAAATCCGGGCGCCGTCCAGCGGCAAAGTATTACATGTATTCGAAGAAAACTCCCGGGTGGTTGCCGCCGGCACACCGCTGATGGAAATCGGCGACCCAGCAGATTTGGAAGTAATCATCGAGGTACTTTCTCGGGATGGCGCGGCTATTCCGGCTGAAGCGAAGGTTGAATTCGAGCAGTGGGGCGGGGGAGTTCCCATGACGGGCCGCGTGCGCATGGTCGAGCCAGCCGCTTTTACCAAGGTCTCCGCGTTGGGAGTCGAGGAACAGCGTGTTAATGTGGTTGCCGATCTCCTCACCCCGCCGGAGCAGCGTCCCAACGTGGGCGACAACTTTCGTGTTGAAGCGAGGATTATCGTTTGGGAAGCGGCGGATGCAGTCAAGGTGCCGGCCGGAGCGCTTTTTCGCCAGGGAGACCAGTGGGCCACGTTTCTCCTGGTAGAGGGGCGCGCTCAATTGCGAACGGTCAAAGCCGGACGCTCGAGCGGCGTAGAGATGCAGGTATTGGACGGGTTGAAACGGGGGGACAAAGTGATTCTGTATCCAGGCAGCAGGGTGCATGCAGGGCAAAGGGTGCGGGAAATCAAAATCTAAATCCGAGACCTGGATCGGAAGAGAAGCTGAAAGCAAAAATTGCGAATAGCGGATAGCGAAGGAAGACAAGAAAAAGCTGAAGTTTGGGACCAGCTCAGAACAAAATAGTATCCCAGGACGAAGCTAGCTCGCAGCTCTGTCGAGAAAATCGGCGATGTGGATCACTTCCACTTCGGAGCCGGCTTTGCGCAAACCAGCTTGCATTTGGAGCAGGCAGCCGGGATTTGAAGTCACGACAATTTGCGCTTTCGATTTTAAAATGTTTTCAATTTTCCGGGTTTGCAGGCGTTCTGCCATTTCAGGCTCGGTTAAATTGTAGGTGCCCGCGCTGCCACAACAGATATCGGCTTCCGGCAATTCGACATAGTTTTTCCCCGCGATCGCTTTGACAAGGTCCCGAGGTTGTTTGGTGATCCTCTGGGCATGAGCCAGGTGGCAAGCGTCGTGGTAAGTGATGCGTTGAGAAACAGGAGAATTTGGAACCGGCAAAGAATCTTTAGCTAGCCACTCGGTAATGTCTTTGACCTTGGCGCTGAATTGCTTGCCCCGTTCCACCCAGGCTGGATCCTCGTGGAGCAATTGACCGTATTCCTTGAGAGTGGAACCGCATCCCGCCGCATTGATGATGATGGCATCCAACTTTTCCCTTTCGAAAACCTCGATGTTCTTTCGAGCACATTGGCGCGCGGCGTCCAGGTTTCCTGAATGAGCGAATAATGCTCCGCAACAGCCTTGATCCGGTGGAATGACAACCTCACAACCGGCGCGGTTGAGCAGACGGATGCTCGCCGCGTTTGTATCACCAAACATTACACTCATCACGCAGCCGCTTACAAAACCTACACGACACCGCGCAGTTCCTGAGGCGGGAGAGACTTGCGGAATCGAAACGGACGCGAACTTTTTCGGGATCAGGGACATCGCTTCGCGAGCGAATTTCGGCAGCCACTTTTCAATTCCAATTGCCCGCAATAGTTTGGCCGGCAACAAGGCCCATTTCATTCGTGCTGGAAAAGGAAAGATCTTTTCAATGACAAACTGGCGCAGAAATTTTTCGGGAAGAGAACGGCGGTAATGCTTTTCGAAGTGGTCCCGCGTGTGTTCGAGCAAATCCCCGTATGGAACGCCACTGGGACAAACTGCCTCACACGCCCGGCAACCCAGGCATGAATCAATGTGTCGGATCGCCGTAGCGCCCAGTTGTAGCCGCCCTTCCTGCACCGCCCGCATGAGATAAATCCTTCCACGCGGAGAATCATTTTCATCACCTGTCTCGAGATAGGTGGGGCAGGAGCCGAGACAGAGCCCGCAATGAATGCATGTCAGGGCTTTCTTTTCGTCCAGAAACCGAGTGGAGGGCGACGGGTTCATCAAGTCTTTGTCCGCAAAGGAGGTTGAGCTTTATAGTTTAGAAGCTGGGAAAAATCTGTTTTGGATCGAACTCTCTTTTTAACCTTGCCTCGAGCTTGGTTATACGCTGCCCGGTCCTGGCATTCAACGAACCGGAATGATAAACTATCCCATTTCCTGCGCGGGCCAAAAAAGGAACGTTGTTCAAACCTTTAAGCAGCTCGATTAACTTTGAGGGCAAAACAGATTCCTTGTTGTATGCAGTTGTCGAAGTGAAAAAGTTTTTATCGTAATCGAGAGAAGAAGGTTGATTAACGCCCAATTGGCGAGCTTCGGTGAGTTGCCACTCGACCTCGGCCTGGGTCCCCGCGAAACCGAGGATCACCCAGAACCCGCTTTTGCCAGAGTTCAGGTTGTGGAGATCCAATACTTTCGGAGCAAGTTGCGAATCGAATATGGACTCGAGGAGTTTGTGGGCCTCATCTAATGATTCACATCGAGCCTCCGCAAACTGTTCGCTTTCCGGCAAGGGAAGAACTTTGAAAGTGACTTCCACAATGATTCCCAGGCTGCCACGGCTGCCAATGAAGAGCTTCATCAGATCGTAACCAGCCACATTCTTGACCACTTTTCCACCGGAGTGAATCAAGCGGCCATCAGCCAAGGCCACCGTCATTCCGATCACGTAATCTCGAATCGTACCATAACCGAACCGGCGTGGGCCGCTGGCATTGGTTTCCAATATCGCTCTGATCGTCAGCGCGTGTGGTTCGTGCGGATCGATAGGAAGCCATTGGCCTTGAGAAGCGAGTTGTTGCTGGAAATTCTTCAGTGTAATCCCTGCTTGCACAGTGGCAGTCATGTCTTCTGCTTTGTGCTCCAGCACCGTGTGCAAAGCATTCAGATCGAGCGACTCGAGTTTGCTGCCCTCCGCGTGGCCTTTGGCCAGAGAACTCGTCAATTCTTCGAGAGTTGTGGGCGCCAGATGCATCTGTTTGTAGGCGAATAGTTCTTCAGGCTGCGACTTGCTTTCGTGGCGCAAAATCGCCACAACGTTTCGATCCAGGAAAAATCTTGTGCGGGTTGCACCGGTTTTCGGGGTCAAAGACGCGGCGCACCGCGCGCATGGCCTGCAAGTCTTCCCTGGTAAATTGCTTTTCCATAAAGTCGATTTTTTCCACGCCAATGCCATGTTCACCCGTGACGCTGCCACCCAGATCGATGCACTTCTGCAGGATATCTGTTCCGGCGGCGATGGCCTTCTCCACTTGATCATGATGGCGTTCATCAAAAAGTATCAGGGGATGAATATTGCCGTCACCCGCATGGAAAACATTTGGAATGCGCAGGCCGTATTTTTGGCTCGTCTGGCGGATGAACCGCATGATCTCCGGCACCTGGGAGCGTGGGACAACGCCGTCCTGAGTTAGGAAATTTGGGCTTAGCCTCCCGATTGCTCCGAAAGCGCGTTTGCGGCATTTCCAAAGGTCCATTCGTTCTTGCTCGGTTTGAGCGACACGGACTTCCCGGGCATGATTTGCTTTTGCTATGCCGATAACGCGTTGAGCTTGTTCTTCGAGACCAGCGGAGAAGCCGTCCAGTTCTATAATCAAAACAGCTCCGGCATCGAGAGGAAAACCAAACTTATAAGCAGCTTCGATCGCTTGCGTGATAAGCTGATCCATCATTTCCATCGCGCCGGGAATAATGCCAGCGCTGATGATGTCGCTGACCGTTTGACTGGCATGATCGACACTTTCAAAGACTCCCAACAGGGTTTTGTAAGCCTGTGGTGCCTTGATAAGCTTTACCAGAACGCGTGTCACAATGCCGAACGTTCCTTCGCTTCCAATCACCGCTCCGCGGAAATCATAGCCGTCCGGTTCTTCTCCCCCGTCCGGTCTGACTCCCAGCCAGACGATTTCCCCATCCGGCAGCACTATTTCAAGGCCAAGCACATGGTTGGTGGTTACTCCATATTTGAGTGTGTGCGGTCCGCCCGAGTTCATGGCCACGTTGCCACCAATAGTGCATGCCATTTGACTGGAGGGATCTGGCGCGTAGAGGAAGCCGCTGGATTTTACGGCGTTGGTAATCCAGGCATTGACGCAGCCCGCTTCGACCAAGACTCGCCGATTGCGATAGTCCACTTCCAGAACCTTATTCATTCTTCCGAGAGCGATCATGACCCCGCCCGTAACAGCCAGAACCGCTCCACTCAGGCTGGTGCCTGCGCCTCGAGGGATCACTGGTACCTGATGCGCCGCACAAAGGGCCACGATTTTTGAAACTTCTTCCGTCGTCCGGGGCAAAGTGACGACATTCGGGAGATTTTTCTCCAGCGTGTAGGCGTCACATTCATATACCACCAACTCGTCTTCCGCCGAGATGACGTTATCTTTGCCGACAATCTCAATGAGGTTCTGTAAGATTTCTCGCGAGATAACGGCTCGCTCTAATGTATCCACTGTTTGACGGTAATAGAAAGCTACCAGGAAAGGCAACTTTGTGATTTGTTTCCGCCGGAAGCCAAAGCAGATGTTTCCGGGTTGGAACCGAGCTAACCCGATGAACCTTAGTCAGAAGGACTGCAGAAGTTTGCGTGTTTGCGATTGTTCCATTTTCATTTAACTGTCTTACCCAGGGGATCGAAGGTCATCTCAGTCGTCTTTCCGTTCCTGGCGGCCTCGATTTCAAAATGTGTCTCGCCATACTCCACGCCTTTCATGGCTTTCAGCCCTGTCGAGGTGCCAAAGTATTTCTCGGCTGCGACGCGAACGGATTCAGGTAATTGGCTGAACGGGATCTCAGTTTCTGTCCCCAAAACCTCACCATCCGATTCTGCGATTAAGTATTCGACATGCTTCCCGCCTACGGAAGCCTCCGCGTCATAGACCACTCGTCCACGCTCGATTTCACGATCGATTTTTTCGATTGTTCCGCCCGCGGTAACCTTCTCGAGAGTGGCCCGCGCCGCTGGAGACAGGTCAAGCAGGGAAACTCTGGTTTCTTTGGTGGACTGGCAGGATACACAACCAACCATTACGAGGATGAGCAGGAGGGCAATCGAAAAATTGTGCCGTTCAGCTTTCATATAGTTTTCCCGGCTTCAGTCGTTTTCTTTACTCCATAGGGGTCACGGATATCTTAGCGGAATGGTTTACAATTCAAACAATTTTCACGTTGGGGTGCTTACCCCATATCAAGGTCTGTTGTCCGGGATGAGTTTATCACGATGTCGGACGAGGCTGTGATATTATTGGCGGAGGATCGGGAAGACGACATCGCTCTCATTCTCAAAGCTTTTAGCAAAGCCTACATCCCAAATCCCCTGCACGTGGTGCGAAATGGGGAAGAAGCAATCGCGTATTTGAAGGGCGCAGCGAAATATGCCAATCGAGCGGAATACCCGTTGCCTGAATTGATGTTGCTGGATTTGAAAATGCCGCGCATGGACGGATTCGAGGTGCTGAAATGGGTTCGTCACCAACCCAATCTGGCAACTTTGAGAATAGTTGTGCTTACCTGTTCCGAATCCATCCGCGATGTGAATGAGGCATATAGTTTGGGCGCCAATTCCTTTATGGTGAAACCAATGGACTTTGAAGATGTGATCCATATGAGTAAATTTCTGACTTCTTACTGGCTCCATATGAGTAGGACCCCGGAGTCTTCGCGGTCAGAAAAGGGTCTTGGGGATCCACACTCTGAGCCAGGCGGAGCGGCGAATAAATGGAAAAGCGGCTCTGCCACAAATACCTGAAGTTCGACTCTCTGGAACGTGTCAGCCAAAAAAATTGATTACCTAAGGAAGCGGAAAGCACCTCGCGGTCCAGCCCATAAGGTACGTCCGAGGTTGCTGGTCCTGCACGTTGACGACAGCACGGACGATCAGGTTCTTTTTCAAGCGGCTTGTGCCAAAGCCGATGTTCCTATCCAATGGCAAGTGGCTGATTCGAGCGAACATGGGATTTCACTGCTTAAAAGCATATTGGCATCCAGCAAATCCCAGGATGTTTTCTGGCCTGATTTGGTTGTTCTGGATATTCATATGCCTGGGGAAAAAGGATTTAAGGTCCTGGAATTTATTAGGGCCACACCACAACTCAAGGCCATACCGGTCGTTATTCTGACAGGTTTGACTTCGAATGAAATGATGACCCAAGCCTATGGTTTGGGTGCCAATTCGTTCCATGAAAAGCCTAATGGGTTTAGAGCGATGGTAGAGTTGGCAGCATGCCTTTACCAGGCGTGGAGTTCAGCCCTTCGTCCGCGTCTTTGAAGACACTTACCCTTTATGCACTGGTTTACCCCTCTTTATATGCGTAACAAAGGCGCTTCCGTTTTTCGGATCCGAAGGGCCCCATAATCGGGCGTGAAGCGCTTGACTCTATGCTTCGATCGCTTCTCAACTGAATCGTTTGGGCTCAAGACGGTAGGTTGGACGACTCAGTTCGGGTTTGTGCGTTGACGCGCGAGTTTTAACCAGTTGGATAGCCAATCGGAGTTTGTCCAGTCGTTCCGTCGGACAGCCCTTTCTATAGAAGCACGAGAAGATTGACTGTTTATTTCAGCAGTGGCAACGCGGCTGTCCTCATGAAGCGTTTGTTCTTTCATGTCCCAAAACTCGCTTGTCACGTGTGAAATGCCTAGGTGGGCAAAATACCTGGTGTGTTTTCCGAATAGGGAAACACCTCTCACCCTCAGTCTGAACCAGTAGAACCTTTGTGCAAGGAATCGATTCGTTGCAAATCCAGTCCCCTGACAGCGATACTAAGAGGATGGTTCAGGACTGCAGTACGTTTGCGTACCCAGGCAGTGAATTCTTTGGCTTTTCCCATGCAAGCTGATGCCAATCGCAGAGACGTTTCTTCAAGAATCGCTGTCTTATCCGGTACTCCTGGAACAATGACCTCAGCGGTTTGCCGACGATTCCACCATCCTTCCGGCATGCAGGAGCTTTCTTGCTGGTGAATCACGCACCATGCCAGGCGAACCATAGAAGCTCGCAGAGACAATGCACCAGCGCGCAAGGGTCCGCAGAATTGCCATCCTGGAAGGACTTGCTCAGTAAGAACAAAAACAAGGCCGAACTCATTCACATTCCAGGCAACGAATTGCCGGGGCAATGGCCAGGTCCCCGCGCGATTGAATTGAGGTCGCAACGCCAACAACAACTCCGCCTCACGCGCAAGCGCAGCTTGCTCGTCCTGGCAAAGTTCCAACTCGATTCGCGCTACCGCCCGCAGCAACCTTAAATGCCTTTTTCGCAGCCTGTCAGGGTTTGCCACTCGGTAGTTACAAAGTCGCTTTCGCAAATTTTTTGCTTTGCCGACATATAATACCCTTTCGTCCATAGCCCGCATCAGATACACACCGGGCGCCTCGGGAGCTTGCTTGAAAAAATCCGGTCCCAGGCGTTCTACCAGCGGACGGGGGTCTGGAAATAGCAACAACTGGCTCACAGTCTTGAATTCAATACCAGTCTCGCTGAAAATCAAACACGTTTGTGACTGACTAATCCAAGGCCCAACAGCCATTGGGCAAAGGGAGTTATCCCCGGCATGTTCACTCTTTGCTTGTGTGTTGCGCAGGTCTTGACGAAACATAGAAGCGTTGCAGGGTTAAAAGATTAATGAGCATGGCAACCAACGGAGGAAGCGAGGCCCCCCCATGGCTGCGAACGGTGCTGATTGGGCGAAATCCGAAGCGCACGGCCATTCGGATTGTCGTGCTCATCGTGGTTTCAATTATTGTGTTCCGCTTCATCCTGCTCCCCATCAAGGTTGAGGGGCTGAGCATGATGCCTGCATATAAGGCGAACCGCGTGAATTTTGTGAACCGTGTCGCTTACCTTTTTCATGCGCCCGCACGAGGGGATGTGGTAGCGATTCGAACTTCCGGTATTAGCATCATGTTCATGAAAAGAATTATTGCGTTACCCGGCGAAACGGTGAGCTTTCACAATGGCCATGCCATGATTAACGGAAATGAACTCGAAGAACCTTATGTGCGTTATGCCTGTAATTGGGAACTGCCACCTAGAGTTCTAGGCCAGGATGAGTATTATTTCGTTGGAGATAACCGGGCGATGCCCGCGGCCGATCACACCCAGGGTATTGCGTCCCGAGCGAAGATTGTAGGTAAAGTTCTTTTATGAAGGCTTGGGTTTGGCGAGTTGCGGGGGCATTGGCGTTTATTGTGATCGCTGGTTGGCTGTGGATAGTCTTTTTCCCCAATCCAGAACACGTCATCCGCAAACGCTTGGCCGAATTATCCAAATCAGTCTCAATTAGTGGCAAGGAGTCGCCTTTGGCAGTGGTGGCCAATGCGTCCAGAGTGGCAGATTTTTTTACGGCGGATATCGAGATACGGATCGATGTGCCGGGTGCTTCCGCGCAAGCGATCAATGGAAGGGAGGAGTTGTTTCAAATAGCGCAACGGGTCAGGATGATAGGTGGGCTCGATGTGCGATTCCTGGATATCAATCTCACGATAGCGCCTGATAAGAAGTCCGCCGAGGCCAATCTTACACTACGAGCAAAAGTCCCCGGCGATCGCGATCAAATTGTGCAGGAGATGAAGCTATTATTGAACAAGCTGGAAGGAACCTGGAGGATTCAACGGGTGGAGACGGTCAAAACACTTTCTCAGCTTGGAAAGACGGAATTTGCAAAACTCATGAATTTTGATGGGGACTTCAATTGCTGCGGCTTTTAATCAGTTGCGGCACTCTGACCATCTTCAGATCAGCCTGAAACTACTCGAAGAATTGCGCGGGATCTTTCTGCCTGTGTCGTAAAAACCTGGGGCATTAATTCTTTTTGTCGTGCGAATAATCGACGGGGCGCCGTCCGGCCTGAACGAGGCTGGCCAAAAGAAAAATGGGGAGGTTCCCCTTGTGAAACAGAACCTTGCGTTTTTATTTGGCCACCGGGGCCGTTAGAGCCAGGTATTCCCTGGTCGCGAGGGCCTATTTCTATTCCATTTTTGGCCGTCATTGAACTCACGGGGATTGGACGGTAGAATTATCAATTAATTCAGATGAATTCAACACTTTTTCCCCATCGAAATATACGAACTTCCAGCTAGAAAGAATCGCAATCGAGCGTCGGCCGCCCGCGTGATTCCGATGCGAGATGAAATTAAAATCGGCCCGCTCTTTTTGCAGAACCCCTCGCGCTGAGGATTCTCCGCTATCATAAGGACGGATTCCGGATCGCATAAGTCAACCCCATCCAGTCGGCGGTCAATTTGCATCGCCTGGGTGATTTTGCCCGGCCCATTCGTCAAATTGCGAGGCTCCACTGAAAAGCGATGTTTCCGGAGGATTTCTTTCCCGATCGAAGGCTCGATTGTTCTAATCAGCACAGCCTCAGCGATCCCCTTGGGCTGGCACACTGCATTCACGCAAAAGTGGCAGCCATAGATAAAATACACGTAAGCATGTCCAGGCTCGCCAAACATTATTCGATTTCGCGGAGTGCATCCTCGGAAAGCGTGACAAGCAGGGTCATCCGTCAGGTAGGCTTCCGCTTCGACTATTTCTCCCCCACAAATTCCCCCGGGAAACTTGCGCACCAGCCAATGACCGAGGAGTTGTGGCGCCACTCGATCCGCGGATGGCTCATAAAATGACCGTGGTAAAGGCTTTGGAGTCATTGTGATTGACTATTGTCTAAAAGAGCATTATGAAACCCAAAATAACCCGCTTGTCAGTGAGTTTTGGCTGGCTTATAGTAATCCGACACACATTGCCTAGGGCATAGGACTGGCAAACGACGATGCATTCGTCTCGACCAAAGAGAAAAGAAGGCTTTACGCTCGTGGAGCTCTTAGCCGTTATGTTTACCGTCGCCGCATTGGCGGCAATGTTATTGCCAGTATTATCTAAAGCAAAGATCAAGGCGCAACGCACAAGTTGTCGGTCGAATTTACATCAATTGAGTTTGGCTTGGGTGTTATATCATGGGGATAATAACGGGCGCCTTGTAGAATCTTATCCAGTGGACAACCCAAACGCCTGGATTTTGGGTGATATGCGCAAACCTGCCGACGCCACAAATATGAATTTGCTTCAGCAAGGAAAGCTTTACGCCTACATCCCCAATACAAAAGTTTATCATTGCCCGGCGGACAATGGAGTGCCACTGGAGAAAGCAAATTTGCCCAGCCTTCGCAGTTATTCGATGAATGCCTTCATGGGGGCGCGCGATCCTCGCGTCGGCCCTATCCCGGCTAACGCTCAGAATTATGTCTTATTTTACGGGAAAGAATCTGAAATTCCTCGTCCTGCGAACCTTTGGGTCATGTTGGACGAAGATGAGCGGAGTATCAATGACGGGTTCTTCGTTCCGGATCCTACTGGGCAAATGTGGATCGATTTCCCGGCTAACTCAGTGCATCGGCATGATCATAGTTTCGTTTTGAACTTTGCCGACTGCCATACGGAGATCTGGTATTATCGTGATCCCGCTACCAGCAAACTGACTCACAATCGAACCGAACAGGCTGGTAATATCGATTTGCGACGCCTGGCTCGGGCTTCCGCTACCCTTAAATAAACTCGTCCAGTCCCCTGCCGCCTCTTCTACGATTTGATGTCGCGCGCGTGAAATGCTGCCGCCCCAACAAAAAAGGCAGTAAGATTGTAAGCGAGCAGAATACATAGGGACTCGATTATTCGCCACCACGGGATTGGTTTGGCAAAAACAAAACGCCAGGCGCCCAGGTGGTAAGTCAAAAACCATTCGCGATAAGGTTCAAACGCTGGAATACCTTCCATAACGAGGTTCAGAAAGAGGAACGACAGAGCCAGGATGGTTGCCGCCGCCGGTTTCATGTTGAAACAGGAGAACATAAACGCTACGCCCAAAACGACGGATGCGTTGGTCGCCGTCAGAAGGTGAGAAAGCAGATAGCGCCTGAAACCTTCATCGGCTGGCAAGACGCTGAAATCCATTCCCGGCATCGTGACAAACATGCTGCGCCAGGGAAACCAAAGCCTTGCAAACACTAAAGCCGTAATCCCCAGCACGGTGACCAACAAAACAGAAAAGACAGCACCCGAAAACCATTTCGCCAACAAAAGCTGAAAACGTGAGATCGGGCGCGCCAGTATCAGCCGAAGCGTACCATCTTCCGCCTCTTTGGCTACCAGGTCCCCACCCACAAGCGCGGCGTACAACGGCATAAACATCACCACTTGGGGAAAGATCATAACTAAGGCAACGGTCAGCGCGGAGATGTAATCTTTGGCCAAATACCCATTGCCGGCCAGCAATCGTTCCATATGCCTTTGCACCGGTCCTAACTGAAAGATGACCAAAAGAATGTTCTGCGCCAGGAGAAAGGCCCCGAACCCGATATAAGTGCGCTTCTTGCCAAATAATTTCCAGAGTTCGTTACGAAAATAGTGATAAAGCATCGCGATGAGTTTATGGGAGTAAAGAGAAGCTGCAAAACCCAAGCGTCATCGATCCAGGCATTCGCGAACTGCTTTGGCCAGAGTGAAAGCGGTGTAGGGTTTCTGCAGGAAAAGTGCGTTGCCTTGCCAGAGAAAGTCCGTGTCCAGTTCTTCCATACTATAACCGCTGGCAAAAATGATCTTTAAAGTCGGTTTGGCAGGTAAAAGCTTCTTAGCCAACTCCATGCCGGAAATGCCTTCCGGCATGACGATGTCAGTCAAAACCAAATCGATGCCGTCCGGATACGATTTCCAAAGCTCGAGTGCGTGCACACCCGACCTTGCTTCCACTACCTTGTACCCGCAGTCCTGCAAAATTGTTTGCGCCATATCCCGGAGCAAAGGTTCGTCTTCCACAACCAGGATCGTCTCTTTTCCGCCTTTGACCTGGGTTTCCGGAGCGTTCCGTGTCTTGCCGGCTGGGACAGGTTCGGAACGAGCGGGGAGATAAACAGTGAAAGTACTCCCTTCTCCGGGTTCACTTGAAACGTCAATCCAGCCTTCATGCTGCCGGACTATCCCATAAACCGTGGCCAAGCCAAGCCCCGTGCCTTTGCCAATCTCTTTGGTGGTAAAAAAGGGTTCAAAGATACGGCTTATGATGGTGGTGTCCATTCCGCATCCGGTATCCTTCACCGAAAGGCAAAGGAAAGAACCCGGACGGGCATCGGGATGGGTTTGGGAATACTCCTGGTCAATTTGGACAGGGGAGATCGCAATCCAGAGGGTTCCGCCATCCGGCATGGCGTCACGTGCGTTGACTGCAAGATTCATAAGCACCTGTTCGAGCATGCCCACATCACCTTTGACCAAAGGCAGCCTCGATGGCGGCTCGAATTGCAGGTTGATGGTTTCACCGATCAACCGCTTGAGCATCTTGGTCATGTTGGCAACTATTTCTCGCAAATCGACCAAGGCAGGTTGCATGAGCCCTTTTCGGCTGAACATCAGAAGTTGCCGAGTGAGGTTGGCCGCGCGCTCGGCGGCAAAGAAAATGGCTTGCGCCCCATCGCGTAGTTCAGGTGGCACACTCTGCCGGGCCAAAGCCATTCCCGCATGCCCCTGAATTACTGTAAGCATGTTGTTAAAATCGTGGGCTACCCCGGCGGCAAGCTGGCCCACGGAATCCATTTTCTGAGAGTGCCGCAATTGCGCTTCCAGGCTCAATCTCTCAGTTACATCTTCCACATAGCAATGCACTATGTTGCTGTCCGGGATGGAATAGAAGGACCAGGATAAAGTCCGGTGCCCGATGCGCGTTTCGCGGTTCAGCTTGCTCTGGTTGGTGTGAAGACAGGTTTGGATAATCTCTTTGATATTCGGCGGCAATAACATGCTGGGATCAGCCGCCCCGGTTGAGATGGCCAATTTTAATGCCGCAGCGTTGAAATAGGAAATCGTTCCATCGGGAGCTAATTCCAAAGCCGGGTTTGGATTAAGTTGCGCGAAAGCAGCTAGCTTCCGCAGTTCGCTTTCGGTGTGACTCCGTTCCACTGCCATTGCCAAAACTGTGGCAATGGATAAAAGAAAATGGACTTCGTCCTCAGTGAACTTTCTTTGCTGCGCGGTGTGAGCACCGAGAATGCCGAAGGGGCGGTTTTGACCCGTGATTGCTACTGTAACTCCGCTGACCACTCCATGGTCGAGCAGCAGAGAGGAACCTTGGAAACGCCTCTCGCTCAAAAGATTTTCGACCACCACCGGTTCCCCCGCAGTGAGCGTGAAGCCTGGCTGAGTTTCAGGATCCGCCTCGATAATTGCCTGTCCGACCAAACCTGGTTTCCAACCGGTGCCTGTTCGTAAAAGCAGGCTCTTTTGGTCCGACCGTAATTCCATGATGTGGGAGTATTCAACCTCAAGGGTTTGCGCGGCCAGCATCACTGCTTGATCGAACAAAGCAGATAAGTCTTTTGTTACTATGGCAAATTGGCCGAGGGCTCCGACTACGGTTTGCTGGAACGAACGGGTGATCAGCGTTTTTTCCGTTTGCTCACGCTCGCGAACGCGTTGTTCCAGCGAGGAGGCCATTGCATCGAACGTGCGCGCCAGGTCTCCGAGTTCGCCTTTTTCCCGGGTTAAACCGGCTCGACTGCTCAGGTCTCCTGCCGCAAGTTGCTTTGCTGCTTTCGAGAGGACTCGCACTTGCCGCAGGATAAACCGCTCTCCGCCGAACCACGCCGCAGCCAAGGCGGCCAACACTACGGCGAAGCCCATCCACGGAAACTCTGCCCCGGTTTTTTGCGTGATCAGGTAGGTCAGCGCCCAGGCAGGCGCCACGGCCACAAAAACGGTCCCCACCAACCTGGCCCGCAAGCTGGAGAAACTTGTCATCGGCAATTCAGGTATTCGATAGCAGCCCTACAATAACAAGCAACATGGCGTGGAAAAGAAAAATCGAGCTAAAGTTAGCCGGAACGATTTAGAAGACGAACGCGCAAGTCCGCAAAAGCCCAGCAATTAACCGCAATAATCGTGAGAGTGTAGGTTATTCGCAATGCAGTAGTACTCGCGAAAGACGAATCATCGGCGCGCAATCATCGCCGCACCCGGTCGCTTGCTTGGGCGCTGCGAACCCAGGTTTCATGGTTCCAATGCACGTCCAAAACCTAGGCGGGAGACACGAACTCCCGTGCCTTTAGCGAAACACCTTTGCCGCCGGCAGGGATGCCAGGCTCCCAGGTTGGGAAAGAAAAAAGATTAGGCCAACAATTCCTGGATTTCTTCCCAACTTAATGCGGCCGCAAATTCCTCTTCGCCACCAATGGTTCCCTGGATGATTTCGCGTTTTCGATTTTGGAGTTGCAGGATCTTTTCTTCAATTGTGTCCCGGGCGATTAACTTATAGCTGGTCACCACCTTCGATTGCCCTATCCGATGGGCACGATCGGTCGCCTGGTCCTCAACGGCCGGGTTCCACCATGGATCGAAATGAATCACCGTATCTGCGGCGGTCAGGTTTAAACCAACGCCCCCCGCTTTCAGGCTGATCAGAAACACTGGAATCGAGGCGCTGGTCTGGAAGCGATCGACAACCTCGGGACGATTTGTGGTAGAACCGTCCAGGTAACAAAACTCAATTTGTTGTTCCTGGAGTCGCTCTTTAATGAGCGTCAACATGCTGACAAACTGGCTGAAGACGAGGACCCGATGGCCGCCGTCGAGCACTTCCTCGAGCAGTTCATTGAACAAATCAAGCTTGCCCGATGCCACCGAGGGAGCGACGCCCTCGAGTTTCAGAAGGCGTAGATCGCAGCAGACCTGCCTCAAGCGCAACAAGGCGCTGAGCACGACCATGCGGCTTTTGGCGACTCCCTGTTCGCCGACCGCCTCGAGGACTTCTTTGCGGCTGGCTTCAATGACCTGCTGATAAACTCCACGTTGATCCATCGTCAATTCGCAGAAGGAGACTTGCTCGAGCTTTGCCGGCAGGTCCGAGGCCACCTCTTTCTTGAGCCGACGAAGCAGGAAAGGACGCAACCGCCGGGCCAGGCGGGATTGTGAGCGATTATCTTTCTCTTTTAGAATGGGCAACTCATAACGTTCGCGGAAGTCCTGGGCGGAGCCGAGGTACCCTGGCATTAAAAAATCGAAGATCGACCAGAGATCCAAAACCGAATTCTCCATGGGCGTGCCGGTGAGCACAATTCGCTGTTGCGAATTTACTGCTTTCACGGCCTGGGCGTTTTGTGTTTGACGATTCTTAATGTGCTGCGCCTCATCGAGCACCAAAGTGTCGAAGGTGAGTTCGCGATAGCGGTCTGCGTCCCGGCGGATCAGGGCGTAACTGGTCACAATAATATCGTGGCCGGGTATTTGGGGAAACAAGCTCTGCCGCTCAGGTCCGTGCAACGCGAGTACCTTTAATGATGGCGTGAATTTCTTCGCTTCGGCCACCCAGTTAAACACAAGGCTCGTGGGACAAACTATCAAACATGGATCTGCAGGTGCAGTCTGAGGGCCGCCGCTGGAAACGCATCTGAGATTCCAAAGAAAAGCGAGGGTTTGCAGGGTCTTCCCCAATCCCATTTCGTCCGCCAGGATGCCTCCAAACCCATTTTCCCGCAAAAAGTGCAACCAGGCCACCCCGTGCTTTTGATAGGGGCGGAGAATATTTTCCAATTCACCAAGTGGGGGACATTCGAGTTTTGCTTCGCCACTCTGCTTGTCAGCCCGTGTTCGCCAGGTTTGAGGTGCATCCAGTTGCCAGCTTCCTTTTTGTCGCAGGCTTGAATGGATAAAGCCTGCTTGCACATTGTTGATGCGATAACCCTGGCCATGTTGTTGAGGGGCGCAATCTCGCAACGTCTCTTGTAGCTCCTCAAAGGCTTCGGTATCAAATAGCGCAATCTTTCCATTCTTCAGCCTTGTGTGGCTTTGGCCGGACAACAATAAGCGTTGAATCTCCGCCGGCGAAAATTTCTCACCTCCCTGCGTGGCAAAGACGACACCTAAATCAAACCATTGCACTCCGGAAGAGGTGATCTGGAATCGTGGCTCGATGCGTTCCATATTTTGGAAGGTGCTCCGTTCCAGCTTTTCCTCGAGAGTCACGGTCCATTCCTTCTGCAAGTGAGGAAAATCGCGCGCAAAAAAGTTCAGGACTGCATTCTGGCCAAGCAGTTGCATTCTTCCTTCTGTGTCGGGTGGCGAAAAGCCGCTGCGTTGCAAGCGCGTGAGCGCTGCTCGTTCCGAAACTTCCGCCCGGGCAAAATAGCGCGTGGCAACTTGCGGGTCGGGCAGCCAGGCATCCTCCGCCGACCCCGGAACACCAATGGTCATGATTCTCGATCCATAGACACACTGCAGGAGCCCTCGGAGTTGAGCCGAGCCACCTTTCAGCTCGAGCATGAAGCGTGGGGCTAGAGGTTCCAATGTGAAGTCCTCGATTCTAAAATTTGCTTCCACCATCCCCGGTAAGTGTGTCAGCGGACGCAACTGGTTAAGAAAGGCCGGCACTTGCGGCCTTTTTATCCGGACCGGGTTGTGCGAAAGAGTGACTAGGCTCTCGGGGAGATCCAGTGGTTGAAACGTGTTTTTCTGCCAAACCCAATTTTCAATCAGGGCCAGTCGCTGGGCTTCCGGTTTTAAAGAAATAATAATTTCCCCACTTTTCTCCAACACGGCCGAAAATGGAACCCTGGCTGGATTCTTGGATATTGTCACAGGGGTGGATTTGCCGAGTGTAACATTCGGATGTTCCACGAGTGCGGGAAGAATTGATGCAAGGTCGGTCCTGGTGATTTGCAACATGGCGGGTGTCTGCCCGTTGGTAAGTTCCTCGAGCCTGTCGAGAACCAGCGCATCCCTCGCCGTAAAGGCGAAGGCACGTCCTGGGGGCAGCGCGTTGAGAGGACATCGCCCGCCACTCCAATTTGCCTCGACCAACAGCATGATCTTCCCACGGTCCAGCGCCTGATCGAGATTGGGCGGGAAAATAATGAATAGCTCGACCGACTCGCCCAAGGAGTCTCGCCGGATGCCCGGGTTTTTTTGTGCGGAATCTTTTCGAAAGGGTGAATGAGAGGATGATGGGGTTTGAGCGAACCCGCTTTTCTGCTGGTTCAACCAATGAAGCCCCACGCCCACAGCGTGCGCGCAGATTTTCCCCCACTCACGAGCGTCTCGACACGTGCAAAGATTTTCCATGTCGATCTCGCTTTTGATGAGCATGGAAGCGCGGAAAGATGTTTCCCCCGATTGGACTACTCCACGCAGCAAAGGAGGCCCCCAATGCGAACTGAGCACTTGCCCTTGCGAAAGGTAGGCGCGCGCATGTTTCATAACGTCCCAGCCCGCGGCTTTGCTTAGCAGTGCTTCTGTTAGATCAACAGGCATGTCGGACAATATGACGCATGTCTAATCGAATGGCACGGCTTTGGTGTGATTCAGTTTAAGCTTTGCCTGGATTCGACGCGGCCGATTGAAAGGTTTGAAACACCGCGCACAGGCAAATTTTTATCAAAAACCTGTTGCATCCCAGAATTCGTTTGCTATATTTCGCGTTCCGTTTTCCCCGGTTGGGAACACGTTCTAAATAACCATTTAACAGAAAATTGTTCTTTCTATGGCTGGACAACGCATTCGCATTCGACTGAAAGCCTATGACCACCGCGTCATCGATCAGTCTGCCCGCGACATCGCCGATACCGTCAAACGGACCGGCGCCCGAGTCGCGGGTCCCATTCCACTGCCGACCCGGGTCGAGCGGTTTACAGTGCAACGATCGCCTCATTGTGACAAAAAATCGCAAGAGACTTTTGAACAGCGCACACATAAGCGGCTGATCGATATCATCGAGCCCACGGCCAAAACAGTAGACGAGCTGAAAAAGCTTAACTTGCCCGCTGGCGTGGATATTACGATTAAGATTTGATAAACCACTAGTCGAAGAGTCGGGGCACGGGATAAAGGTTCCAAGCTCGTCATCTTCGGATAAACGGACGATTTTTTTTATGCCAGTAGGACTTTTAGGAAAAAAATTAGGGCAGACGCGGATCTATAATACCCAGGGGGTCATCACTTCGGTCACGATTGTGTTGGCCGGGCCGAATCGTGTGTTGCAATGTAAAACACAACAAAGCGACGGCTATAACTCCGTGCAACTCGGGTTTGATGATCAGAAGGAACATCGGCTTGCCAAACCCTTGTTGGGGCACATCAAAAAATTCAACGGTGTGGCGGTAAAACGGATCAAGGAATTTCGCAACTTTTCCAAAGAAGTAAAACCTGGAGAACAGCTTGGCGCCAATTTGTTCGCCCCTGGCGATTATGTGGATGCGATTGGTTACACCAAGGGACGCGGGTTCGAAGGTGTTGTGAAGCGACATCATTTTGCAGGAGGCGATTCGACACATGGAGCCAAAGGATGGCACCGCCGATCAGGAGCAATCGGTCAGCGCCTGTTTCCGGGCACTGTTATGCGCGGAATGCGCATGCCAGGGCACATGGGCCAAGTACGCCGGACCACTCAAAACCTGGAAATTATTCAGGTGCGAGAAGCCGAGAATTTGCTGCTGATTAAGGGGGCGATTCCCGGGGCCAATGGTGACTATGTAATTATTCGGGAGTCCAAAAAGCAGCCAAAGGGCTGGAAACCTCACGCCCAACGCGCCGAGACTGTCAAGAAGGAGACGAAGAAGAAATGAAGCTGACTGTTAAAGACACCAAAGGGAACGATCAGGGCGAACTGGAGACCAGGTTTTCGATTATCGAAGATGCTAAAGGCAGCCAGGCGGTCCATGATGCAGTCGTTGCTTACCAGGCTGCTCAGCGCATGGGAACTGCCTGCACGAAAAATGTCGGTGAAGTGGCTGGCACGAATAAGAAACCGTGGCGGCAAAAGGGTACGGGGCGCGCCCGGGCTGGATCTTTTCAATCACCTCTCTGGAGGGGCGGCGGTGTTGTGTTTGGACCTAAACCGCGTGATTTTGCAAAGAAGATCTCGCGCAACACGCGGCAGCTTGCGTTGCGCAAAGCTTTGAGTGAACGCTTGCGTGCCGGCGACGTCCTCATTTTGGATGAACTAAAGCTTTCTTCGCCTAAGACCAAAGAATTTCTTGGCATTCTTTCGGCCCTGGGTCTCACCGGCACGACCCTCATCGTTGGGGAGGGCACTGATAAGAACCTTACATTGGCAAGCCGTAACGTAGAGAACATCGCTTTGACCAATAGCCAGTCTCTGAGCACCTATGATGTTCTAAAACCAGACAAACTTGTTTTCACCCGCGGCGCTTTTGAACAAGTGGAAACGCGTTTGACCAAATCCAGCTAGTTGGCTCTTCGCCCAGGCATCTTCAACAATTTTATGACCAGTTTTGATATTATAAAAACGGTACGGCTCACCGAAAAGGGGACAAGGCAGGGCAGCCAACTTGTTCGTTACAAGATCGCAGGTAAAGATGGCACAATGGAAACAAAGACCCGCCCCCTGAATCAATACACAGTTGTTGCCGATCCGCGCGCCAACAAGATTCAAATTCGCCAGGCGGTGCAAGAGTTATTCAAGGTGAAAGTAATCAAAGTTAACACCCTGAATGTGCGAGGAAAAGATCGACGCCAAAGGACCAAGCAGGCTGGTAAATCCTCGAACTGGAAAAAGGCGATAGTAACTTTGAAGCAGGGCGATAGAATCGAACTCACCTAAAGGATCTTCCCTCACCTGGTTGCCGAGAGGTCAACGTATTTCTCAGAAACTTTGTCGGCAGGCTTTGTCGACTTGGATTTTGGAGTCCCTCAATTCCTGACTGTTTCCGACAAGGAAAGTGTTGCCAAAGGTCCAGTTTGCAGGCTCACGAACGGCACCTCAGCCCAAGATTCCTCAGGTTGAAGGTTGCCTGTTGGTCCGAGTTAGCAGTCTCAGAACGTGTTTGTAAAAAACCGGACATTTTTTACAAAAAACTATTGCGTCCTGATTTGCATTTGATATATTCCCGTTTCCGCTTGGTCCCGGAACCGGGAGCGGACAGCATTATACCTGCGGAGCCGATAACTGAAATTCCCGTCCGGGAACAGGATTGATGGCTTCGTTCTCCAAGCAAGCTGACTTGGGAAATTGATTATGGCAGTAAAAACATTTAGACCGCTTACGCCCTCGACGCGTTACCTGACGTATGCGGATTTTAGCGACATTACAAAAACCAAGCCCGAGAAGAGCCTGGTCGAAATTAGAAAACGTTCTGGCGGACGCAATGTCTATGGGCGGATGACCGCTCGCGGTATCGGCGGCGGACACAAACAGAAAATAAGGCTGGTTGATTTCAAGCGGAAAAAGCATGGGGTTGAAGCCACGGTCAAGGCTATTGAATATGATCCGCGTCGCACAGCCCGGCTGGCGTTGCTGGAATATCAGGATGGGGAAAAGGCATATATTGTCGCGCCAAGTGGTTTAAAAGTTGGGGCGAAACTGGTGAGCGGTCCGGCAGCGCCCCCGGAACTGGGAAATAGTCTTCCCCTGCGAATCGTTCCGGTAGGAATGCCCATCCACAACCTTGAGATTATTCCCGGACGCGGTGCGCAGATGGTACGGACCGCAGGCGGTTCTGCTACGTTAATGTCGCGTGATGAAGGATACGCTCAGATTCGTTTGCCTTCAGGCGAAATTCGCAGAATCAACGAGGATTGCTATGCCACCATCGGCCAGGTTGGAAATACCGAGCACGAAAATGTGGTCTTGGGGAAAGCAGGACGGTCTCGGCATCGCGGCATACGACCGATTAATCGTGGCGTTTCGCGTAATCCGGTCGATCACCCCAATGGCGGTGGCGCAGGCAAATCAAAATCCGGCGGGGGTTGGCAGCAATTGACCTCACCCTGGGGCTTGCTGGCTAAAGGATATCGCACCCGTGAAAAGAAAAAGCACTCGAACCGTTTCATTTTGGTGCGGCGCGATGGCCGGCCGATGAAGAATAAATAGCGGGTATTTCATTTTTGACGTATGGGAAGATCAATTAAGAAAGGGCCCTTCGTGGATGGGCACCTGATGGAGAAAATTCAAAAGGCGAAGGATACAAAATCCAAAACGCCAATCAAAACATGGTCTCGGCGTTCGATGATAACGCCTGATTTTGTGGGACTCACCTTCAGCGTTCATAATGGCAAGGTGTTCAACCCGGTATTCGTCACCGAAAATATGGTCGGTCACCGGCTCGGAGAGTTTTCTCTGACGCGGACTTTTAAAAAGCACGGTGCTCATACCGCCAAAGCGGAAGCAAAGTAACGATATGGAAGTTCAGGCAATCACAAAAAACATCCGGATGTCCGCGCAAAAAATGCGCGAAGTTGTGCGGCAAATTCAAGGGCTGGGAGCGGAACACGCCCAGGCCGTGCTGGCTGTCGTGCCGCGAAAAGGCGCCCGGTTTGTGGCGAAGACTCTCAAATCGGCGATGGCCAACGCTGAGGATCTAAAGACGCACAAGAAAGAGTACAGCGGGCTGATGACCGAACGTCTGCGCATCAAGGAAGCCGTCGCTCAAACGGCTTCAACTTTGCGGCGTTTTACTCCCAAGGCGCGCGGCTCAGCCGGCCCAATTCTCAAGCGTAGTTGCCATATCAAAATCGTTTTAACTGACCAATAAATATGGGACAAAAGACAAATCCAATTGGTCTGCGCATCGCAGTGACTCGGGACTGGCGTTCCAAGTGGTATTCCGGAAAAAAAGAATTTGGCAAACTGCTCACCGAGGATCGGCAGATTCGAGAGCTTCTGAAAAAGAAACTTGAGTCGGCTTCAGTCCCGCAAATTAATATCGAGCGGGCCGCCAGTCGGTGCCGCATCACGATTCTGACCGCCCGACCGGGTATTGTTATTGGCCGTAAAGGCGCAGAAATCGACAAGATCAAGGAAGAGCTCAGCCGGATGACCGGCAAAGAAATTTACGTGGATATCATCGAGATTAAGCATCCGGAAATCGATGCTCAGCTCGTTGCGGAGAACGTCGCGCTGCAGTTGGAGCGCCGCGTTTCGTTCCGCCGGGCGATGAAGAAGGCATTGCAGACCGCGAAGGATTTTGGCGCAGAAGGAATCAAGATTCGTTGTGCGGGGCGATTAGGTGGAGCAGAACTTGCCAGGGTCGAGCAGTACCACTGGGGCAGGGTGCCGCTCCATACCTTGAGGGCAAACATTGAGTTTGGGTTCGCCGAAGCTAATACCGTTTACGGAAAGCTGGGAGTTAAGTGCTGGATTTGTAAAGGCGAGACCAAACCTGCTCAATTGCAGCCACAGCCTGCTACTACGGAAGCTGTCCCTGCATGAGGACTTTGTTGATGCAACTTTTTCAACCATCTAGTTTTCTCTTATGCCATTGATTCCAGAAAGGGTGAAGTACCGCAAAATGCACCGCGGCAATCGTGCCGGGATTGCGTCACGCGGCCATACAGTGGCCTTTGGTGAATATGGGTTGATGTCACTGGAACGGTGTTGGCTGGACACGCGCCAGATCGAGGCCGCGCGTGTGGCAATCGCCCGCAACATGAAGCGCCATGGCAAGATGTGGATTCGAGTATTTCCCCAAAAGTCTTATACCAAGAAACCTCTCGAAACCCGGATGGGTAAAGGAAAGGGTCCACTGGAGTCCTGGGTGGCGGTGATACGGCCTGCCAACGTCCTATTTGAGGTGGACGGTGTAACCGAAGCGGTAGCTCGAGAATCGCTGCGCCTGGCGGCAACGAAGCTGCCGATCAAGACAAAATTTATATCCCGTCACTAAGGCAGGACGATGAAAAAGAATCAACGGAAAGAAATTCAGGAAAAGACAGCGCCAGAATTGAAGGCGGAAGGCCGGAATCTGAGGCAGGAGATTTTCAATTTGCGCCTGCAACAGGCCAGTGCCCAACTCGAAAAGCCTGGTCGCTTGCGTACGTTGCGGCGGGACATCGCCCGCATAGAAACCCGGCTTTCTGCCCTCCGTCACAAGACCGCATGAACCGCAGCTTTTTAAAAAACTATCCGGTTAGCATTTGATATGGCCGATAATAATTCCAACGCAGTAACCGCTACAGAAACCGTCTCCGGGGAGCAAACCTCGAGGGCCAAACGCAAGGAGCGTATGGGTGAGGTTATTTCGAACAAGATGACCAAAACCATCATCGTTCGGGTTGAGCGCCGCTTTCCTCACCGCCGTTACAAAAAGGTCGTTACCGGGTATAAGAAATTTTACGCGCACGATGAAAAGAGTGAAGCAAAAGTGGGTGATCGCGTGCGGATCGAGGAAACCCGGCCTCTCTCGAAGACCAAACGCTGGCGTTTGGTGCAAATTGTTGAGTCGAGCACCGGTGTGGCGCCGGTAGCTGTTTAATAATCAATCGATAACTCCTACAATTATGTTACAGATACGCTCGATTCTTGATGTGGCTGACAACACCGGCGCCAAGCGCGCGGCGGCCATCGGTGTTCTTGGCCGCAACCAGCGTTATGCCCATGTGGGAGATATCATTAAGGCGCACATTAAAGAGGCTGCTCCTGATGGCACGGTCAAGAAGGGTGAGGTCGTGGACGCGGTCGTGGTTCGCACACGCAATGCGATTCGCCGGAATGATGGCTCGTATCTTCGCTTTGACAGCAATGCCATCGTAATTATTGACAAAGAATTGAACCCTCGCGGGACCCGCATTTTTGGACCGGTAGCGCGCGAGTTGCGGGACAAGAAGTTTATGAAGATTGTGTCTCTGGCCCCAGAAGTCATTTAAACAGCGCGAAGAAATTCATATGACACGATCTCACGTTAAAAAAGGCGATGAAGTCATCGTGATTGGCGGCGCGGACAAAGGAAAACGCGGCCGGATCATCAGTGTCGCGCCCAAGACACAGCGAGTCATTGTGGAAGGCGCCAGGATGATTAAAAAACATATGCGTAAAAGCCAACAAAACCCGCAAGGCGCGATTGTGGAACGCGAAGGTACTATGCACATCTCGAACGTGATGAAGATTGAGGAGTTCGACCGGCGGGCTGCCAAACGGGGTGGCGCGACTCGTGAAACGTCTTGAGGTGTTGAGGGGAAATACGTTAGAAACAAAATTTTGATGAAAGCCAGATTGTACGAAAAGTATGTGAAAGAGGTGTTGCCAGCACTGAAAGAAAAGCGGCAGTACACCAACCCTCACCAGATCCCACGGATGCAAAAAATCGTGGTGAACATGGGAGTCAGTGCCTCTTTGGAAAAGAGTGCTGTTGATGATGCGACCAAGGACCTGGCCTTGATCACAGGCCGCAAACCGGTTGTCAGCAAGTCTCGCCACAGCATTGCGAATTTCAAGCTGCGCGAAGGCCAGCCGATCGGTTGTCGCGTTACCCTGAGGCGAGATGCCATGTATGAGTTTTTCGATCGACTGATCGCCGCTGCTCTGCCCCGTATTCGTGATTTTCGCGGCTTATCCACCCGATCATTTGATGGAAGGGGAAACTATTCCCTCGGAGTGGGAGACCAGACCATCTTTCCGGAAATTGAACTGGACAAGATTAAACGCCAACAAGGAATGGACATCACCATTGTGACCAGTGCCCGGACAAATGAGGAAGCGCTGGACCTGTTAAAGCTGATGGGCATGCCCTTTGCAGAAGGTCGATAGAAAGCGTCACTACATTTTAGAGATATGGCAAAAAGATCCTGGATTGAACGAAACAAGCGGAAGGCTGCGACTGTTAAAAAGTACGCCGCAATCCGCGCCGAGTTGAAGGCGAAACGAGATTATGCAGGGTTGGCCAAGTTGCCGCGTGATGCCAGTCCCGCCCGGCTGGTCAATCGTTGTTCGATGAGTGGGCGTCGGCGTGGGTATCTGCGAAAGTTTGGTTGCTCACGTCTAACATTCCGTGAAGGCGCGCTTAACGGATTGATTCCGGGTGTGACAAAGGCAAGTTGGTAGCGCGATTTAGAGCACGATTAGACTAAAACTTTATCAATGAACGATCCGATTTCCGATATGCTGGCCCGTATTCGCAATGCCAATCTGGCGTTGCTGCCAACGGTGGCTTTACCGCACTCCAAAATGAAGGAGAGTATCGCTGGAATCCTTAAGCGGGAGGGTTATATTGCCGACTTTGCGGTCGAGGGCAAACTCCCTCGAACAATTAAGATGAAGCTAAAGTACCAGGGCAAAAAGAGCGTGATTGAAGGGCTCAACCGGCTGAGCACGCCCGGCCTCCGTCGTTACGTCGGTGCGACGGACATCCCCCGGGTGCGCGGCGGGTTGGGAGTGGCCGTCATCTCGACTTCAGAAGGCGTCATGACCGGCACACAGGCTCGCAAAAAAAACATCGGCGGTGAACTCATTTGTTCCATCTGGTAGAATCCCGTCTTAACTAATTAAACGCATGTCACGTATTGGAAAACAACCGATTGCGATTCCGCCGAAAGTAAAAGTCGAGGTCAAAGGCCAAAAAGTTCTCGTGGAAGGGCCAAAAGGCAAGCTGAACTGGGAACTGCCGAAGCGCACCACGTTGAAAGTGGATAATGGCAATGTGATCGTCAGCCGCGAAGGAGACGATTCACAGGCCAGGGCTCTTCATGGCTTAAGCCGCGCATTGGTGAACAATATGGTGCGTGGGGTGAGCGAAGGTTTTACCAAAAAGCTTGAAATCCAAGGAGTAGGCTTTAAAGCTGCAGTACAGGGTAAAGCGATCAATTTAAGTCTCGGTTATTCCCATCCTGTCATTTACGAAATCCCCGACCAAATCAAAGTAACTGTCGAGGAAAATACCAAAGTCACCATTGAAGGACCGGACCGACAGGTCGTGGGACAGGTCGCCGCTGAGATTCGCAGCTTTTATCCACCGGAGCCCTATAAAGGCAAAGGCGTGCGTTACAGCGATGAGAGAGTTGTCCGCAAGGAAGGCAAGACGGTCCAATAATTTCCTGACCTAAACAACCGCGAATGAGAACAGAAAAAAAACAGGATCTTGCGAAGCGGCGCCATTGGCGTGTGCGCAAAAAAGTCAGCGGCACGAAAGAGCGGCCGCGGATGAGTGTGTGCTTTAGCAATAAGAACATCCACGTTCAATTCATTGACGACGCGGCGCGAGTCACCCTGGTGGCCGCTTCCACCACCAGCAAATCCATGCCGGACCGAGAGAAGCTGGCAGCAAATGCCGCAAGTGCAAAAAGCGTCGGCGTCTTTGCGGCCCAGGCAGCCTTGGCTAAAGGCATCAAACAGGTGGTCTTCGATCGCGGAGGAGCTCGTTATCACGGCAAGGTCAAAGCGCTGGCCGACGCAGCTCGCGAAGCAGGACTTCAGTTTTAAAAACATGATTATGGAGAACGAATATTGTGGCTGAGACAACCAAAAACGATCTAGGTGAGTTACGCCCTCGCGGCGCTTTTCGCGCCCGACGCGGCCGGCCCGGCCCTGAAGGTACAGACCCCGCCCAACAAGGCCAGGGCCAGGAACTGACCGAAAAGGTCGTTTTCATTAATCGCTCCGCCAAAGTCGTCAAGGGCGGTCGGCGTTTCAATTTTAGCGCTTTGATCGTGGTCGGTGACCGACGTGGGCGCGTGGGCGTCGGGCTTGGCAAAGCCGGGGAAGTTGCCGATGCGATCCGCAAAGGTGGTGAAATGGCCCGCAACCAGATGGTCGGCGTTTGTTTGAAAGACGCTACGATCCCGCATGAAGTTTTTTCGCATTACTGCGGAGCAAAGGTTTTACTTCGTCCCGCTTCTCCGGGCACAGGGGTGATTGCCGGCAAGACCGTTCGAGCCGTGCTCGAGTCGGTAGGCGTCAAGGACATTCTGACAAAATCCCTGGGTTCGAAGAACGCCGCAAATGTGGTCAAGGCCACTCTCGAGGCTCTATTGAGTTTACGTCTGCGTGAAGACATTTACCATGGACGTGGTTTGGAAATCAAAAAGGTGCAACCGCCAAAGCTCCCTGAGGTTCAAGCTTCAATTGCCGGCCTGGCGGCTTCAACTCCAGGACTTTTGACGGAAGCACCACCAGCACAACCGAATTGATGCAACATGCGTTTACATGATTTAAAACCCAGGCCTGGAGCTAAACACCGGCGGAAACGTCTGGGTCAGGGTGAGTCCAGCGGCCACGGCAAGACGAGTGGACGTGGTGGAAAAGGGCAAACTGCGCGCTCAGGCAGCTCGATCCGCATCGGTTTTGAGGGCGGCCAGATGCCTTTGATACGGCGCATACCCAAGCGCGGTTTTAATAATGCCCGACATACAGTCCGTTATCTCCCAGTGAACCTGGAGATGTTGAATCATTTTGAGGATGGCACCCGGGTCGACGAGACTGCGCTGCGTAACCAAGGCCTGGCTAACGGGAGAGTTTCGCGCATCAAAATTCTTGGGGGCGGAGAGCTGACAAAAAAGCTAACGGTGCAAGCACACGCCTTTAGCGCATCAGCAAAATCAAAGATCGAAGCCAAAGGCGGGGCTTGTGAAATCGTGCCTCTCGCGAAATCGACGGCGGAGAAAACGAGAGAGTCGTGATCGTGATGTGGGAGTGACAATTAAGATTTTAAACTAAGAACATGCTCGCTGCCATCGCCAACACTTTCAGCAATTGTTTTAAGATTCCCGAGTTAAAATCTCGGATTCTGTTTACTCTGGTCATATTGGCAATCTGCCGGCTGGCAGCGGTGGTAGGCGTTCCAGGGCTAAATGGAACGGCATTGCAGGGGTTTTTTGCAAGCCACAGAGGGGGTGCAGGAGGGGTGCTTGGGATGTACAGCTTGTTTACAGGTGGCGCGCTAGAGAATTGCGCGATAGGCGCTCTCGGCATCATGCCCTATATCAGCGCGACTATTATCATCCAGTTACTCACGGCAGTGGTCCCCACGCTCAGCAAACTGGCTCGAGAAGAAGGGGGACGGACCAAAATTATTCAGTACGGACGCTATTTGACAGTGCTGTTGTGCCTTGGCCAGGGGTTATTCATGGCGATTCAGTGGGAGCATCCGGAGCGAATATTTTCCGGCTGGGATCGCGGCAGTCTCATCCTCTACGATCCTTCGCATATTTGGTTCTATCGAATTCAAACGGTCCTGATATTAACGACCGGGACAATGCTTTTGATGTGGTTTGGCGAACAAATCACCGAGCGTGGCATCGGAAATGGGGTTTCATTAGTGATCACCATTGGTATTCTCGCGCGGCTTCCACAAGCCGGCCAGGCACTCGGAGATATGTTCTGGGGATCAGGGCAGGGCAAATTCAATTTCGGTCATGCTATAGCGCTCCTCTTTTTGCTGGCTGGTGTGATTGCGGGCGTCATTGCCATCACGCAGGCCCAACGAAAAATTCCAGTTCAATACGCCCAAAGGGCAGTTGGCCGTAAAGTGTACGCTGGCGGAACCTCATTCATGCCACTGCGGGTTAACTATTCCGGCGTAATGCCGATTATTTTTGCTCAGGCCATTCTCATGTTCCCCCAGAAGATCTTTCTTTTTGCCGGGCAAACTTTCAGCAGCTCGCATAATCAGGGCGCGAAGCTTATATCAGACATTTGTAGAAAAATCGCTTTGGCGCTCTCGGAAGGGGCGTTTTGGTACCTGTTCCTTTATTCCTTAATGATCCTGTTTTTCTCGTATTTCTGGGTGGCCACCCAATTCAATGAGTTGCAAATCGCCGACGATTTGAAGAAAAACGGAGGTTATATTCCAGGTGTACGCCCAGGGCAGGCCACCAGTGAATACCTGCATAAATCGATGAGCCGCATTACTTTGGCCGGGGCCATTTTCTTAACAGTGATAGCGGTCATACCCATTCTTTTGTATCGGGCGTTGAATATTCCCTATCCGGTGGCGACATTTTTCGGCGGGACCAGCATGCTCATCATGGTCGGTGTTTTGCTGGATACCATGCGCCAGATGGAAACGCATTTGCTCATGCGCCATTACGATGGGTTCTTGAAGAAAGGCCGGCTAAAGGGTCGCTTCTAGAGGATGGCCAAAAGCGGGAGGATTGACCTCTACCCAAATGTGGTTCATCGTTAATTGTTCTCATCGACATTCGTCCGTTGAAGAAGATCATTCTCAAGACCGAGCGAGATTTGGAAGCCATGCGGCCTGCTTGTATTATAGCAGGTAAAGTGTTGGATGAGGTTGCAAAGTTCATTCAGCCTGGCGTTACCACCAGACAAGTCGATGATTATGCAGCAGTTCGGATGAAGCATTATGGGGCGCGCAGTGCCTTCCTGCAGTATCGAAAATATCCGTGCCAGATGTGCATATCAGTGAATGAACAAGTGGTTCATGGCCTGGCCGGCCCGCGCGCCCTCAGGTTCGGCGATATCGTAAGCCTGGACGTTGGGGTCAAGTATAACGGTTTCATCGGGGACACCGCTCGAACTGTGGCGGTGGGGGGCTGCGGCGTTTTGGCGCAGCGATTGATGGATATATCAGAAAAGGCGCTTTTCGAGGGAATTGCGCAGGCACAGCCTGGCCACCGGGTGGTTGATATTTCCCGGGCGATACAGAACTATGTTGAAGCCAATGGGTTCAGCGTGGTTCGCGAGTTTGTCGGGCATGGGGTTGGACGGTCTATGCACGAAGAACCGCAAGTGCCTAACTTCGTCGATGGCAAAGAAACCGCGAAGTTGCAACCGGGAATGACCTTGGCGATTGAACCGATGGTAACGGCCGGATTGCCAGGAGTAAAAGTTTTGAATGATGGCTGGACAGTGGTCACTCAAGATGCTTCATTGTCTGCTCATTTTGAGCATACTGTGTTGATCACCGAGTCCGAGCCCGAAATATTGACATGGCCCGAGAGAATGCCATCCGCGTTGCGGGCATAGTGACTGAAGCTTTGTCAAACCGGACCTATCGCGTGGAATTGAGCAACGGACATCGCGTGTTTGCCTTTTTTCGCCGTGCTGATCGCTCGAGCGCCGCAAAAGTCGCGCCGGGAGAACAGGTGTTGCTGGAAATGTCGCCTTACGACTTGTCGGAAGGGCGAATAATTGTGGAAAAGAAAATTTAGAATATGAAAGTTCGCGCATCGGTTAAAAAGCTTTGTGAAAACTGCAAGATTATTCGGCGCAAGGGTGTGATCCGGGTGATTTGCACCAATGCCCGGCATAAACAACGACAGGGTTGAATGACGCGCAGATTTGCTGAAACCCCTTTAAATATATGGCTCGAATTATTGGCGTAGAAGTTCCCCCCAACAAGCGTATCGAAATTGCGCTCCGTTATATCTATGGCATCGGTCCCACCAACGCCAAAGAAATCCTCACTCGCGCAAACATCAATCCCGATGTCCGCGCCAAAGATTTAACAGAGCAGCAACTGTCACAGATCGTGCACGCAATTCAGGATGGCAAGTACGTCATCGAAGGTGATCTGCGACGCGAAATCGGCATGAATTTGAAGCGTCTCCAGGGTATCAAATGCTACCGTGGGGTGCGCCATTTGCGTGGTCTTCCAGTGCGAGGCCAGCGAACACAAACCAATGCACGTACGCGAAAAGGGCCGCGCAAAACCGTCGGTGTGGTGCGCAACCCCGCCGCCAAAACAGGCATTCATTAACCGAAACTTTAACCTCAAGATTTCATGGCTGACGAAAAAAAGAAACCTGCTCCGAAGAAAGAAACCAAGGCTGAAGCTGCCGAAAAGCCCGCGGCGAAAGCTGCTGGTGATGCCCCAGCGAAAGGCGCGAAGAAATCGGCTGCTCCTGTTGAAGACGCTGCTGCTGGTGTTGAAACCCAAACCACACCTGAGCCGGCGGCGCCTGGTTCAGTTCCTGCCCCGGCGGCGCCCACGGCGGCAGAATTGCTTGCCGATGAAATGGCCGGCAAGAAAATCGTCAAAGCAAAAGGTGCCAAAAATATCAGCACTGGCATCGCCAATATTCTCGCCACATTCAATAACACATTGGTCAGCATTACGGACATGCAAGGTCATGTGATCGGCTGGTCTAGCGCTGGTCGAGTGGGTTTCAAAGGTTCGCGCAAAAGCACCGCTTATGCGGCGCAGCAAGTCGCGCAGGACGCGGCACGCCAAGCCATGTCTCACGGCATGAAGGAAATTGAAGTCCGCGTCAAAGGTCCGGGTTCGGGCCGGGAATCGGCCATCCGGGCTTTGCAAGCGATCGGGTTGGAAATCACCACCATCAAAGACGTTACACCGGTTCCGCATAACGGATGTCGTCCTCGGAAAAAACGCCGCGTTTAACTAATTCTCTCAATTTTTCGTTAAAATTTTATGGCTCGTTATACAGGTCCTCGCGTTCGCATCAGCCGCCGTTTTGGTGTTCCCATTTTTGGGCCGTCGAAATATCTGGAGCGCCGAAACTACGGCCCCGGTGTGCATGGTCCGAAATCGCGCCGCAAGCATACCGATTATGGTTTGGGGCTCATCGAAAAACAGAAGCTTCGTTACTATTACGGGTTGCTCGAGCGCCAATTTCGCGGAGTCTATGAGCGCGCACTCAAGCGTCGCGGCGTTACCGGCGAGCAGATGCTGCAGATTCTGGAAAGCCGTTTGGATAATGTCTGTTATCACTGTGGATTTGCGAACAGCCGCGCAGCGGCCAGGCAGTTGGTGAGCCACGGGCATGTCAAGGTCAATGGCCGGAAGGTGAATATTCCGTCATTTGGCCTTAAAGTGAGTGACGTGATCGAGATTAAGAACTCAAACGCGGCACGACAATTGGCCACGAAAAACCTTGAAATGGCTTCCAGTCGAGCCGTGCCCGATTGGTTGTCGCTGGACAAAGACGCGCTCAAAGGGGTCGTCATGAGGATCCCGACACGCGACGAAATACAACCGATCGCCAACGAGCAGGCGGTCGTCGAATTTTATTCCCGCTAAAATAAACAACTGAGATGCTGGGACGAAGAAAGGCAAAGCGCCTCTCCGACTTCTGCATTTCAAAACAATTACACGGGCTTTTCCGGCAATATTGGGAATAAAACCGGCAAGCCAGATTAAAATTGTTGAAAGGAACATATGCCAGTTAGATTAGGACGTTTCGAAATGCCAAAACGGTTGACCAAGGAAGAGTCGACCGCGACGGAAACTTATGCAAAATTTATTGCCGAACCTTTTGAAACCGGTTACGGCCATACCATCGGTAATTCTTTGCGGCGGGTGCTGCTCTCCTCGCTCGAAGGCGCTGCGATCACCTCTATCAAGGTGGATGGCGCCATGCACGAGTTTGCCACCATCGAGGGAGTGGTCGAGGACGTTACCGATATCGTTTTGAATTTGAAGAAAGTTCTGTTTCGGGCCCACACACGGGATTCCCAGACACTGCTGCTTTCAGTGAACAAGGACGGTGACGTGACCGCTTCCGATATCCAGCTCAACCAAAACGTCGAGCTGGTAAATCCAACACAGCACATCTGCACGTTGGATAAGAAAAAGAAATTTGAGATGGAATTAGAAGTCAAAGTGGGCCGGGGCTTCCTTCCCGGTGATGAAAACAAAAAGCCCAACCAACCAATTGGTGTCGTTGCGATTGATTCGCTTTTCTCACCGGTCACGCGCGTTCGTTACGCGGTCGAGAATGCCCGCGTAGGTCAGCGAACCGATTATGATCGATTGGTCCTCGAGGTCTGGACGGACGGCCGCATCTCCCCCGACGACGCTTTGACTCAGGCATCTGCTATTCTGCAGCATCATCTGGATGTATTTGTCGGCTATGACAAGAATGCCGTTGAGTTTGAAGAAGTTGTCGATAAGCAGGATGAGGAGAAGACCAAGCTCAAGAAGCTGTTGAACATGAGTGTCAACGAAATCGAGTTAAGCGTTCGCGCCGCCAATTGTTTGAACAACGCCAATATTACAACGGTTGGCCAGTTGGCGATGAAGAGTGAACAGGAGATGCTTAAATATCGTAATTTCGGGAAGAAATCCTTGAATGAAATCAAGGATAAGCTGGCTGCGCTTGGCTTAACCCTTGGGATGACTTTTGAGCAGGACTTGCTCGAAGCCCCGAAGGAAGAGCTCACGACCGCGCCCGGCCTTCGCTAACCGGCGGTCATTGAACATAGATAAAATCTTATGCGGCACCTTAAAAGAACGGCCAAATTAGGCCGCACTGGCCAGCACCGGAACGCCATGCTGGCGAATCTGGTTTGCAGCTTGATAAAGCACAAACGTGTGACGACGACTTTGGCGAAGGCCAAAGCGGCCCGGTCCATAGCCGAGAAAATGGTGACTTTGGGCAAGCGCGGAACGATCCAATACCGTCGTCTGGCTGCCGCGCGATTGCACCAGGAAGATGCGGTTAAGATCCTCTTTAACGAGATTGCTCCTGCGCAAAAAGAGCGGCGGGGCGGTTACACCCGCATTGTTCGCCTCAATCAGCGCCAGGGCGATGCCGGCCAGCGCGCCATCCTGGAATGGGTGGACTTGCCCGTCGTAACCGAATCGGAAACGGCTGCCGAACCCGCTACCGAAACCAAGTCTGAAGAAAAAACAGCCGAAGCAGCAAAGTAGGCGGTTCATAATCTGATCAACGAAGGCCCGTTTCTAAATGAAACGGGCTTTTTTGTTGGCACTTTTGGACCTTAGACTTGTTTCAGAGGCCCCGCTAACACCGCCTCTCCCGGCATGGAGCCCGGTAAGCGGCTGGAAGTCGCGCCGATTTGTTGGTCATTGCCGTCCGACTCAAAAAAGCCAGGCACGAACCACTTTCCGCGAGCTACGTTCGACTTTGGTTAGCCTTTTCCGAAAACCGCGCCTTCAAGAGGTCAGACTCAGTGGCATGTCGATAACTCCTGGACCTATTGCCACGGTCAGCGCCCTGGGCTCAACGCCGATGTTTCACCTCCAAAGTTTACTGGTCTAGAGTGATTGCCAAAATAAATTTCCGGATGTGTGCCATTTTGTCCTTGTACTTTTTGTGACGCTATGATTGAACATGGCAGTTGCGAGCGCCAGAAGTACATCCCAATGGGGAGAACGCCA
>Ga0163163_10000213_pt1 | contig 60063 bp, 38 predicted proteins | sample S65metaG_FD_119766 | JGI IMG/M metagenome (GOLD analysis project Ga0163163, IMG submission 119766) | Switchgrass rhizosphere microbial communities from Kellogg Biological Station, Michigan, USA - S6-5 metaG | ecosystem: Host-associated > Plants > Roots > Rhizosphere > Soil | place: USA...
ACCGAGAGTCGTGATGAAAGCAGGCGTCTGCTGCAGCAAGCCGTTGCGATGTGCGACGAGTTTCTCGGTGCAGACGACCCGCGCACGCGCGAAGCGCATGACGCCCTGGCGAGGCTGCGCTGAGCGGAATGGTCACTGATGCTACACCGTCGAAACCGTCGACAAGGGTGGTTTTGCGAATACGCGCACAGACCCACGTGCCGCACGTTGCGGCCGCTGATATGCTGATTTGCGGTAGGGCTGACGAAGTCAGGCAATGGTCATCGGCGCTGAAATCACCGAGCTGTTGAACGCCGCCAATTCGGGCGACGCCGCCGCTCAGGATGCGGCCTACGCGCTGGTCTACGACGAACTCAAGCGCTGCGCGCACCGGCAGAGCGAAGTGGCGCCGGGCTCGTCGCTGTCAGCGACGGCGCTGGTCAGCGAGTTGTACGTCAAGCTGCGTGAAGGCCAGCTCGAACGCATCCATAACCGGCGGCACTTTTTCGCGCTGGCGGCACGCGCGATGCGCCAGATTACGATCGATCATGCGCGCATGCGGATGCGCGCCAAGCGCGGTGGTGGCGTCGAACATTGCGAAGTCGACACCAATGCGCTCGGTGCGACCACGGCCGAACAGGCGCTCGAACTCGATGCTGCGCTGACCCGCCTCGGTGAGCGCGATGCGGATCTGGCGCTGGTCGTCGAGTTGCATTTTTTTGCTGGACTGACATTCCAGGCCCTCGCGGCCGAACTCGGTCGGCACGAACGAACCGTGCGCCACGACTGGGAGCTTGCGCGCGCGTATCTGCGCCAGGCGCTCGAAGGAACCGCGTTGTGAGCGGCACCGATCGCTGGCATCACATCAAGAGCCTGTTCCGCGAGGCGCAGCAAATAGCGGCTGGCGAGCGCCAGGCCTGGCTCGAGCGCGAGTGCGCCGACGATCCAGATTTGCTGCGCGACGTGACCCGTCTGCTCGCTGCGCAAGGCTCCGCGGACGACTTGCTGGATGCCGGCGCAACCGCCCTCCTGCGGAACCTGCGCGATGCGTCGCCGCGTGCCGACCTCGCCGGTGCGCGCATCGGCGCCTATCGCCTCGTGCGCCGGCTCGGCGAAGGCGGCATGGGTGTGGTCTACCTCGCCGAACGTGAGGTCGGCGACTTCACCCAGCGCGTCGCCTTGAAACTCGTGCGCGCCGATTTCGCCGGCGCGACGACGCGAGAACGTTTCGAGCGCGAACGAAACTTCCTCGCGCAGCTCGTGCATCCGCATGTCGCCCAGCTGCACGAGGGTGGTGTTACCGACGACGGCACCCCGTATTTCACGCTCGAGTATGTCGAAGGCGAGACGATTACGGCGTTTTGCGACGCGCACCGGCTCGACGTGCGCCACCGGGCCGAACTGGTGCTCCAGGTCTGCGCCGCGGTCGCGTATGCGCATCGCAATCTGATCGTGCATCGCGACCTGAAACCGTCGAATATCTTCGTCACCGCCGACGGCGATGTGAAACTGCTCGACTTTGGCATCGCCAAACTTGTCGATCCCGATGCCGCGGCCGGACAAACGGCGACGCACTCGCGCCTGATGACGCCGGAGTACGCCGCACCGGAACAGGTGCTCGGCGAAGCGATCACGACCGCGACCGACGTCTACGCCATCGGCGTGCTGCTTTATGAACTTCTCAGCGGGCGCTTGCCGTACGCGCGCGCCGACGCAGGCACGATCAGCTACCCGAAGGCGGTCGTCGAGGAATCGCCGGAGCCGTTCCAACGCGCCCTGCAACGCACGACGCGCCGCTCGAACACCACGGCAGAAGAGGTCGCCGCCGCGCGCGCCACGACGTTGCCCGGGCTGCGTCGCAGCCTGCGCGGCGATCTGGAGCGCATCGTCCAGCGCGCGCTGGCTAAGCAGGCCGATGCGCGTTATGCGTCGGTCGCGGCGCTGGCGGACGATCTGCGCGCATTCATCGACGGCCGAGCGATCAGCGGCGGCAGCCGTCGCTACCGCCTGCGCATGTTCATGCGCCGGCATTGGCTGCCGCTCTCCGCCGCGGCGTTGCTGGTGCTGGTGCTGCTCGCCAGCGGCACGGCGATCGTCTGGCAGTCGCGCCAGATCGCGCGCGAGGCGAACACGACGCTCGCGGTGAAAGATTTCCTTTTGGGCCTGTTCACGGCGGTCGACCCGATTCTTGCCAAGGGTCGCACGATCACTGCCAACGAACTGCTCGACCGCGGCGCCGAGCGCGTCGGCACGAATACCGCGCTGGATACCGAGCAGAGGGCCGAGATCCAGGCGACCCTCGGGCGCATCTACTCGCGGCTCGGCATGTACGCTCAGGGCGACAAATTGCAGGCTTCCGCGATTCCCGCGCTGGCGACGAACACCGGGTTGCTGGCTCGCACGCAGCGCGAGCGCGCCGAGACCTTGGTCGAACTCGGCGACCTGAAGGCGGCGATGGCGCTGGTGGAGGAAGCGAGCCGGAATATCGACTTGTGGCCACAGGCGACGATTGCCGATCGTGTGCAGGTGCTGCGCGTGAAGGCTCGGGTCGCGACGGCCCAACGCGACTTCGTCGCGGCGAAGCGGTACTCCGAGCTCGAACTGGCGCTGGCACGCCAGATCGCGGATCCCGATTCCAAGGCCGTGTTCGATGCGCTCGTGACTTCCGGCGCCGCCCACTGGGGGTTGGATCAAATAGACGACGCGGAAGCCGATTATCGCCAGGCGCTGGCGCTGGCGGTTCGCGACGGCGATCCTGATTCGTTCGACACAGCAAAGGTGCGCGGCAATCTGGCCATGGTGTTGCGCAGCGAGTCGCGTTATGCGGAAGCCAAGCAACTCGTGTTGCAGGCATTGGCAACGGAACAAAAGCTGGTCGGCGGCGAACATGCGCTGACGCTGAACCTGAAGCGCGACTTGGCGTTGACCAATTACCACCTCGGCTTGTATGGCGATGCGCGCAGCATGTTGGAGGAGGTCATCGCCGTGCAGCGCCGGCAACTCGGTGCAGCGCACCCGGCAATCGCGGGTACCGACATCAATCTCGGCCTGCTGCTGGTTGACAGCGGCGATGCCGACGCCGGCGAACGCGCGCTCGACGAAGCGCTGGCGATCTTCGAAAAAAAGTATGGCCGCGATTACCCGGGCGCGCTTCTCGCGCTCGGCGACCTCGCGGCCGCGCACATTGCGCAGGGCAAGCTCGAGCAGGCGCGCACGGAATTGCTCGAGGCGATCGACCGCGAGCGTAAGGCATCGCAGCCGGAATCCAGTTACTTCACCTACCAGTTCCGCCTCGGTGAGGTGAAGCGGCTGCAGGGTGATGTCGCCGGCGCCCTCGATCTGCAGCGCGCGGCGTTGGCCGTGAGCACGAAAACGTTCGGCGAAAACAATCGGTATACCGCCGCCGCACACAAGTATCTGGCGCTTTCCCTGCGTGACAGCGGCGATGCCGCGGCGGCCGAGCGCGAGCTGCGGGCGGCGTTGAGCGGCTACGCAAGCGAACCGCCCTTCACCGCCACGGTTCGCTATGAGCTCGGCTTGCTGCTGCTCGAGCAAGGCGCCGCACGCGACGAAGGCCTGCAGCAGCTCGGCCAGGCAGTTGAACTGCGCGAGAAATTCCTCGGTACCGACAATCCCCTGACCCAGCAGGCGCGCGCGGCATTGCGCCGCGCACAGAGCCACGCCTGAGCTACATCTATGGCGGGTCGAATCCGCTGGCGAAGATCCGGTCGTTGGTCATTGGCTTGCAGGCCGAGAATTCCGAGGTATTGCCCGGAGACGCATTGCTGGCGGCATCCGTGGCGGTCGCCGTGATGGTCCAGTCAGTCGGTTGCGCGAACGTGACGACCGGGATCGTGAAGTCTTTGAACGTCTCGGTTGATTTGATCGTTATCTTGTCGCTGCCGATCCAGGTCGCGCCTTCACCGTTTCCGGAAGCATCGCACGCCGTATTCGCGTACAGGTCGATGTAGTAATCACCGGGCGTCGTTGTCAGCAGTCCCTTGACGACGGCGACCTCGCTTGGCGCACCCGTCGCCAGCGTCAGCAGCGGGAAGTTTAGTCCGCGATTGGCCGTGGACATCGCGAGGACGGTGCCATCGTTGTCGTTCGCGGTGACGCCGAGGCCGGCGAGGTCGATGCCCATGGCGACGTCGTTCGGATAACCGTTGAAATAAAGATTGTTGAAGCGAATCGTATTGCCGAGTCCGTTGACCAGGCGCACACCGGGGCCGGCATTGTATTGGATCGTGTTGGAGCGAATCTTGTTGTCGTGGGCGCTGTTCTCGACGCGCACGCCCGTCCCGCCATTGCCGACGGGGAGCGTGTTGAACTCCGTTGGGGCGGCGCCGATGAAATTGTTTTCGATGAAGTTGCCCATCGCCGACGTGCCGTCGAGGTCGATACCGTCGCTGCCGTTGAAGTCCACAAGATTTCCGGTGATCCGGTTGTTCGAGCCGAGCACGTGGATGCCTTTTTTTGCATTGCCGTGGTCGACGTAGGCGTTCGCGGCCCAGCCGGTGCCGATATAGTTGTTCGTGATCGTATTGCCGGTCGCTGCCGGCAGTGAGTTCGGTCCCTGAATGCGAATGCCGTCGATCGTCGCGTCACCGATGATGTTGCGGTTCGGTGCGTTGTCGCCGCCGATGGCGACATTGCTGACACCGGCCTCGACGTAAACGCCATAACCTGAAGGCGCCAGCGTGACACCGCCGACCTTGCCGCCGATATGGTTGCCCTGTACGCCGTGGCCGGAGCTGCCGCTCAGGTTGATCGCTGCATCGACAAAGCCGCCGAAGCCAATGCCGAGGACGGTCAGCTGCGCGTTCGCCGGCGCATTGGGTCCGACCAGAAAACCGTTGCCGATCGTGTTTGCGCCGTCGAGGATGACGCAGATGTTCGCGTCGTCGCCGACGTCGAGCGTGTTGTCCGAGGCACCGCTTTGGCTATAGCCGTTGATGATGACCGGAGCGGTGATGGCGGGCAGGGGACTGGTCAGATGGATGACCTGCACCGGAGAACAGCCGCCGGGGATCGCGAACGAAATCAGCCCGCTGCCGTGGGCATTGGCGCTGGCGATTGCCGCGTTCAAGGAATCCACGCCGCTGTTATTCGTGTTCTTGACCGTGAGCAGGTAGGCGTCGTTGATGCTCGACTCGTACACGCCGCGATCGACGCGCGTGCCGACGACGCGCGGCCCGCCGTCGAGGTCGTGCAGCGGCAGGTCCGGGTTGCCGTCGAACGCGCCGGTATTGATCACCGGCGAGGCCGGCGATTCGATCGGGTGGTAGTTGGCGTCGAGCTTGGGGTCGCTGTGCTGGGTGAATTGTTCGGTCGTCGGGGTCGGTCCGCCAAATGTGCCAAACGTGTTCCACTTGAGCTCGAGGTTTGCGGTGTCCGTGTACAGGTCGGTGCCGGGGTTGTTGTAGAAGATGTTGTTGTAGGCGAACAGGGAACCGTTGCCGGTGGCGTCGGTGCCGGGATAGTTCCGCATGCAGACGCCGCCGCCGGAATTGCCGAAGACGGTGTTGTTCACCATGGTGAAATTGGCCGAACCGTACTCGGTCGCCAGTTCGATGACGCAGCTGGTATTCGATACGGTATTGCCGACGAACAGGCTGTCGATGATCTTTGCGTTGCCGTTCGAGCCTTCCATGCTTTGGAAGTAGTAGTCGATGTTCAGGACGCCGTCGAAACCGTTCGGGCCGGATTGTCGGAATACATCCCGACGGATCAGGAGTTGCGACCCAGGAAAGAAGCTGGAATCGTTCTCGATGCGCAATCCATACTGCAGCTGGAAAGTCAGTGCTTCGAGCGTCAGATCGCCGTGCATTTGGAGGATGAAGTCCTGTGATGAAGACGACAAGATCGTGTTGCCGACGGCAATCTGTCGAGAACTGCAGCCGCTGAAGTAGCCGCCTTCGATGCTCGTTCCCGATCGGAGTTCGATACTGTAATAGTGGCTATTGAGGTAGCCATCGATGTTGTAAGTCCCCTGGCTGACCTTGATTTGTTGCGGAGCGAATTGCGCTGCATCCAGCGCGGACACCAGATCGGCGCTGGTCTGCACGCAAATCGAATCGATTGCCAGCGCCGGTGCGGCCGAGGTGAGCAATAGAAAAGCGAAGAAGCATTTTTCTGCATTGCGGATCGAGCTGATCATGAAACGGCTCCGGCTGAAAGGCGGATGGGGCCCTGTCATGACTCAAATACGACGGTTACGACAAAAACCGGGTGATCCGGGCAGCTTTCAGCGCCAAAGATCGCATCTGCTATGCTCATTTCACATTGGGCGGATGCGCCGATGCCGAACCCGAGCCAGATCACCGAGATCCTGAACGCAGCCAATTCCGGCGACGTCGCAGCGCAGGATGCTGCCTACGCTTTGGTCTACGACGAACTCAAGCGCTGCGCGCAGCGCCAGAGCGCGGTCGCCCCCGGCTCGTCGCTGACGCCGACGGCGCTCGTCAGCGAGCTGTACCTGAAGTTGCACGACAGCCGCGTCGAACGCATCCACAATCGCCGGCATTTTTTCTCACTGGCGTCGCGTGCGATGCGGCAGATCATGGTCGACCACGCGCGCCATCGAACGCGCGCCAAGCGCGGCGGCGGCGCTGTCCACCTCGAGCTCGACACCAGCGATATCGGCGCGGAGACGTCCGAGCAGGCACTTGCTCTCGACGCGGCGCTGACGCAGCTGGCCGCACGCGACCGCGAGCTTGCGCAAGTCGTCGAGTGGCATTTCTTCGGCGGTCTGACGTTCGGCGACATTGCGGCAGAAGTCGGTCGTCACGAGCGCACGGTGCGTCGCGATTGGGAAATGGCGCGCGCCTACCTGCGCAAGGCGATGTCTGCGGCGACGGCCCAATGAGCGATACCGACCGCTGGTTGCGCATCAAGCAGCTTTTCGCCGAAGTGCAATCGATCGCCGCGGCTGAGCGCGACGCCTGGCTCGAACACGCATGCGCCGGCGACGCCGAAATGGTGAGCGAGTTGCGCGGATTGCTGGATGCGCAGCAATTGACCGGGAGCCTGCTGGATTCTGCCGCTGAGGACGTCCTGCGCCGGATCGGCGAGCCGGCGCTGCGCGTTGACGCGTCGGGCCTGCAGATCGGTCCATATCGCCTCGTGCGGCTGATTGGCCAAGGCGGCATGGGCAGTGTCTATCTTGCCGAGCGCGAAGGTGGCGATTTCACTCAGCGTGTTGCCTTGAAACTGGTGCGCGCCGATTTCATCAGCGACGCGACGCGCGTGCGCTTTTCCCGCGAGCGAAATTTTCTCGCGCGGCTGATCCATCCGCATATCGCGCAGTTGCACGACGGGGGCGTCGCCGCAGACGGTACGCCGTATTTCACCCTTGAATATGTCGAAGGTCAGCCGATCACGAAGTACTGCGATGCGCACGAGCTGGGTATTCGCAACCGCGTGGCGCTGGTGTTGCAGGTATGCGCAGCGGTCGCGTACGCGCATCGCAACCTGATCGTGCACCGCGATTTGAAACCGTCGAATATTCTGGTCACCGCAGATGGCGAAGCAAAGCTGCTGGATTTCGGCATCGCCAAGCTGCTTGAAACGGAGCCGGGTGAAAGCGACACGGCCACGCAGGCGCGCATGATGACGCCCGAATACGCGGCGCCAGAGCAGGTGCTCGGCGAGCCGATCACGACGGCGACCGATGTCTACGCGATCGGCGTGCTGCTCTATGAAATTCTGAGCGGGCGTTTGCCCTATGCGCGGGCCGACGCCGGTGCGATCAGCTGGTCGAAGGCAGTCGTCGAGGAAGCGCCTGAGCCGGTTCATCGCGCGGTGAACCGCACGACGCAGCGCGGCGCGACGCCGACCGGTGAAGCGGCGGCAGCCGCGCGCAGCACCACCGTGGCCGGGCTGCGCCGCAGCCTGCGCGGCGATCTGGATCGCATCATCCAGCGCGCGTTGGCCAAGCAACCTGAGGCCAGATACCCCTCGGTCGCGGCGCTCGCTGACGACTTGTACGCATTCGTCGACGGCCGCGCCATCAGCGGCGGCAGCCGGCGTTACCGTTTGCGCATGTTCGTTCGCCATTATTGGCTGCCATTGGCGGCGGCTTCGGCGATCCTGCTGATTCTGATCGGCAGCGGCAGCGCGGTCGTGTGGCAGTCGCGACAGACGGCCGCCGAGGCGCAAAACACCTTGCAAGTGAAAAACTTCTTGTTCGGCCTGTTCGCCGCGGTCGATCCGCGCGAAGCGAAAGGTCGGGAAGTCAGCGCGCACGAACTGCTCGACCGCGGCGCGCGGCGCATCGAACGCGACAAGGCGCTCGACCCAGCGCAACGTGCCGAAATCGAAAGTACGCTTGGGCGTATCTACTACCAGCTCGGTCTGTACGATCAGGCCGACAAGCTCCAAACCAGCGCGATTGCCGCGCTATCGGCGATGCCTGCGCAGGCGTTGCGCCTTGCGCGCACACAAGTAGAGCATGCCGACACGCTCGACGGCCGCGGTGATCTTAAGACCGCAGCCGAGCTTGCCGGTCGCGCCAGTGCTGCGCTGGACAGACTTCCGGATGCGACACTAGAAGACCGCGCGAACGCCGCGCATGCACGTGCTCGCGTCGCCATCGACCAGCGTGATTTTGCCAAGGCGCGGGAATTCTCCGAGGCCGAAATCGCGCTGGCGCGGCAGACAATTGATCCGGATTCCGTGTTGCTGTTCGGCGCGTTGATGACGTCGGGAGCCGCGAGCTGGGGATTGGGGCAACCGGAGCGCGCCGAATCGACTTGGCGCGAGGCCACAGCCATCGCCGAACGCAACGGCCAGGATGTCGATCTGGCCAAGGCGCGCGGGAACCTCGGTCAGGCACTGCAGCGCGAGTCGCGTTATGCCGAAGCCAAACAGGTCGAGGAGCAGGCGCTCAGCGCCTACGAAAAGACGCTCGGACCCGACCACGCGTACACGATGAGCGTGCGCGCTGATCTCGCCCTCGCGAACTATCATCTGGGGCATTACGCGGCAGCGCGCACGATGATGGAGCAAGTCGTCGCGGCGCAACGCTCGCGCCTCGGCAACGAACACCCGGCGCTCGCCGGAACGGAAATCAATCTGGGATTGCTGCTCGTCGACAGCGGTGATCCTGCAACAGCCGAACCGGTGCTGGCGGAGTCTGTTGCGATTTTCGAAAAGCGCTACGGTCGCGACTATGAAGGCGTGCGAATCGCACTCGGCGGCCTGGCGCTCGCACATACTGCGCTCGGCCAGCTCGACAAGGCGCAATCCGAATTCGAAGAGGTCATTGCACGTGCCAACAAGCCCGGCACCGGCGAGAGCGGCGGGTTCGTCGACCGCTACCGTCTCGGCGACGTGAAAAGGTTGCAAGGCGATCTGCCAGGTGCGATCGAGCTGCAGCGCGCGGCGCTCGCAGCAAGCCAGAAAGAGTACGGCGAGAACAGCCGCTACACAGCCATCGCGCACCAGTACCTCGGCTTGTCGCTGCGCGACAGTAGCGATGACACCGGAGCGATAGCCGAATTTCGCTACGCGCTCGCTGCGTACGCGAGCTATCTGCCGAACGCCGAGCATCCGCTGGCGGCGACGACGCGCTATGAACTCGCGCTGCTGTTGCTCAAGCGCGACGCAACTCGAGCGGAAGGCATCCGCATGCTGACGGAAGCCGCCGACCTGCGCGAAAAATTTCTCGGCGCTGACGATCCGAAGACACAGCAGGCGCGCCTGGCGTTGAGTCAGGCGCGCGCTGCGGTGAAATCGTGATCCTTGTTTCGGCCACGACCCAGATCAGTTGAATCCATTGGCGAAAATCCGGTCGTTCGTGTAAGAAACGCAGGCAGAAAACTCCGAAGTATTGCCGGGAAACGAATTGCCAGCCGCGTCGGTTGCCGTCACGGTGATCGCGGCGCCAAAGGCGATCGACAGCGGCGCTTGCAGCGTGAACGGGACTCGGAACGGCGTCGGCAACCCGCCGGCCGAGGCGCGCGTGATCTTGCGGCTGCCGAGCCAACGCGCGCCCTGACGATTGTCGGCGTTGCAGGAGGGAGTCGAATACACATCGATGATGTAGTCGCCGCCCGTCGTCGTCAGTCCGCCGGTGACGACGCCATCGTGCGCCACGCCCGTGGCCAATCCGATGACCGGGAAGTTCAGTTCGCGATTGGGCAGCAACTGTGCGCCGACTGCATCGTCGTTGTCGTTCGGCGTGACGCCGTCGCCGCCAAGGTCTATGCCGATATAGCCGTTGTTCTTGATGTTGTTCTTGCGAATCGAGTTGCCGAGGCCACTTTTTGCCCAGACGCCATAGAAGTTGCTCGCGATCGTGTTGGCCTGGATCGAGTTGTCGTGCGCGCTTTGGTCGATCAGCACGCCTGCGTTGTTGCCGATCGCGGCGCCGAGGGCGTCCTCGCCGACGGCGTTGCCGGTAACGGTGTTGTCGTGCGCGTTCGCGCCGCCGAGTGTGATTCCATAGCCGTTGTAGCCGACCAGGTTGTCGCTGATCGTGTTGTTGTAGCCGGCGACGTGAATACCGTTAAGTGTGTTGCCGCGATTCACGTAGACCGAGTTCGTTTTGTTCCAGCCGACGCCGACGTAATTGTTGACGATCGTGTTGCCGTGGGCGGCAGCGTTGCTCGCGTTCGGGCCGGTGAGCACGATGCCATCGTTCTGGGCGCTGCCTACGACATTGCGGTTCGAAGGATAGTGGCCGCCAATCGAAACGCCGGACACGCCGGGCCCAACCACGATGCCGTTGGCGGCCGGAAACAGGTCGAAGCCGCCGACGTTACCGCCGATGTGCAGTCCCTTGATGCTGTGGCCGGTGCCTCCGTAGATGCCCACCGCGCTGTGTGTGAACGTGCCGAACGCGATGTCGTAGAGGATCAGTTGCGTGCCCACCGGTGCCGAAGCCGGCACGTAAATGCCGTCAGCGATATGGTTGGCGTTGCCATCGAGAATGATGCACAGCGTCGCGTCGTCGCCGACGTCGAGCGTGTTCTCGCTGGCGCCGGGCTGCGAAACACCGCTGATGATCATCGTCGAGGTGATCTGCGGCAGCGGCGTCTCGAGTTCGATCACGTGCGGCCCGCAGCCGGTACCGATATCGAACGATATGAAGTGCGCGCCATCGGCGGCGTTCTGGTTCGCACTGTTGAGCGCATCGCGCAGCGAACCGGTGCCGTGGTCGTTCGCATTCGTCACCGATAGCAGGAACGCATCGTCGATGGCTGATTCGTAGGCGCCACGGTCGACTCGGCTGCCGATGATGCGCGGACCGCCGTCGAGGTCGGTGGGCGTGGTGTCGCCGGTGTCGTACTCGCCAGTGTTGATCGTCGGCGAAGTCGGCGACGACAGCGGCTTGTAGTTCGCGTCGAGTTGTGGATTGGCGGTGCGCGTGCCCACTGTGGGGAAGTTGTACGGGGGCGGCGTATCTTGCGTGTGGATGATGTTGTCGACGAGTTCCAGATACGACGTGTTCGCGTACACATCGACGCCGCCGTTAGTGTTGCCATAGAAGATGTTGTCGTGCGCGAGCAGTACGGTGTAGGCCGGGAAATCGGCCGAGCTATACGTGGTTACGCAGACGCCGCCTTGCGTGGCGTTCGGATTGTTCATGACGGTGTTGTTGATCAGGGTGAAACTAGCCCCGCCCCAGCTGGAGCTCAGATCGATGACACAAGGAGTTGTCACGCTGTTATCGACGAATAGCGAGTCGACGATGCGCAGATCGAGGTTGCTGGCGCCATCTTCCGGGAACCATCCGACGAAGAGCGGGGAGAACTGCCCGCCGCCGATGCCCGTGAACACGCTGCGGCTGATCGTGATCGTCCCGGCCGCTCCGAACTCTCCAAAGATGCCGGTTGTGAACGGTGCCGTGAACGTAATGGCATCGATCGTGAGCGTGGACGAGTTATCGGTGTCCAACCTCACATAGTCGCTTGGCGTGCCCGTAATGGATGTAATGACAGTCTTGCCAGGCACCAGCGAGCGGCTGAAGCAGTCGGGATACGAGTAGCCGCCAAGAATCTTCAGATTCTCGTAGACCGTTCCCTGGCCGACTTTGAACGTGCCCTCGGTCAGGTGAATCTCGAAATCCTCAAGGTAAATGCCGGTCGCATTGAGTTCGTCGGCGAAAGCCGCAGATGACGAGATGCAGCTGACGCGGGTCGCCAGTGCGGGCGAGGCCGCCAATGTGAGAAAGATCAGCAAAGCAAAGCCGCGCAATGCGCGGCGATTGAAAGTGCGAAATGAATACATGGCGGTCCTCCGTGGCAAGGCGCGAAGTGCCTTGTCGGGACGCAATACGACGATTGCGCGGGAAACCGGGCGCAGGCGGCTTACATGGGCATGAATGAACGTGTCCGGACGCGTCGACTGGCTCTGAATCCGGGTCGGCGACTACGTCGAACCAGCGCTGGATAGTGGATAACACATGGCGCGTCGGCCCTCCGGGGGCCAGCCGCGCATTCGATTCGCATGCTATGTTCAGCCGTACCTATCCGGCCGGGAAACGCATGCTTTATCTCGCCTCGCAATCGCCGCGCCGCCGCCAGTTGCTGGAAATGATCGGCGTTCGCTTCGATACCGTTGATGTCGATGTGCCTGAGGTGCGCGCCACACACGAGCCGGCCGAGGACTATGTCAGTCGCGTCGCTCGCGAAAAGGCCGGCGCCGGCTTGTTGAAACTTTCCGGCGTTGCCACTGCGGTGGTATTGGGTGCCGACACCGAAGTCGTGCTCGGCGATGAGGTGTTCGGCAAGCCGGCCGACACAGCGCATGCGGCCGACATGCTGCGCCGGTTGTCCGGGCGCACACACCGTGTACTGTCGGCAGTATGGTGCATGAACTCCGGCCGCGAGGCGCAGGCATTGAACGTCACCGCCGTGACTTTCGCGAAGCTGTCCGACGCGCAGATTGCCGACTATGTAGCGAGCGGCGAGTGCGTGGGCAAGGCGGGTGCTTACGCCATCCAGGGCCGGGCGGCAGAGTTCGTGCCGCATCTTTCCGGCAGCTACTCCGGCGTTATGGGCCTGCCGCTGTTCGAGACAGTCGAGTTACTTAAGGCGTTTGGGATCAAGGCCGGCTAAAATCGCGGATTGCGCGGACAGCGCGATCGTTGCCTTGGTCCACGCGCACCCTGCGAATTCCGCGATCCCGAGCTGGTGCTTGTGGCTCTCGCAATTGCGACCACGGCCCGCTATAAGACGTCTAACAATAATCGGGTAACTCCTTAAGTGACCGAAGAAATCCTGATCAATGTAACCCCGCGCGAAACCCGTGTCGCCGTCGTCGAAAACGGCATGCTGCAGGAAGTGCATGTCGAACGTGCGCTGCGGCGCGGCTATGTCGGCAACATCTACAAGGGCCGCGTCAGTCGCGTCATGCCCGGCATGCAGGCGGCGTTCGTGGAGATCGGCTTGGAACGCGCAGCGTTCCTGCATGCGTCCGACATCGTGCGTGCACTGCCGGCGCTGCTCGCCGACGGCGCCGAAAACGGCAGCACCCCGGCCGTGCAGCCGCCGATCAGCGAACTCGTGCGCGAAGGCCAGGAGATCATCGTGCAGGTCGTGAAGGATCCGATCGGCAGCAAGGGCGCGCGCCTGACGACGAATCTTTCCGTGCCGTCGCGCTATCTGGTGTTGCTGCCGTACGTCAAAGTGATAGGCGTGTCGGTGCGCATCGAGGATGAAGCCGAACGCGCGCGTTTGAAGGAAATTCTGCAGAGCCTCGCGACCGAAGCGAATCACGGCTACATCGTGCGCACGAATGCCGAAGGCCAGCCGCGCGAAGCGCTGGCCGAGGACGTGGCGTATCTGGGCAAGCTCTGGCAATCGCTGCAGGAAAACCTGACGCGAGCCGGCGCCGGCTCGCGCGTGTACGAGGACTTGTCGCTGCCGCTGCGCGCGCTGCGCGACCTGATGCGCAAGGAAGTGGAAAAAGTGCGCGTGGATTCGCGCGAGACGTTCGAGCGCACCGTACAGTTCGCGCAGACGTTCATGCCTGATTTGGCCGAACGCATAGAACATTACCCCGGCGAGCGGCCGATCTTCGATCTGTACGGGGTCGAGGACGAAATCCAGCGCGCGCTGAAGAAGGAAGTGCCCTTGAAGTCCGGCGGCTATCTGGTGATCGATCAGACCGAGGCGATGACGACGATCGACGTCAACACCGGCGCGTTCCTCGGTCATCGCAACCTCGAGGAAACGGTCTACAAGACCAACCTCGAAGCTGCGCAATCGGCGGCGCGCCAGCTGCGCCTGCGCAACCTCGGCGGCATCATCATCATCGACTTCATCGACATGACCGATGAGGAGCACAAGCGCCAGGTCTTGCGCATGCTGGAAAAATCCCTCGCTCACGACCATGCGAAGACGACCACGTACGAGATGACGCAGCTCGGCCTCGTGCAGATGACGCGCAAGCGCACCATGGAAAGCCTCGAGCGTCAGCTGTGCGAACCGTGCTCGACCTGCGAAGGCCGCGGCAGCGTGAAGACCGCGGAAACCGTGACCTACGAGATCTTCCGCGAGATTACTCGCGCCGTGCGCCAGTTCGAAGCCAAGAAACTGCTCGTGCTCGCCGCGCCGAAAGTCGTGGCACGCATCCTCGACGAGGAATCCGCAGGCGTCGCCGAACTGGAGGAATTCATCGGCAAGACGATCCGTTTCCAGCCCGAGGAGCACTACGCGCAGGAGCAATATGATGTCGTGCTGCTGTAGGAGCCGGGATTCGGGATTTGGGATTCGGGATTGGAGAGCTCATCCGCACGGCTGCCAGCTGCTTCTTACGAATATCGACTCCCGAATCCCGAATCTCGAGGTCACTCGGTGACACTGCGCCGCCGCCTGCACCGCGCGCGTTTGTGGCTGCAGGCGCTGTTCGCGTCGTGCGTGATCGTGCTCGCGGTGCTGGTCGGACTCGCCCAGCTCGCCTTGCCCTGGATCGCGAGCCATCCCGATCGCATCAGCGCGTTCCTCAGCGGAAGGTTGAAGCGCCCGGTCACGCTCGATGGCGTCGAAGGCCATTGGGAAGGCAGCGGACCGCTGCTGATCCTGCACGGTGTGCACATTGGCGGCGCGACGCCGGAGCAGGCGCCGGCGAGCGCGATTGCGCAGGCGGAACTGAAGATCAATTTCTTTTCGCTGTTGCATCGCAATCAGGCCTGGAACGAATTTCGCCTGGTCGGGCTCGATCTGCATCTGCAGCGCGACGACGGTGGCAACTGGGCAATGCAGGGCTTCGGCAGTTCGGACGCGAACAAGAACGCGGATAATTCGCTGCTGTTCGATCTCGGCGCACTCGTGCTGCGCGACATGCATCTGACGATCGATGACGCAGCGGCGAAGCGGCATCTCGCATTCGCCGCCGACGAAGTGCGCCTGCTCAATTCCGGCACCGAACACCGCGCGGTCGCGCGCTTGCGCAGCCTGAGCGCGCCGACGTCGCCGGTCGACGCGGTGGTCCGCTACAACACCGACGACCACACCGGCGAGGTGTATTTCGGGGGTGAAAACCTTGACCTCGCTGCGCTGCTGCATGGGTTTGCGCCAGGTGGATTCGAAGTCACGCATGGCAACGGCCGCGTGCAGGTGTGGAGCCAGTGGAACCACGATCGCCTGCAGCATGCGCGAATCGAAGTCGATCTGCGCACTGTGGTGCTGACCACACCGCTGCCGATTGATCTCGATGAGCGCCGCCAGATAGTGCCGCGCTCGGGCCTAGATCACCTCGCCTTCGGCCTGCGCTGGCTGCGCACCGAACAAGGCTGGCAGCTCGACGTTGCCGATCTCAACGTCGTGCGCCAGGGCGTGACCGCAGCACCTGCTAGTATACATGTGGATAAATCCCGTGTTGCCCAGGACAGCCCGGCAAGCTATACCGCCACGGTCGCGGATCTGGATGTGTCCGCGCCGGCGACGATCGCCATGTTCAGCGACGCGCTCGGCGCCCCGCTGCGGCGCTGGCTGTACCTCGCCGATCCGGTCGGGACCGTACACGCGGCGACCTTGCGTTTTGCGAGTGCGCAGGATCTGGATGTTGCCGCGACGTTCCGCGACGTAGGCTGGCACGCCGTGGACAAGTTGCCCGGCATCAGCGGGCTCGGCGGGACACTCCTCGGCGACCAGGATGCATTGAACCTGACCCTGCCCACGCGCAGCGCATTCGGCGTGGATGAACCGAAAGTCTTCCGCCAGCCGCTGGAATTCTCCGAGTTCAGCGGCGACATCGCGGCTTATCGTGGCGATGCCGGCTGGCGCATCGAGTCCGATGACGTCGCGTTCGAAGGTGCGCGCTTCGGCGGGCGGCTGCGTGGCGCGGTCGATCTGCACGACGATGGCAGCAAGCCCGAGCTGAATCTGTACGCGCTCATAGCGCATGCCGACGTGCCGGCCTCGCATCTGTTCTGGCCGATCAACATCATTCCACCGCCGGCGGTGCGCTGGCTCGATCGCGGCCTGGACGGCGGCACGATCCGGTCCGGGCGCGCCGCGTTCCACGGTAATCTCGCCGACTGGCCGTTCCGCAATTTGGCCGGCCGCTTCGAAGCGCATGCCGAGCTCGACGATCTGCGTCTGCATTATCTCGATGACTGGCCGCTGCTGGAGCACGCGCACGTGCTCGCAACGTTCGTCAATGTCGGCCTGCACGTTGAAGCCGATGCCGGCGGCGTGCTCGGCAACAGGATCAACCTCGCCGCGGCCGATATCGGCGACCTCGGCGAACCGCTGCTCGATATGGACCTGGCCGGCAGCGGTTCCGGACGCGACCTGCTCGGCTTCGTCAAGGCAACGCCGCTTGGCACGCGCTACGCCGCACAGCTGCTCGGCGTCGACACGACCGGGCAGGGTAAAGTCGATCTGCATGTCAACGTGCCGATCAAGCACGCCGAGGAGCTCAAGCTCGCCGGCACCGCCAGCTTGAGCAACGCGGATCTGAGCGATACGAAATACGGCCTGCGCTTCGACAAGGCGAATGGCAAGGTGCGCTTTGCCAAGGATGGATTTTCTGCAGACGATCTGGCCGTGTCGTTCCAGGGCCAACCGGCGACGTTCGCTCTGCTCGTCGGCGGCTTCACGGCCGATCCGAAGCACACGGTCGAGGCAAACTTGAGTGTGAACCTGCCCGCGCGCGGCGTGCTTGCGTACGCGCCGCCGCTGGTCGCATACGCCGATCACGTCGCCGGCAACGCGGAGTGGAACGCCGCGTTCAGCGCCGACGGCGGCGACAACGGCGCGCAGCACATCGTGCTCACGTCGAATCTGCGCGGCGTCGCGTTGAATCTGCCGGAGCCGCTGACGAAGCCGGCCGACAGCGAGTGGCCGTTGCGTGTGACGCTCGGCGTGCCGCTGCTCGGGGCTAATCTTGATCTGGGCTTGAGCGATCTGCTGCGCATTCGCGGACGCCTGCCGACGGTAAAAGAACCGTTCGCGGGAGAAGTCACGTTCGGCAGCAAAGACAGCGGCGCGCCTTTGCCTGAGCGCGGCTTCGTCATCGGCGGCACCACGCCGGAGCTGGATCTGACCGGTTGGCTGGATCTCGCCAACGGCAGCAGCGGCGGCGACAGCGCCCTGCTCGCCGGCATCGATCTGCACACGGCGTCGTTGCGCGCCTACGAACGCGATTTCGGCGCCGGCCAGTTCACGTTGACGCCAACCAAGGACGGACTAGACCTGGGCTTTCGCGGCGCCAGCATCGAAGGCGGCGTGCAGGTGCCAGGCCCCAGCCTGCGCAAGCGTGGCATCACTGCGCGTTTCGCGAAACTCTACTGGCCCGAGTCGAAGGAAACCGACGAAACGCAAGCCTCGGGCCAGAATCCGGCCGCGCTGCCGGCGCTGCACATCCAGGTCGACGACATGCGTCTGGGCCCGGCCAATTTCGGCGAGACCACGCTGGAGAGTTATCCAATCAGCGGCGGCACGCATTTCGAGCAGGTCAGCACACACTCCGACAATGTCGAGATGCGCGCACACGGCGACTGGACCGGCACGGCGGCCTCGGACCGTTCGGCATTTTCGATCGATTTTTCCGCACACAACCTCGGCCGCATGATGGACGCGTTCGGCTACGCCGGCGCCGTCGATGGCGGCGCCACGGTCGCGCACGTCGAGGGCTCCTGGGCCGGCGCGCCCGCGATGTTCGCGCTCGCGCGCCTGGACGGCACGCTGAAAGTTTCGGTGCGCGAAGGCCGCATCCCCGATGTCGACCCCGGCGCCGGCCGCATCTTCGGCCTGTTCAATCTCGGCGCGCTGCCGCGACGACTCGCGCTCGATTTCGGTGACTTCTTCAAGTCCGGTTTCAGCTTCGATTCGATCGAAGGCCTGTTTCAGATCAAGGACGGCAACGCCTTCACGAGCAACCTGCAAGTCAAAGGCCCGGCTGCCGATATCCGCGTCACTGGCCGCACCGGTTTGAAGACCAAGGACTATGACCAGACGATGGAAGTGACCCCGCATGTCGGCAGCACATTCATCCTCGGCGGCGCGCTCGTCGGCGGCCCGGTCGGCGCGGCTGCCGGCGCTGTGCTGCAAGGTATCTTCAAAGGTGCTCTCAACGAAGTGACGCGCGTGCGCTACAGCGTCAGCGGCAGCTGGGAAAAGCCGACGATCACGGAACTTTCCAAAGAGACGAAATCCGGCAAGACGAAGGACACGGCGAAATCCACGCCGGCGGCAAAACAGGGGTTGTAACCGGCGCGCTCGACTCGCATATTGTCGTGGCACCCTCCAGCCAGCGCATGCCCATGACTTTGCTTACCCTCGCCGAGCAGCAGTTGCTCAAACCCGGCGGCTTTGCCAGCACCGACCTCGATCGCGTCTTCGGCCAGCTGATGGGGCCGTCGATCGATGCGGCGGATTTGTATTTCCAGCATTCGCGCAGCGAGTCGTGGATGCTCGAGGACGGCATCGTCAAGGATGGCAGCCATTCTATCGAGCAGGGTGTCGGCGTGCGCGCGATCAGCGGCGAGAAAACCGGTTTCGCCTATTCCGACGAGATCGTGCTGCCGGAGCTGCTGACCGCGGCGCAAAGCGCGCGCGCGATCGCGCAATCGGGCAATTCCGGCAACGGCCACGCGCTGACCGCGCGCGAGGCGACCTCGCTGTACGCGCCGATCGATCCGGTCGAGTCGCTCGGCAATGCGGAAAAAATCGCACTTTTGCAAGAAGTGGACAAGTTCGCACGCACGCTCGACCGGCGCGTGGCGCAGGTGATCGTCAGCCTGTCGGCGACGCTCGACACCGTGCTGATCGCGGCCAGCGACGGCACGCTCGCGGCCGATGTGCGCCCGCTCGTGCGCTTGAACGTGCAAGTGATCGCCGAACACAACGGACGCCGTGAGCAGGGTAGCGCTGGCGGCGGCGGCCGTTATGGTTATCGCGAACTGCTCGCGAACGGCCGTGCGCAAGCGCTCGCGCGCGAGGCTGTGCGCCAGGCGCTGGTGAATCTGGAATCCGTGCCAGCGCCGGCCGGATCCATGACGGTCGTGCTTGGGCCCGGCTGGCCCGGCGTTTTGCTGCACGAGGCGATCGGCCATGGCTTCGAAGGCGATTTCAATCGCAAGGGCACGTCCGCATTCGCCGGCCGCATGGGCGACCGGATCGCCTCGCCGCTATGCACGGTCGTCGACGACGGCACGCTGCCGAATCGGCGCGGCTCACTGTCCATCGACGACGAAGGTACGCCGAGCGCCTGCACGGTGCTGATCGAGAACGGCGTGCTCAAGGGCTACATGCAGGACAAGCTCAATGCACGCCTGATGGGCATGCGCTCGACCGGCAATGGTCGCCGCGAATCGTTTGCGCATCTGCCGATGCCGCGAATGACCAACACGTACATGCTGCCGGGCAAGAGCGATCCGGGCGAGATCATCGCTTCGGTGTCGCGCGGGTTGTACGCAGTGAATTTCGGCGGCGGTCAGGTCGATATTACCAACGGCAAGTTCGTGTTCTCGGCAAGCGAGGCCTACCTGATTGAAAACGGCAAGATTACGCGCCCAGTCAAAGGCGCGACCCTGATCGGCTCCGGTCCGGAAGTGCTCACGCGCGTGTCTATGGTCGGCAACGATCTGAAACTGGACGAAGGCGTCGGCGTCTGCGGCAAGGAAGGGCAGAGCGTGCCGGTGGGGGTGGGCCAGCCCACTCTGAAGATCGATGCGATGACGGTGGGTGGAACGGCGGCGTGAGCCGAACTAAAGGGTGAACAACTCCCGCAGCGCCCGGAACAGCTCATGAAACGCGTGCAACGGTTTGTTCTGCTCGCGCTCGATGCGCGCGTTGCGCGCGAGCTGGCGCAGGTGCTGGCGGTCGGCTGATGGAAATTCCTGCAGCAGTTCGGCCAGCGCCGTGTCGCCTTCGTCGATCAGGCGCTCGCGCCATTGTTCGACGCGATGCAGCGCAGCGGTTTCGCGATGCGCGTGCTCGCGATCGTGTTCGAGCGCGGCGCGGATGGCGTCGAGCTCGCCATCGTCGAGCTTGCGCATCTGCTTGGCCAGGTACTGGCTCTGGCGCTTGCGCGCGATCTGCTGGGTGACGGCGCGCGTGCGCTGCACTTCTGCGCGCAGGTCGTCGGCTAGCGGCACACGCGCAAGTTGCGCGTCGGACAGCGCGGCCAGCGTCTGTGCGAGCTTGAGCACGTCGAGTGCTTCGCGGCGGCGCTGGCTGCGGCTCGGCTCTTCGTATTCGGATTCGTGATCGGGCATCATCAGTGAAACAATGGAAAGACAAGCAATGAACGCAATAATCGCACATTCGGACGACTCCCTGGCCCAACTCGATCGCCTGGCCAATCTCGCCGAGGACGTGATCCGCCGCTGCCGCGCCGCTGGCGCCAGCGAAGCCGAGGTCGGCGCGAACGTCGACAGCGGCCTCAGCGTCAACGTGCGCCTCGGCGAAGTGGAGACGATCGAGCACACGCGCGACCGCTCGTTCGGCGTGACCGTGTATTTCGGCAAGCGCAAGGGTTCGGCGAGTACCGCCGACCTAAAACCCGATTCGATCGGCAAGACCATCGAGCAGGCCTGTGCGATCGCGCGCTATACGGAGGAAGATCCGGCGGCAGGGCTCGCCGATCCGGCGCGCCTGGCGACACAGTTTCCGGATCTCGATGTGTGGCATCCGTGGCCGCTGGCGCCGGCTGCGGCGATTGCGCTGGGCAAGGAAATCGAAGACGCCGGCCGCAGCACCTCCGGCATCTCCAACTCCGAAGGCGCCACGGTACAGGCCGGTGAGTCATTTGCCGTCTATGCAACGTCCGCCGGCTTCGTCGGCAAGGAACGTGGCACGCGGCATTCGCTGTCGTGCGCGTTGATCGCCGAAGATGGCAACGGCATGCAGCGCGACTATTGGTACGAAACCGTGCGCGCGGCCGAAGATTTTCCGGACGCGGGTTCTGTAGGTACGAAAGCGGCGCAACGCACGCTCGCGCGTCGCGACGCGCGCAAGCTCGACACGCGCGCGTGCCCGGTGCTGTTCGCGCCGGAAGTCGCGCGCGGCCTGGTCGGACATCTGGTTTCCGCCGTGAGCGGCGGTGCGCTGTACCGCAAGGCGAGTTTCCTGCTCGATCACGCCGGAAAAAGTGTATTTCAGAACTTTGTGGAAATTGTCGAGCGGCCGCAGCTGCGCCGCGGCCAGGGCTCGGCGGCATTCGACTCCGAGGGTGTGGCGACGCTCGATCGCGACCTGATCCGCGACGGCGTGCTGCAGCGTTACGTGCTCGGCAGCTATTCGGCGCGCAAGCTCGGCCTGCAAAGCACTGGTAACGCCGGCGGCATCCATAACCTGGTCGTCACGCCGGGTACGGACGATTTCGCCGGCATGCTGAAAAGGCTCGGCACCGGCCTGCTGGTGACCGAAGTCATGGGTCAGGGCGTGTCGATCGTGACCGGCGACTACTCGCGCGGCGCATCGGGTTTTTGGGTGGAGAACGGCACGATCGCGTATCCGGTCGAGGAGATCACGATCGCTTCGAACCTGGGCGACATGTTCGCTGGCGTTGCCGCCATCGGCAGCGACGTCGACCGGCGCTCGCACATTCTCACCGGCTCGATCCTGCTCGAAAAAATGACCGTAGCGGGAAGCTGATATCCTTTTCGTAGATCTGCACATAAGGAATTTGAGATGAGTACTCCTCCGGGTGATGTGATCACGCCGGCGCCCGGTACGCCGGGCAACGAGGAAAAGCAGTGGGCGTTCTTCGCGCATCTATCGGCGCTCGTCGGCTTCGTCATTCCGTTCGGCTCGCTGCTGGGTCCGCTGATCATCTGGCAGATGAAGAAGCACGAGATGCCGTTCGTCGATGATCAAGGCAAGGAAGCGCTGAATTTCCAGATCACGATGGCGATTGCGTTCGTGGCCTGCTGCGTGCTCATGCTCATACTGATCGGTTTCCTGCTTGCTGCCATCGTCGGACTGGTCGACATCATTTACACGATCATCGCCGCGATCGCCGCGAACAACGGCCAGGCTTATCGCTATCCATTCAATCTGCGCCTAATCAAGTAGTCTGTGGCTCGCACCGGAAAATTGACTTAACCCCTGACGCGGCGTAGCGTCCGACGACGACTCGCGCGCGCACAAGGGGACGCCGATGGTTTCGGTCTGCTTGCCTTTTCGCTTCCGTTTATTTCCTGCGCTGGCACTGGCCGCGCTCAGCGCGAACGCCGTCGCGGCTATCCCGCAGACCGAACGCGACGCATTGATCGCGCTCTACAACAGCACCGGCGGCGCGCAGTGGGAACACAACATCGGCTGGAACGGGGTGCCCGGCACCGAATGCGAGTGGGACGATGTGGTCTGCGACAGCACAGGCGCGACCGTGATCGAGCTGCATCTGTCCTACAACAACATGACCGGGACGGTGACTCCACTGTCGGCGCTGACCAATTTGCAGTTTTTCGACGTCAACGACAATACGCTGAGCGGCCCGCTGCCGGCGTTGTCCAGCCTGAAAAAACTGCAGTATTTCGATGTGCTCAACAACGGTTTCAGTGGCGCCATTCCTGCACTGACAGGCCTCACCAGCCTGCAGTACTTCAACGTCGACTCCAATCATCTGAGCGGCCCGTTCCCCTCGCTCGCGGGCTTGACCAACCTGCAGGTCTTCGACATCGCCGACAACCATCAGACCGACGGCAGCACGGGTGACGCGAACGGTATCACCGGGAGCCTGCCCTCGCTTTCGGCACTCACCCAGCTGCAAGTGTTCAAGGTCAGCGGCAACAAGCTCAGCGGCGCCTTGCCCGACCTGACGCCGCTCAAGCAATTACAGGATTTCGAGGCCGTCGGCACCTGGACTGGCGACGGCAATCATTTCACCGGCCCGGTGCCAGCAATTGCCGGACTGACCGCCCTGCAGTATTTCGACGTGCACAACAACCAGCTGACGGGCCCGGTTCCCTCGTTGGCCAACTCGCCGAATCTGATTGGGTTCTCGGTAGGCCAGAACCAGCTCAGCGGAACCATTCCTTCGCTCGCCAACCTTCCGCAGATGCAGTACTTGGGGCTCTATGACGCCGGCTTGAGCGGACAGATTCCATCGTTGTCCGGGCTGACGCATCTGGTGCAGATCAGCGTCGGCTACAACAACAATCTGACCGGCCCGATTCCGTCGCTCGCCGGGCTGACCGAACTGCAGTTGTTCGAGGCGAGCTACAACCAGCTCAGCGGTCCGCTGCCGGCACTGACCGGCCTGACCCAATTGCAGGTATTCAATGCCGCTCTCAACGACCTCAGCGGGCCGATTCCATCGCTCGATGGACTGACCGCGCTGCTGGAATTCGATGTCGCCTACAATCATCTCAGCGGACCGATTCCAGCGCTGACCGGATCGCCGCAGCTGTATCAGTTCAGCGCCAACTACAACGAACTGACCGGTTCCCTGCCGGCATTGGCAGGTCTGACGAATCTGCAGGCGCTCGAGTTTTCCGACAACCAGCTCACCGGTTCGATTCCGGCCCTCGACGGCTCGCCGCTGCTGCGCTACTTCAGCGTGGCGCGCAATTCGCTGAGCGGATCGGTGCCGTCGCTCGCGGGTTTGTCGCAGCTCGTCAACTTCGACATCTCGTTCAATCAGCTCAGCGGCTCGATTCCCGCGTTGAGCGGGCTGACGAATTTGCAATACGCGTATTTTGATTTCAACACGCTCAGCGGCCCGATTCCCGCCCTGACCGGTTTGAGCGAATTGCGTGAGTTCATCGTGCTCGACAATCAGCTCAGCGGCCCGATTCCCGCGCTGAGCGGACTGGGCAATCTGCAGGCGTTCAACGCTGAACGCAACCAGCTCTCTGGCGCACTGCCGGCGCTGAGCGGCTTGACGAACTTGTCGTATTTCAGCGTCAGCGGCAACCAGCTCAGCGGTCAGCTACCGCAGTTGAGCGGACTGGACAGCCTCAACACATTCGATGTTTCGTTCAATGCGATTTCCGGATCGATTCCGGCCTTGAGCCAGTTGCCGAATCTTCAGTACCTGTACCTGGATGTCAATCGGCTGACCGGTCCGATTCCGAACTTGAGCAACCTTGCCGGACTGTTCGTGTTCGATGCCGGCAATAACCAGTTGACCGGTACGATTCCGCCGCTCGGCGCGCTGTCGAATCTGCAGCAGTTCAATGTCTATTCGAACGCGCTGACGGGATCGCTACCGGCGTTGGCGGGATTGTCGAACCTGCAGTACTTCCAGGTTGGCGGCAATTTCCTCAGCGGTGCGATTCCAGCGGTGCCGAACCCGAATAATCTCGTCGCCGGTTTGTCGAGCCTGTGCCCGAATGCATTGGTGCTGACACCGGATCCGAATTGGGATCTGGCCGTCGGCAACGAACCCTGGTACGCGACCTGCGCCACCCCCGAATCGGCGAAGCAGGCGCCGACGGCGCAGGATTCTTCGCACATCGTGCTGTCCGGCAATGGCTCGATCAAGTTGTTCCAGTCGCAGGAAGCCACGCTCGTGCCGGGTAACAAGAATACGACCGGGCAAGACATTTATTCGGTCGGTGCCGACGGCCTGCCGGTGCTCGAGGACATCGACGAGTCCGGCCAGCAGATGATCGGCATCGCCAGCCTGCCTGCCGTTTCGAACGACGGCAAGGTCGTTGCGTTCCAGTTCGCGCCGCTCGCCGGGTTCTTCGCGGGCACGCCGAATGCCATCGCGATCTACGCCGGGCAGCAAGGCGCGCCGAAACATCGCGTCGATGTCGGCATGGGTGGAACCAATGCGAGCGGATCGGCCGATGGCGCGCCGAGCCTGGCCGGAGTGAACGGCAATTATCGTCTGGCGTTTTGTTCGTCCGCATCGAATCTGGTCGGCGGCGACAGCAACCTGTTCCGCGATGTGTTCGTCGCCGATCCATTGACTCCGGCGAGTCCAATCGCGCGCGTCAGCCTTGACAGTAACGGCAACGAAATCGCCGGCGACAGTTGCGAGCCGAAATTGTCCGCCGACGCCACCAAGGTGGTGTTCAGTATCAGCGCGCCCACATTGTTCACCACGCCGGCGCGACAGATCGTGCTCAAGGATTTGGGTAGTAGTTCCGCCATCCACGCAGCGATCACCTCAACGGCTGGCGCGGCCGGACAGCTGAGCTTGATGTCAGCCATGGCCGCCACGAACCAGCCAGCGAATGCCGACAGTGCCGAGCCTGCAATCAACGCCGATGGCAGCGTCGTCGCTTTCACCTCACAGGCTTCCAACCTCGATGGTCTGGGCCCGCCGACGGGCGGCAAGGAAGTATACGTAGCGCTCGGCAATGGAACCTTGATGACGCGCGCGCGCAGCGGCGACGGCACCGTGCCGAACGGCGCGTCGCAGCAGCCGCAGTTGTCGGCGGACGGCACCACGCTGGTCGTGCATTCCGACGCGACGAACTGGCAGGGCGGCACGATCGGCCAATGTGGCGCTGTCGCGCTCAACACCAATTTCTTCGCGCTGGCCCCGGTGGGGGGCACATTGTGCGCGAGCAGCGAAACCACAGTGAACCAGAATCCGGCGATTTCCGCCGATGGCATCGTTACCGGCTTCGACAGCAATGCGGCCCAGGTCAACGGCAACACGAACGCCAACACGTATGCGCAGGGCATGGGCTCGTTTGCCGGCGTCAGCGGCATGGCGGTACCGAACCTCAACGGCGATTTCAGCGGGCAGTGGTTCAATCCCGATCAATCCGGGCACGGGCTCGTCATCGACGTCACCAAGCCCGACGCCAATAACAAGCGCCTGCTCGTGCTGACCTGGTTCGTCTACCTCAACGGCAAGCCCACCTGGGTGCAGGGCGTGGGCGTTCCGCACGCCGGCAGCGGTTCGGCAGCGAACACGGTGATCGCGCAACTGGATCAAGTCGGAATTTTCAAAGGCGAGTCGTTCCCGCTGGGCGCGGAGCACGCCAGCGCGAGCTTGTGGGGCGGCATCACGCTCTCGTTTACCGACGCGAACACCGGTACCCTGACGTGGAAAAGCAGCTACCCGGGGTTCGGTTCGGGTTCGATGCCAATCAAGCATTTCCTCGCGGTGGGCCTGCCAGGGCAGGACGCGCCGGCAACACAGGTGAAGAGCTGCTATTCGGGCAACTGGTTCAATCCGGCGCAGTCCGGACATGGCTTCGAACTCGAGGTGTTGAATGCGCCCGGTTCGACGTCTAATTTTCTGGCCGTGGACTGGTTCGCCTACGGTCCGGACGGCTCACCGGTGTGGCTGTCGGGTTCCGCTCCGATCACCGGCAACGGCGCGCAGATGCACCTGACGCTGATCGACGGTGCCGGTGCGCAATTTCCGCCGAACTTCAATCCAGCCGGGATCACCGGCCACGACTGGGGCACGGCGACGTTCACTTTCACCGACTCGGCGCATGCGCAGGTGACCTGGAGCTCGACGATCGACGGATATGGCTCGGGCACGCAACCGCTGCAACCACTGGGCGTGGGTTTATTGGACCGCCGTGGTTGCACCGGCGCGCTGCCGCCGCCGCCCAGCAGCGTCGCCTTTCCGGCTGGCGAGTGAGGGTGGTACACGATAGGTAGGAGTGCGCGAACCGCCACCCTCACCCGGCGCGCTGCGCGCGCCGACCTCTCCCGCCAGCGGGAGAAGTGTTTGCTATCTAGCTTTCGCGCTCGGCCACGTAGCGCGCGAGCGCGCCAAGTTCCGCGCCGCGCGTGCCGAGCGGCGCGAGCGCGGCGATTGCCGTATCAGTCAGCTCTGTGAGTTGCGCACGCGACACGGCCATACCGAGCAACGCCGGATACGTCGGCTTCGCGGCAGCGACATCCTTGCCCGCGGTCTTGCCGAGCGTGGCGCTGTCGCTTTCCACATCGAGGATGTCGTCGCGGATCTGGAACGCAAGGCCGATGCAGTGGCCGTAACGGTCGAGCGCGGCCAGCGTAGCGGCGTCTTCGCAGCCGGCCGCGAGCGCGCCCAGGCGCACGCAAGCGCGGATCAGCGCGCCGGTTTTGTACACGTGCATGCGCTCGAGTTGCTCGGGCGAGAGCGCATGACCGACCGCGGCGAGGTCGAACGCCTGCCCGCCCGCCATGCCGTGCGCGCCGCAGGCCGCGGCAAGCGTACGCAACATTTCCACATGTATACGAGCGTTTGTCGGCGCGCTCCCGCTATCGGCAAGAATCTCGAACGCCAATGCCTGCAGCGCATCGCCGGCCAGGATCGCCATCGCCTCGCCGAACGCCACATGACAGGTCGGCCGTCCGCGCCGCAGCGCGTCATCGTCCATCGCCGGCAGATCGTCGTGCACGAGCGAGTAGGCGTGGATGATTTCCACTGCGGCGGCGCTGGCGTCGAGCGCGTCGAGCGGCGCGCCGAGCGCTTGTCCGGTGGCGTAGACGAGCACGGGGCGCAAACGCTTGCCGCCGCCGAGCACCGCATAGCGCATCGCCCGGTGCAGTTCGATCGGCGGCTGGTTCTCGCGCGGCAGCGCGCGCGCGAGCACCTCGTCCGCGCGCGCGCTGAACGCGCCCAGCGCGGCGGGAGGTTCAGGGCGTGTCAACGTCGAAGTCTTCGGCGGCGTCAGGATTCTGCGGGTCGGACAGCAGTTTCACGCGCAATTCGGCCTGTTCCAGCGCGGTCTGGCAGTTACGATATAGCGCGATGCCGCGTTCGAAGGATTGCAGCGACTGATCAAGCGTCTGCTCGCCTTCTTCCATCTTCGCGACGAGGTGCTCCAGTTCGTCGAGCGATTTCTCGAAGTCGGCGATCTGGTTCGGTGCGTCGGGCTTGGCTGTCGGCATGGGCGGAAAATTAGCGCAGGCGCGATCAGGAATCAATCGCGGAAGACGAAACGCACGCCATTTTCCGCGCGCCAGCGCGCGCCGGCATCGCTTTCGCACACGCCGCCGACGGCGAGCAGCGCGTCGCCCGCGTAGACCAGCGGCAGGCGCTCGCGCCGCCACGGCGGAATGGCGGCTTCCTGCAGCAGCGCGCGCAGTTCGCGCGTATGCGCGGCACCGGCCAGCTTGATGCGCTCGCCGCCGCGGCGATGGCGCACGATGAGCGCAGGAAGCAGTGTGCGCACCGGCTCCAGTTCCAGTCGTCCGCCGCCGGGCAAGTCGAGCGGCGCACCATGCCACGCGATTTCCCAATCCTGCGGCACTGGCGGTAGCGGCGGCATCGCGTACAACAGATCGCGGTAGCGGCGCAGTTGCGTTTGCGCGAATGCAAGGCATGGCGCGCGATCTTCCGGGGCCCCGAGCTGGCGTTCGAGTTCGGCGACATGGAAATGCGCCGGTTCGTCGAATCCGAGTTCGCGGAGCCACTGGCGCAAGACCGGATCGCGCAAGGCATCTGGCAAGGCGAGCCAGTCGCGCCAGTGCAGTGTCGCCGCATCGATGCCGCGCACCTGGGCGAGCGCGCTCGCGGCCTGGGCGGCGATGAAGTCCGCAGCGGCGCGCGCCCACGTCGCACTGTGCGCGAACGCGGCAGCCGCCTCGGGCCAGCGTTGCGCCAGACGCGGCAGTATTTCCCGGCGCAGGAAATTTCGACGCAGCGAATCATCGGCATTGCTCGGGTCTTCGAGCCAGTGCAGCGCGTGCGCCTGCGCGTAATCGTGCAGCATCGAACGCGGCACAGCGAGCAGCGGTCGCCACAGGTATCCTTGGGCAAATTGCCGCAATGTGCGCATGCCGCCCAGGCCTTCAGGACCTGCACCGCGCAGCAGCTTGAGCAGGATCGTCTCGGCCTGATCGTCGCGGTGCTGGGCGAGCGCAACGATTTCGCCACCAGCCAGGTGTTTTTCGAACATCGCGAAACGCGCGATGCGTGCGGCGTCTTCCAGGCCGGTGCCGGAGGCGTGCTCCACGCGGGCGACGCAGGTGGTGATCGCCACATCGAGCGCCCGCGCAAAGCGCTCGCAGTGTTCGCTCCAGCGTGCGCTGTCCGCATGCAGCCCATGATCGACATGGATCGCGCGCAAGCCGCGCGTGCGCGCCGCCGGCAGCTGCGCAAGCGCGTGCAACAGCACGCTGGAATCCATGCCGCCGCTGAATGCCACGGCGATCGCGCCGGGCGGCAGTTCTTGCAGCTGTCGTTGCAGTGTGGCGATCGCGGTCATGCGCGCATGGTGCCAGAACTGCTTGCAGCCGATAGCCATGGCGCGCTAAGTTTGTCGGGGGCAAAACCAACTCGGGAGGGAGCAGCAATGGTTATCAAGCGTATCGCAGTATTGAAACTGGCGATTTTCCAGTCGGTGCTGATGGCGGCATTCGGCCTGATTGCAGCACTTATTTTCATGATGTTCGGCGCGATGTTCAGCGGTTTGGCCGGCCATCAGGCCGCAGGTGTCTTGGGCGTGGCCGGCATTTTCATGGTGATCATCCTGCCGATCTTCTACGGCGTGATCGGTTTCATTGCCGGAGCTATCGGCGCCGCGCTGTACAACCTGGTGGCGGGGATCGTCGGCGGGATCGAGATAGAGGTGGAATAGCTACGCGGCCTTGAACGCCCCGTAACGGCGCAGGCGCTTGTAGCGCTGTTCGAGCAGGTGGGCGATGTCGCCGCGTTCGACTTCGGCAAGCTGGTTGAGCAGCACGGCTTTCAGGCGCACGGCGATAGAGTGCGGATCGCGGTGCGCACCGCCGAGCGGCTCGCGTACGACTTTGTCGACGAGGCCGAGTTCGAGCAGGCGCGGCGCGGTGAGGCTCAGTGCGTCGGCGGCATCTTTTGCTCGCTCCGAACTCTTCCACAGAATCGACGCGCAGCCCTCCGGTGAGATTACCGAGTACGTCGAATACTGCAGCATCACCGTGCGATCGCCGACGCCGATCGCGAGCGCGCCGCCGGAGCCGCCTTCGCCGATCACCGTGCAGATGATCGGCACACGCAGTTCGGACATCTCCAGCAGGTTACGTGCGATCGCCTCGGACTGGCCGCGTTCTTCGGCGCCGACGCCCGGATACGCGCCAGGCGTGTCGATGAAAGTGAAAATCGGCAGCTTGAAACGCTCGGCGAGTTTCATCAGACGCAGCGCCTTGCGATAGCCTTCCGGGCGCGGCATGCCGAAGTTGCGCCGGATCTTGGATTTGGTGTCGCGGCCCTTCTGTTGGCCGATCAGCACGAACGAACGGCCATCAATGCGCGCGAGTCCGCCGACTATCGCGGCGTCGTCGGCATACGCGCGGTCGCCGGCGAGTTCGTGGAATTCCTCGCAGATCGCCTGCACGTAATCCAGCGTGTACGGCCGCGCCGGATGGCGCGCGAGTTGCGCGATCTGCCACGGCGTGAGGTTCTTGAAGATATCGGCGGTCTTGCGCTTGAGCTTGTCCTTGAGCTTGCCGACTTCGTCCTCGATGTTGAATGCCTGGCCGTGGCTGGCATGGCGCAGCTCCTGGATTTTGCCTTCCAGTTCGGCGATCGGTTGTTCGAAGTCGAGGAAGTTCGGATTCATTCGACGAAGTTGGTGCGCAAAGGCGCGCAGTATAACGGAAGGCCGCAGCAGCGATGCCTGTGCCGGGGCGCAATTCAGTGCCTCCGGACGCGATAAATCGTGCCCTAGGAATTGGGCGGGGATTTCCCGAGCACCAACTCCACACCTTTCACCCCCGGCAGCGCTTCCAGCGCGCGCTTGAGGTCGGCCGTTGCGCGCACCCGCCATTCCGGGCCGAGTTCGAGGTCTGCGCCGCCCAGCGCATTGGCGTAGCTCAGGCGCAACGGCGTGTGGCCGCCGCGAAAACCGCTGAGGGCGCCGCGCAGCGTGGCCGGAAAACTCGCGTCGACGCCGTTGAGCTTCACGCGCAGCAGGCGCGCGTTGCGCTCGCAGGCGTCATTGAGCGTGAGCACGCGCCGGGCACGGATGCGCAAGCCGCCGGCGAATTCGTCGAACGCGAGTCCGCCTTCGACGACGAGGATCGCGTCGCGCGTGAGCAATTCGCGAAATTCGAAGAATGTCTCGCGGAACAGGCTGATTTCGATACGCCCGCTCCAGTCTTCCAGCTGCACGAACGCCTGACTGTCGCCGCGTTTGCGCAAGTCGACGAGCTGCCCGGCAGCGATCCAGGTCGTCTCCGGCGGCCGCCGGAAACGATTGCCGTCATCATCCCCGCGCGGTTTTGCCGGCGGTGTGTATTTTTGCGCGATGTCGCCGAGCGGGCACGTGGCGAGCTGCGCGAGCACTTCACGCCACGCTGCGGTCGGGTGTCCGGAAAGGTAATAGCCGAGCGTGTCGCGTTCGCCGGCCAGGCGCTGTTCGACCGGCCAGTCAGTCACGGTGACCGGTTTCAACGCCGGCGCCGGCGTCGCGCTCGCGGCGCCGAACATGTCGTTCTGTCCGGCCGCGGCATCGCGCGCATGCTGTTCGGCAGCGCGCAGGCATTCGGGCAGTTGCGCCATCAGGCTCGCGCGGTTCGCGGCGAGCGCATCCATCGAACCGCTGAGGATCAACGCTTCGAGCACGCGCTTGTTGAGTTTCTGCGTATCGATGCGCAGGCTGAAATCGGCGAGATCGCGGAACGCGCCGGCGCGCGCGCGCGCCTCGACGATGCTGTCCACGGCGCCATGGCCGACGCCCTTGACTGCGCCGAGTCCGTAGCGGATCGTCTTGGCATCGACGGCATCGAACATGTAAGCGGAGGCATTGACGTCCGGCGGCAGAACGTTGAGCCCGAGCGCGCGCGCTTCGCTCAAGAATGTGACCACCTTGTCGGTGTTGTCCATGTCGGAGGACAGCACGGCGGCCATGAACTGCGCCGGATAGTGTGTCTTCAGCCACGCCGTCTGATAGGAGACAAGCGCATAGGCCGCGGCGTGCGATTTGTTGAAACCGTAGCCGGCGAATTTCTCCATCAGGTCGAAGATTGCGTCGGCCTTGTGCGCGTCGACGCCGTTCTTCACCGCGCCATCGCGGAATGTCACGCGATGCTTGGCCATCTCCGCGGGAATTTTCTTGCCCATCGCGCGGCGCAGCAGATCGGCGCCGCCGAGCGTGTAACCGCCGACGATCTGCGCCATCTGCATGACCTGTTCCTGGTAGACCATGATGCCGTAGGTCTCGCGCAGCACTGGCTGCACGCGCGGATCGGGATACTCAACCAGCTCCTTGCCCTGCTTGCGTGCGCAGAAACTCGGAATCAGCTCCATCGGGCCGGGGCGATACAGCGACACCAGTGCGATGATGTCCTCGAAGCAGTCGGGTTTGGCGTCCTTGAGCATGCGCTGCATGCCGCCGCCTTCGAGCTGGAACACGGCGACGGTCTGCGCTTTTTTCAGCAATGTATACACGGCCGCATCGTCGAGCGGCAGCGTGGTGATATCGAGTGGCGCTTCGTCTGTTGCAGCACTCTGGACATTAATCGCCTTGACCGCCCAATCGATGATCGTGAGCGTGCGCAGACCGAGGAAGTCGAACTTGACCAGGCCGACCGCTTCGACATCGTCCTTGTCGAATTGCGTGACCACGCCGTCGCCGCCGCCTTCCGAGTAGAGCGGAGCGAAGTCAGTCAGCGCGCTCGGCGCGATCACGACACCGCCGGCGTGTTTACCTGCGTTGCGGATCAAGTCTTCGAGGCTACGCGCGAGATCGACGAGCTCGCGCACGTCGTCCTCGGCTTCGTACCTGGCGCGGAACTCGGCGACGATGCGGCTGGAATCCTCGCGCGCGCGATCGCTCAGGCCCAGCGCATCATCGAGCGTCAGCGGATCGGTCGGCTTGAGCGGGATCAGTTTCGCGAGTTGATCGACCTGGCCATAACCCATGCCGAGCACGCGACCGGCATCGCGCAGCACGGCTTTGGCCGCCATCGTGCCGTACGTGATGATCTGGCTGACCTTGTCGCGGCCGTATTTGCGCGCGACGTAGTCGATTACCTCGTCGCGACGATCCATGCAGAAGTCGACGTCGAAGTCGGGCATCGACACGCGTTCGGGATTGAGGAAGCGCTCGAACAACAGGCCATAGCGCAGCGGGTCGAGATCGGTAATACCCAGGCTCCAAGCGACGACCGAACCTGCGCCGGAACCGCGACCGGGGCCGACCGGAATGCCGTGATCCTTGGCCCAGTTGATGAAGTCGGCGACGATCAGGAAGTAGCCGGCGAAACCCATTTTGACGATGGTATCGAGCTCTGCTTCGAGGCGGTGCGCGTAGTCGTCGCGCGTGAAATTTGCGGCGAGACCTTGTTTGCTCAGGCGCGCCTCCAAACCGGCGCGCGCCAGGTTGTGGATGAACGTGTCTTCGGTTTCCCGCTCCGGCACCGGAAATGCCGGCAAGTAGTACTTGCCGAACGAGAGTTCCAGATTGCAGCGTTTTGCAATTTCTATACTATTTGCCAGAGCCTCGGGAATGTCGGCGAATAACGCCGCCATTTCCTGCGCTGACTTCAGAAATTGATCGGGCGTGAAGTCGTGCGGGCGCTTCGGATCGTTGAGCAACCGGCCCTGATGGATGCACACGCGCGCTTCGTGTGCCTCGAAATCCTCGCGCGCGAGGAAGCTCACATCGTTGGTTGCCACGACCGGACAGTCCGTGGCTGCGGCGAGTTGCAGCGCGGCGTCCAGGTACTGGGTCTCGTCGGCATGCTGCGTGCGCGTCAGCTCGAAGTACCAGCGGTCGTGGAAATGCGCGAGCCACTCGTGCGTGCGTTCGCGCGCGACGTCGTGCTTGCCCGCCAGCAGCAGCGCACCGATGTCGCTGCTGCGTCCGGCCAGTGCGATCAGGCCTTCGCTGCGGCCGTCGAACCACGCCGGTTCGACGAGCGCGTGTTCGCCGTGACGACCTTGGGTAAAGCTGCGCGAAATCAGCTGCGACAGATGCAGGTAGCCAGTGCGGTTCTGACACAGCAGCGTCAGCCGCGTCGGCCGGCCTGAATCGGCGGCATTGGCAATCCACAAATCCGCGCCGGCGATCGGCTTGATGCCGTTCGCTTCGGCAGCGCGATAGAACTTCACCAGCGCAAACAGGTTGCTCTGGTCGGTCAGCGCGAGTGCCGGCAGGCCTAGTTCAACGGCACGGCTGACCAGATTCGGGCGCGACGCCTTCGCCGGATCGCCGTATTCGGGCTTGTCGGGCAGGCGGATCGTCGAATCGACCAGCGAATAGTCGCTGTGGATGCGCAGGTGGACGAAAGGGGGATACATGGCGGCCGGAAGCTACGTTCGCAGCGTAGCCCCCAGCTGCGGACCGAGCAAGACTTGACGGGATTCAGATACTCGGCACAGCGAACAAATCCTGACTGAAGCACGCCTGCACCGGCGCAAAACTGCGCCGATGGACGGAGCAGGGCCCGAGCCGTTGCAGTGCCGCGAAATGCTCTGGCGTCGAATAGCCCTTGTGCTGGGCGAAACCATAGCCGGGATGCAGCGCGTCGAGTTCGCACATCATTTGGTCGCGCGCTACCTTGGCGATAATCGATGCGGCGCTGATCGCGCGTTCAGTGGCATCGCCGTCGACTATCGCGCGGGCCACGCAGCACAGATCCTTTGGCAACTGGTTGCCGTCGATCAGAGCCAGCGTCGGCGCGGGGGCGAGCGCGGCGAGCGCGCGCGACATGCCGAGCATCGTCGCATGAAAGATATTGATGCGATCGATGTCGTGGACGTCGATCGCGACGATGCTGAATGCGATGGCGCGTTCGCGAATGCGCGCCGCGAGCACTTCGCGGCGCTCGGGCGTGAGCACTTTGGAATCGGCCAGGCCGTTGATGCGGCGTACGGGATCGAGGATTACCGCAGCCACGACCACCGGCCCGGCCAGCGGGCCGCGGCCGGCTTCATCGACGCCGGCAATCAGCTCAGTCATGCACGGCTCGCAAATGTCCGAAAACATAATTGTCGTACGAATCGAGCAGAGACTTGTCCTTGCAATCCAGGTACATGCCGCGGCAGCGCTCGCGCATCAGTGCATTGGCCTGGAAGAAAGCATCCTTCGTCACGCCGGCGATGTCCAGCATCAGTGCTCCGGCAAAGCTGATGTCGAGCGTGGGATAGGCATATTCGTGCGCGGGTTTGTAGTTGCTTTTGAGCATGTAGTACGTGATGAAGTTGGGATCGGGAACTACCGAAGGCACGTTTTTTTCAAGCGTGCGGATCGCGCCTTCAAACGAGGGTTGATGATCGCCGAAATGGAACAGGATCGCCGGGCGATTGCTGTCGAGCAGGGTTTTTTCGATATGCGTGATCGCCACGTCCGAGCCGGATAGCCGGTACAGATAATTGCCGATATTCAGATTCAGCCACTCGTCGAGGTCCTTCGGTGTCCACAGGCGCGGGAACAACGCCTTGTCGAACGGCGGCGGCTGTTTCTTCAGCGGGTCCATGTGCGGGCCGTGCTGACGCAACGTGAGCATCATCACGAACAGCGGCTGCTTGCCGATCGTTTTTTTCTCCTCGGCATAGATGCGATCGAACACCTGTACGAGGTCGCTGTCGGGCGACTCCCACGACAGGCCGAAATCCTGGCCGTCGTAGAATTTGTCGAAGCCGTACGCCTTGTACGCGTTGCGCGCATTGATGAAGTCGCCGGTCATTGGATAGATCGCGATCACGCGGTAGCCGGCCGCGTGCAGGACGCGCGGCAGCGTATAGGTGACGCGCGGCGCGAGGTTGTACGGCGCGTACAGGCCGGCTTCGCCGAAGCTGTTGTGGTTGAGTCCGGTCAGCAGCGCGAACTCGGATGTCCACGTGCCGCCGCCCCAAACGTGCATCGTCGCCGGCCCGTGCCCTCGTGTGCGGCCGTCGGCTTCAAACATGCGTTTCTTGCAGAACTGCGGGATCGTGCAGATCTTCAGCAGCTTCGGATCGAACGTGCTTTCTTCCAGGATCGAGACGATATCCGGATATTCCTGCGGGCTCGTCAGCTTCGGCGAACTCGTGCAGGCATGGCCGCCGCAACTCGGCGGATTTTCGGTGGCCGGTTGCGTCCACATCAGCGTCGCGTCCGCATCCGGCTGCGGCTGCGGAATCTTCACTTCCATCTGGTAGAACGAAGTGAAGAAGCCGACGATGTAGTTCTTCGAATTCATCGTCGCCCACATGCCTTTTTCGAACACGTCGGCGAACGGCCCGCCGGGTGAATCGATCACGATCAGCAACGCAATGCTGACGAGCGCGCCACCCAGTTGCAGCCAGCGCCGCGCCGCCGTCGACAGATGTGTGAACAGCACCGGATGATCGACCTTCCAGGCCGCTATCATCAGCCCCGGAATGAGAATCGCGCCACCGACGAGCGCGATCATCACGCTCGGATAGCGCGTGGCGACGTCGAGCAGGTCGCGGTTGAGAAAGTAGAACAGGTCCGGCGCGAGCAGCGGTGTCGTCAGATACGTGAATTTCAGCGCACCGGCAATCTGCAAGCTACCGAAGATGATCGCCGGTACGGCCAACGCGAAAGCGGGGCGGCGCGACAGGAATGCAATCAGCAGCGCGGCGTCGCAAATCAACGCGAGTGCGAACACGCGTTCGTTCCACGGCGTGCCGTTGAGCGGCCCGAGCAGCAGCACGATGGCAAACGCGAGTCCAGCGATGACGATGAGTAAGCGCGCTCGGCGCGGCAGTAAGGTCATGCGCGAATCATATCGGCAACCACCGCCGCCGCATTGTGCAGCGCATCGCCGTGCAGGCTTTCGTGGATGCGGCGGTATTCGACGAGCAGCTCGGGCGCGATCGCGCGCGCGCGCAACAGTGGCAGCAACGCGTTGGCGAGCGCCGCCGGCTTGCAGTCGTCCTGCATGAGCTCCGGCACGATGCGGCGGCCGGCGAGGATATTCGGCAGCGAGTACACGTCCGTACGCAGCATGCGCAGACCCTTGACGATCCAGTACGTCAGCGGCGCCAGCCGATAAGCCACGACCATCGGCCGCTTCGCCAGCATTGCTTCGAGCGCGGCCGTGCCGGAGGCGAGCAGCACGGCGTCGGCGGCGAGCATGGCAGCGTGCGAGTGAGCGTCGATGATGCGGCAATCGTTCGCGCCGGCGAGATGCTCGAACACGACGCGACAGCGTACGTTCGCCATCGGCGCGACGATCTGCAGATCCGGCAATTGCCGCTTCAGTAGTATCGCGGCGTCGAGAAAATCCCGGCCGAGGCGGCGGATCTCGCCGAGCCGGCTGCCAGGCAGCAGCGCCAATACCGGCACGCCCTCGGCCAATCCGAGTTCGCGCCGCGCCGCGGCCTGGTCGGGCTCCGGCGCGAACGCATCGGCGAGCGGATGGCCGACGAATTGCGCGTTTACGCCGTGGCGCGCGTAGATCGGCGGTTCCATCGGAAACAGGCACAGCACGCGATCGGCGCTGGCGCCGATCTTCGCCGCACGTTGTTCGCGCCACGCCCACACCGAAGGGCTGACGTAATGTACGGTGCAAATGCCGTGGCCCTTGAGTTTGCGTCCGAGGCCGAGATTGAAATCTGGCGCATCGATGCCGATGAATGCCGTTGGGCGAAGTTGCAAGGTGCGTTTGTATACATCGCGCCGAATCGTGAGCAGCTCGGGCAGATGCTTGAGCACTTCGACGAGACCCATAACGCTCAGGCGGTCGGCGGAATACCAGGCTTGCATGCCAGCCGCGACCATGCGTGGTCCGCCGATTCCGGAAAAGCGCGCTTCGGGAAAGCGCTTGCGCAAGCCGGCGATCAGATCGGCGCCGAGCAGGTCGCCGGAGGCTTCGCCGGCGACGAGCACGAAGAGCGGACTTGCGTCCGTTGTCATCTCATCAGGGCGCGCTGCCCGCGCTCGATAAACTCCAGCATGCGCTGCACGTCGGGCTCCTGCGTAGCGATGCGTGCCAGTTCCGCACGCGCTTCCTCCAGCGGGATGCGTGAGACGTACAGGGTCTTGTAGGCGCGCTTGATCGCGGCAATGCGCTCAGGCGTGAAGCCGCGGCGCTTGAGGCCTTCGCTGTTGATGCCGCGCGGCCGGCCGTATTCGTTGGCGACGATCACGAACGGCGGCACGTCGCCGTTGATCAGGCAACCCATGCCGATGAACGCGTGTTCGCCAATGCGGCAGAACTGATGCACGCCGGAAAACCCCGAGAGGATCGCGTAGTCGCCGATTTCGACGTGTCCGGCGAGCGTGGCATTGTTGGAGAAGATTGTGTGATTGCCGACGATGCAGTCGTGGGCGATGTGCGCGTACGCCATGATCCAGTTGTCGCTGCCGATGCGCGTGGCACCGCCGCCTTCGCCGGTGCCGCGGTTCAGCGTCGTGAATTCGCGGATCGTGTTGCGGTCGCCGATGATGAGTTCGCTGCGCTCGCCATGGAATTTCTTGTCCTGCGGATCAGCGCCGACCGAGGCGAACTGGAAAATGTGGTTGTCGCAACCGATGCGCGTCGGTCCCTGGATCACCACATGCGGGCCAACGATCGTGCCATCGCCGATCTGCACGTCGGCGCCAAGCACGCTGTAGGCGCCGACGCTGACGTTGGCGCTGAGCTGCGCGCCCGCGTCGACCTGTGCGGTCGGATGGATCATTGGTCGGCGCGCGCCGCGCACAGCAGTTCGCAGGAGGCTACGACCTTGCCGTCGACGAGTGCGCGGCATTCGAACTGGCCCATGCCGCGCAGCATGCGCTTGAGCTCCACTTCCAGGATCAGCTGATCACCCGGAGCGACGACTTGCACGAATTTTGCCTTGTCGATCTTGACCAGATAATACATCGGCTGCTTTTCGTGCTTCGGCGTCGACAGAAACACCAGCAGGCCCGAGGCTTGCGCGAGCGCCTCGACGATCAGCACGCCCGGCATCACCGGGTGGCCTGGAAAATGTCCCTGGAAGAACGGTTCATTGACGCTGACGTTCTTCAGGGCGCGCAGGTTCTTGCCGGGCACATAGTCGAGCACGCGATCCACCAGCAGGAACGGGTAGCGGTGCGGCAGCATCGCCTGGATGCGTTCGATGTCCACCGGTGTGGTGACGGCAGCGGATTCGCTCATGACTTCGTGTCCTTTTTTTCCAATGCGTGTAAGCGCCGCGCGAGTTCGTCCAGATGTTTGAAGCGCGCCGCATTGCGCCGCCACTGCCGGCTTTCCTGGATCGGCACGCCCGAGGAGTATTCGCCGGCGCTGTGAATCGAGTGGGTGACCAGTGCACGTGCGGTGATCGTTACGCGATCGGCAATGCTCAGATGACCCAGTATGCCAGCGCCGCCGCCGATCAGGCAGTAACGGCCGATCACGGCGCTGCCGGCTACCGCAGCGCAGCCGGCCATCGCCGTATGCGCGCCAATCGTCACGTTGTGCGCGATCTGGATCTGGTTGTCGAGGCGCACGTCTTCTTCCAGCACCGTGTCTTCGAGCGCACCACGGTCGATTGTCGTGTTCGCGCCGATCTCGCAATCATCGCCGATGCGCACGCCGCCGAGCTGCGGCACTTTGATCCAGCCGCCGTGTTCGAATGCACTGCGATCGAAGGCGAGGCCGAAGCCGTCGGCGCCGATCACCGCGCCCGGATGCACGAGCACGCGGCAGCCCATGCGCACGTCGCGCACAAGCGTAACGCGCGCGACCAGGCGTGATTGGGCGCCGACCACGCAGCGCTCGCCGATGACGCAATGCGGTCCGAGCACGGCGCCATCCTCGATGATGGCGTCTGCGGCGATCACGCACAGCGGGCCGATACTGGCGCTGGCCGCAATGCGCGCGCCAGCGCCGATGACTGCGCTCGGATGAACGCCGGCCGCTGGCGCCGGCATGCTGTCGAACAGTGCGGCGATTTTTGCGAACGCGACGTAAGGGTCGCTCGCGATCAGGCTGTTGCCGCGGTGCGCTTCGGCGTCGCCGGCGCGCAGCACCACGGCGGCGGCGCGTGAGTCGGCGAGCTGCGCGCGGTAGTGCGGATTGGAAAGAAAGCTGAGCTGTTCGGGGCCCGCGCCGCCGAGCGTGCCGACGCCGGCGATGTGCCGCTGGCCGTCGCCGCGCAATTCCAGGCCGAAGCGTTCGGCGAGTGCCGAAAGCGAATGCTGCGCAGGCGGCTTCATGGTTTGACGCCTGTGACCTTGTTCTGACGCAGTTTGTCGAGCACGGCATCCGTGATGTCGATGCGCGTGCTGGCGTAGACGACCGGGCTCGGCACGATCAGGTCGAACCCCTGCGCGCGCGCGTATTCGATAACGCTGTCGTTGATCTGCGCCCAGATGCGGTCGCGCTCGGCCGTGGCGCGCGTGTTCAATTCGCCGCGCAGGGTTTCGCGCGTGCGCTTGTTCGCACGGTCGAGGGTATCGATTTCGCGCTTGAGCGCCTCGGCATCGGGTTTGGACATGATCGAGGCGTCGCGGTCGTATTTCTGCTGCAGGCCCGCCAGTTTCGCCTCGTCGGTCTTGAGCGCGGCATCGCGGCCGGCGAATTCTTGGCTCAGCTTGGTGCGGCTGTCCTGCATCTGCGGCGCGTTGTCGAGCAGGCGCTTGAGATCGACGTAGCCGATTTTGCCCGCAACGCTCTGGCCGAACGCGCAGAGCGGCAACAGCAGGAGCAAGCGCGCAGCGGCGCGGATGCTCCAATGTGCTGCTGCGCTCGACTTCACCGCGAACCCTCGCCACCTGCCTTGGCCCGAATCATACGCAAAGGGCCGCAAAATGCCGAGTACGCGCGATATCCCTAGAACGTGGTGCCGAAGTTGAACTGCAGTGTCTCGCCGATATCGCCCGGTTTCTTGCGGATCGGCCGGCCCAGATTGATGACGATCGGCCCGACCGGCGCCTGCCAGTGCAGGGAAATGCCCGTCGATGCGCGCAGTTCATCCCACGAGAAGCTGTTGTTGTTGTACAAGCCATCGCCGAGCGAGGTGTTGTTCTTGTTGAACACGTTGCCGATGTCGAGGTACCAGGACAGGCGCGTCGAGGTTTCGTCCTTGACGAAAGGAGTCGGGAAGATCAACTCGAACGACGCCGAGGTCTTCAGGTTGCCGCCGAGCGGCTGGCGGCAGTAGTAGTTGGTGATATCCGTACAACCCGGCGCGAGCGCGTAAGGGCCCAGTGTGTTGTCGCGGAAACTGCGCACGTCGGAGACGCCGCCGGCATAGAAGTTCTCGAAGAACGGCAGGCCGCTGACCTTGAGCGGAGCGCCGGTCACCGGGTCGATGCCGTCGGCGTCGCGATAAGTGTTGCCGTAGCCCAGCGTGGCCGAGCCCTCGAAGGTGATTCCGCGCGTGATCGGAATGTACTGTGCGTACTTGTAGATCAGCTTGTAGTACTCGACCGTGGAGCCCGGCAGCGCGACTTCCGCCGAGAACTGCTGCAGCGAACCGTGCGTCGGATTGAAGTACTTGTTGCGCGTGTCATGCGCCCACGAAGTGGTAATCGACCATTCGTGGAACGTGTTGTGATTGATGCGCTTGATGTAGTCGACGATCGGTTCTGGCGAGTAGTAATAGTCGGAGTAGATCGGATTACCGTTGGAGTCGAGAACCGGGTTGCCGTTTGCGTCGGTCTGCGCCACCTTGTAGCCGGTCAGGATCTGCGTCTTGCTCACGCCGAGCTGGAAATTGACCGTGTCGTTTTCGGTGATCGGCACGCCGATGTAAGTGGAGAACGCGCCGGTGTTGCTGAGGTAATTGGCCAGGTTCGCCTGTTGCTGATCGAGTTTGGAATAGGTCAGATCGTAGCCAAGGCCGATGCCGCTCGTCGTCAGGTACGGCTGGAAATACGACAAAGCGTAGCGCGTGACGAAGTCGCTCTTGGAAATCGTCATCGAGGCGCGGTCGCCGGTACCAAGGAAATTGTTCTGCGACACCGAGGTGCTCAGCACCAGGCCGTACACCTGCGAATAGCCGACGCCGAACGTGAACGCGCCGGAAGAGGTTTCTTCCACGTTCACGGCAACGTCGACCTGATCGTCCGTACCCGGGACTTTCGGGGTCGTGATCTCGACCTTCTTGAAATAGCCTAAGCGCTGCAGGCGCACCTTGGAGCGGTCGATCGCGGCCTGCGAATACCAGGCGCCTTCGAGCTGACGCATCTCGCGGCGCAGCACTTCGTCCTGCGTCGTGTGATTGCCCTTGAACGCGATCGTGCGCACGTAGACGCGCTTGCCGGGATTGACGAAGAAGTTGATGTCGACGGTACGCGCTTCGCGGTTCACGGTCGGAATCGGCGTGACCTGGGCGAACGCGTAGCCGATGTTGGCGAGCACGCCGGTCATCTGCTGCGCGGACTTTTCCAGCTTCTGCCGCGAGAACACTTCACCGGGCTTGATCACGACGAGGCGGTTCATGTCCTCTTCGGTCAGTACGAGGTTGCCGGTGAGCTTGATCGCGGCGAGCTTGTAGATTTCGCCTTCGGTGACGTTCGCGGTGACGTACATCGCGTGCTTGTTCGGGCTGATGCTCACTTGCGTGGATTCGATGTTGAAATCGACGTAGCCGCGGTCGAGATAGAACGAGTTCAGTTTTTCCAGGTCGCCGGACAGTTTTTCGCGCGAATATTGGTCGTCCTTCGAGTACCACGAGGTCCAGTTCGACGTGTCGGATTCGAAATCGTCGCGAATCTCATCTTCCGAGAACGCGTGATTGCCGACGACATTGATCTGCTTGATCTTCGACGCCTTGCCTTCGGCGATGTTGATCGACAGCTCGATCCGGTTGCGGTCGAGATTGATCACCTTCGGTTCGACGGTAACGTTGTACTTGCCGCGGTTGTAGTACTGGCGCGTGAGCTCCTGGGTGACGCGGTCGAGCGAGAGGCGGTCGAACGGCTCGCCTTCGGCCAGGCCGATCTGCTTCAGACCCTTGAGCAGGTCTTCGGTTTTCAGATCCTTGTTGCCCTTGATCTGGATTTTCGAGATCGCCGGGCGTTCCTTGACGGTGATGACGAGGATGTCGTTCTGCCGAGCGAGCTGCACGTCGGTGAAGAACCCGGTCTTGTACAGCGCGCGGATCGCCTGCTGCATGCGCTCCTCGGTGATGCGATCGCCTTTTTCCACCGGCAGATAGGTGAACACGGTGCCGGCGGAAATACGCTGCAGGCCATCGATGCGGATGTCGGAGGCGACGAACGGCTCGAAGGCGTGGACGCGGGCGGTCAGACAGGCAAGCAGAACAAGTGCGGCGATACGTTTCATCGTCGGGTTCCAAAATTTAGTTTTTATCATCCCCGCGAAACTCCCGCGGAGCCGGATTGTAATTCTTGTCAGCCCGCAACCAAGCGCAGGATATCGTTGTAAAACGCCAGGCTCATCAGCGCGGCGAGCAATGCCATGCCGACGTATTGTCCGGCGATCAGGGCGCGCTCGCTCAGCGGACTGCCCTTGACCAGCTCGATAAGGTAATACAGCAGGTGTCCGCCGTCCAAGATCGGAATCGGCAAAAGATTGAGAATCCCCAGGCTCAGCGAGATCACGGCGAGGAACGACAGGAACCACGCCAGGCCCATGTGCGCCGATGCATTCGCCACTTGCGCGATGCTGATCACGCTCGACAGATTCTTTGCCGACGCCGCGCCGCTGATCATGCTCGCGATCATGCTGAACGTGTTGCGCGTCTGTTTCCAGGTTTCGCGGAACGCTGCCGGAACCGCTTGCAGCGGGCCGTAATGCTCAACGGCATTGCGGGTTTCGGCAGGACCGACGCCGATCATCCAGTGCGACTTGCCCTCGGCGCTGTTCTGTTCGGCAACGACATCGAAGCCGAGCGTGTCGTTGCCGCGAGCCACGACGAGGTGCAGTTTCGCGTTCTTCTGTGCCTGCTCCGGCACCAGCTTGACGAGGTCGGCGAAGGAGTCTATCGCCTGATCGTTGAGACTGACGATGCGATCGCCAGAGCGCAGGCCCGCCACTTTCGCCGGGCCATCAGTCAGATTGCCGACCACTGCAGCCGGCGGCTGCAATCGCAGGCCGATCGCCTGATAGGTCTTTTCATCGTCGGCCACGCCGTGCGGCAATTGGCTCAATGCCAGCGTGTGCTGTTGTGTCTGTCCCTGCTTGTCGCTGACGGTGAGCGTAGCGTCTTCGCGCTGCATCGCCCGCTGCGCGACCGCGAGCATTGCGCCGCTCCATGAATCGATATGTTCGCCGTCGACGGCGACGATGCGATCGCCGGCTTGGAGGCCGGCCTGCGCCGCGAGTCCCTGCGGTGTACCGACGACGGGCTGGAAATCCGGACGACCGACCACGAACATCGCCCAGAACGCGAACACGGTGAAGGCGATGTTGAACAGCGGGCCGGCCGCGGCGATCGCCATGCGCTGCCACACCGGCGCGGCATTGTATTCACCGGGCTGGTGGGCGACGAGTTCGGGTTTGTCGGCCTCGCGCGCGTCGAGGAACTTGACGTAGCCGCCGAGAGGGATCGCGCCGATCGCATATTCGACGCCGTCGCGACCGTACCGCGACCAGATCGGCTTGCCGAAACCGATCGAAAAGCGCAGCACTTTCACGCCACAGCGCCGCGCCACCCAGAAGTGGCCGAACTCGTGGAACGTGACGAGGATGCCGAGAGTGACGAGCAGCCACCAGGCAGATCCCAAAATTTCGCTCATCTATTCAAAACCTTGCTTCGCGCGCCGCGCATTATAGTCGGTATCCGCCGCCAGCCCGCCCGCGGCCGCGTCAGCGTTCAGGTGGCAGCCGGCCAATCTCAACGCATTCTGCGTCAGCAGAATGCGCGGCGAATGATACGTTGGGCCGCCTCGCGCGCCGTTAAATCGGCGTGAATCAGCGTTTCGATGCTGTCGACCGGGACTGACGCGACTGCCGCCAACGTGGACTCGATCAGTTCGGAAATCGCCAGGAACGGCAGCGTGCGCTCGAGAAATGCGCCGACGGCAATTTCATTCGCGGCATTGAGTATGGTCGGCGCCGTGCCGCCAGCGGCGAGCGCCCTGTAGGCAAGATCCAGGCAGCGGAACGTCTGCCGATCCGGCGCTTCGAAGTTCAATTGCGCAATCTTCATCAGATCGAGCGGTGTTACCCCGGCGTCGATGCGCTCGGGCCAAGCGAGCGCGTGCGCAAGCGCTGTGCGCATGTCCGGATTGCCAAGTTGCGCGAGCACCGAGCCATCGACGTATTCAACGAGCGAATGCACGATGCTTTCGCGATGCACGACGACGTCGATTTGTTCGGGCGCGATGCCGAACAGCCAGTGCGCTTCGATCACTTCCAGGCCCTTGTTCATTAGCGTCGCCGAGTCGACCGAGATCTTGCGACCCATCGACCAGTTGGGATGCGCGCAGGCCTGTTCCGGCGTGATCGTCGCCAGTTCCGCGCGCTTGCGGCCGCGAAATGGTCCGCCTGAGGCAGTGAGCAGCACACGGCGCACGCCGGCGCGGGCGAGATCGGGGCGCCCCTCTGGCAGACACTGGAAGATCGCGTTGTGCTCGGAGTCGATCGGGATCAACTGCCCGCCGCCCTGTTTGAGCGCGGCTAGCAGCAGGGCGCCGGCCATCACGACCGCTTCCTTGTTCGCGAGCAGCACGCGCTGGCCTGCGCGCGCGGCGGTGAGCGTGGAATCCAGACCCGCGGCCCCGACGATGGCGGCGACGACGGTGTCGCCACTGGTTGCGGCATCGCGCAGACCCTGTTCACCGCTGCCGATGCGTGTGTGCAGACCGGCACTGGCGAGTCTGCTGCGCAAGGCCGGCTCGAACGCGGAATCCGCGATGACCGCGAGATCGGGCCGGAACCGCGTGCACAGCGCGACGAGCTCATCGACTTTGCGATGCGCGGCGAGCGCACTGACGCGAAAGCGCTGCGGGTGACGCGCGATCACATCCAGCGCGCTCGCTCCGATCGAGCCGGTCGCGCCGAGGATCGCAACGTTCCTCATAGGCCGAGCAGTGCTTTGCTCAACGCAAATATCGGCAGCGCGGCGAAGACTCCGTCCAGACGATCGCAGACACCGCCGTGGCCGGGAAACAGTGCGCCGGAGTCTTTCACCCCGGCGTGGCGCTTGATCATGCTCTCGAACAGATCGCCGATCACGGAGAATGCCGCCGCGATCAGCGAGAACAGCACGAGCAACAGCAGCGTCGTCCCGTGTACGTGCTGCAGCGAGCCGCCGATCGCGGCAACGCACGCGCAACCGACCAGCGCGCCGTAGACGCCTTCGCGGGTCTTGCCGGGGCTGATGTTCGGGGCGAGTTTGCTGCGGCCCCAACGCTTGCCGGCCAGATATGCGAAGGAATCGGCGGCCCAGACGACGAACAGCGAATACAGCGCCCAGGTGTGCGGTGTGTCCTGGGTAACCAGAATGCGCATGAGTCCTGCCCACGCCGGCAGCACGGTCAGTGCGCCGGCGACGACCTTGAGCGCGGCGTTCTCGCGCGTGGGCGCGGCGGCGAAGGAAAAATTGCGCAGCCATAGCAGCGCCACGAACCACCACACGCAGCCCGCGCCGATCAGCGTCCACCATACGACCAGGTTCGTGCAGTACCACAGCGCCGCCATGATCAGCGCTGCCGCTGCGACCAGTACCGCACGCAGTGGACGCGAACGCAGGCCGGACAGTCGCGTCCATTCCCATGCCGCGATGAGGCACAAGCCACCGATGATCGCTGCAGTCACGGCGGCTGGCACGTACAGCAGCAGTGCGATCGCGACGGGGGTGATCAGCAGGGCGGTAATGATGCGTTGCTTCATGGTTTTTGCGCGTGTCCCTGAGCGCGGGCGGCAGTGCTCGACAGCGCACCGATCTGCTCGCGGGTTTTTCCGTAGCGCCGTTCGCGGCGCGCGAATTCCTGCAGCGCGCGTTCCAGGCACGCCGGGTCGAAATCAGGCCACAACACGTCGCTGAAATACAGCTCCGTGTACGCGGCCTGCCAGAGCAGGAAGTTGCTGATGCGCTGTTCGCCGCCGGTGCGAATGAACAGGTCAACCGCGGGCAGGTCGGCAAGACAGAAGTAGGGCGCCAGCGATTTTTCGTCGAGCGCGTCCGCGCCGATTTCGCCGCGCTGCACGGCGAGCGCAGCGTGCCTCGCGGCATTGGCGATGTCCCAGCGCCCGCCATAGTTTACGGCGATGTTCAGCGCAAGCTTGATGTTGGCTTGCGTCTTCGCCATCGCTGCGTGCATGCGCTCGCGCAGCGCCGGTGCGAATGCCGACAACTCGCCGATGAAGCGGATGCGCACGCCATAGCCATGCAGCTCGTCGACTTCGCGGTCCAGCGCCTTCAGGAACAGTTCCATCAGCGCACCGACTTCGGCCTTGGGCCGTTGCCAGTTTTCGCTGGAGAACGCGAACAGCGTCAGCGCCTCGATGCCGTGGTGCAGGCAGAACTCGATCGTTGCGCGCACGGCTTTTTGGCCGGCGCGATGACCGAACGCCCGCGGCCGATGCCGCGCCTGTGCCCAGCGGCCGTTGCCGTCCATGACGATGGCGATATGGCGCGGCAGCGGCAATGCGGAAACTTCCACATTTGCCGGCGTGAACGCGGGCTCCGACGGATTCAGATTTCCCTCCACGCGGCGCGCGCGTCAGAGCGCCATCAACTCGTCTTCCTTCGCCTTGACGACGACGTCGACGTCCTTGACGAACTTGTCGGTGAGCTTCTGCACGTCTTCCTCGGCGCGGCGCTCTTCGTCTTCGGTGATCTTCTTGTCTTTGAGCAGTTCCTTGACGTGATGCATTGCATCACGGCGGATGTTGCGGATCGCCACCTTCGCGTTCTCGCCTTCGTGGGCGACGTGCTTGGCCAATTCCTTGCGGCGCTCGGCGGTGAGCTGCGGCATGTTCAGACGGATCACAGTGCCGGCGGTGACCGGGTTGAGGCCGAGATCGGAGGCGAGGATCGCTTTCTCGACCGCCTGCACCATGTTCTTTTCCCAGGGCGTGATCGTCAGCGAGCGCGCGTCGGCAACGGCTATGTTCGCGACCTGGCTGATCGGCACGTCCGAACCGTAATAACTGACTTTCAAATTCTCCACCAACGCCGTGCTGGCGCGGCCGGTGCGCAAGCGCTGCAGTTCATGGCGCAGCGCTTCGACGCTCTTGGTCATGCGCTGCTGGGCGTCGGCCTTGATCTCGTTGAGCATATGCGAACATCCCTGATGCGGAAATGCCGCAAAGTATAGCAGCGTCGAATTGTCGCCCGAGAGCGGCAGGTTAGAAGCTGCGCGTCAGCCGCGTTTCCAGCGCGTATTTGAAATCGAAGACCGTGCTTCCCCAGATTTCGTGCTGGACACCCATCGTCAGCGTATAGCGGTTGCCGATGTCATAGTCGAAGCCCACGCCCACGCCGCGGTAGCTGTGCTGGGCGAGCTGGTCGTGGTGATACCAGACGTCATTGGTCTGGCCGGCGGTGAGCGGCAGCAATTCCCGGGCAGACATGCCGAAGCCAGCGCGACCGGAAAGGAATCCGCGCACTGAAAATTTATCGTTGACGAACCAACCCAGTTCCGCGTCGTAGCGCTGATAGCCGGTGTTCACGCCGAGCACGTGCTGGCTGAACACATAGGCATAGCCCAGCTTGTAGTAGATGTTGCTGAAGTCAAACTGATGCGCCAGCGTCGCGCCGACCTGCAGCTGGCGCAGGCGCTGGCCCACGGCGGCGTTGTCGAAAAACACGTAGTCGTGGCTCGGGATGATCGCCGTGACCGATGGCGTGATGTAGTAGTTGCCGACGTGCGCGTGCCAAGCCGCGCCGATATTGAAATCCTGCCAGGTGCCGTGGTACCGGCCATCGTCGATGAACGCGGATTCCGGGTGTTGCGGATTCAACACGGGTTGGCTCGCGCACTGCGGCGGCGCCATGGTCGGGCAGTGCGGGCTGCCGCTGACGAAGCGGTTGTCGATGTAAGGGATGCCGACGTGCACGGACCAGTCGTCGCTGACGTTGTAGTCGACGTCGAAGGCGACGCCGCGGCTGTGTACGGTGGCGAGCGGCGCCTCGGTGTTGCTGTCGATCTGGAAGCCGTTGGAATAGGTGCTCAGATAAGCGATCGACACGCTACCGTGGCCTCGCGCGGATTCCTGCGTCGCTTCGCCAGGCGATGTGGCAGGCAGGGCTTCCCGGTTCGGCGCCGGCTGCTGGGCCTGCGCGGCGCTCGCGAGCAATAGCAACATTACCCCCATCCCGATGCCGCGCATGACTTGCCCCTTGTTATTGAAAGCAAAAACATCCCGCCCGCGTCCGGGAAGTCGGTGCTCCGCGCCGCTGTTTACGTGCCGCGCGCCTTCATCGTCTGCTCGATGGTCTTCAGGAACTGATTGAGATTGGCGTCTTCATTCAGCGCCAGCGGATACTGCTTGCGCGCTGCCTCGTCGCCACCGCGCTGGAACACCGGGATCAGCGACGGTTCGCGCTGCGCATGCGCGAGCTGCGCGTTGACCGTTGGCAGGCTCGTGGCATAGGTGATGATCACGTCGAACCGGTGCGTGGCCAAGGCCTGTGACAGGCTTTCGGGTCCGTCAACGACGGTGACCTTGTGGCCGGCCTTTTCGAGGCTGTGGTGGAACTCGTCGCGGTGCGCGCTCGGCTGCGCGTCCGACGCTTTGTCGGCGTAAAGCAGGATTTCCGCAGGATGCCGCGTGATGAACGCGTGGTAGCGCAAGGCGCCGCCCATGCGGTACATGACCTCGCCACAGGCTTGCGCCTGGCTGGCCGCACCCACGCCGATTGCGGCGCCCAGGGCTATGGCGATCACTCGTTGATTCAAGTACATGTTGCCCTCCTGTTGTGCTTCTTTGAACAAGGTACGAGCTACTTTACGCCTCACTGCACCGGATTACTTCCGGAATTCCGGCCGGCGATTACAGGCTTGCTCTGAGCCGGGTCGATGGGCTCGGCGGTGATGGCGATGAAAACCGGTTCCGACCAGCCTTCTTCGCTGGCTTCCAAGTCCAGCGACTCCACAATCCGATCCGGATGCGGGTTGGCCAGGCGCGGCGCTGCGAACTGCTGGACTGGCAGCACGCCGATGGCGGCCAGCTCATTGTGCGTCCAGCCGATGGGCGTGGGCCGGTCGTGCCCGGTCATGCCAGGCACGTCGCGCTGGGTGCGGATCGGCAGCAGGGCTTGCCCGCCGCCGCGATAATGCAGACGGATGCGCGCATATTCGCGCTCGTTCGGCTCGGGCAGCGCGAACGGCGCCAGCAGCAACACGTGCAGCGCGGCGATCGGCATCGCTGGCGTGCGGATGCCGGAAACCTCGGGTCGCAAATCGCCGGCGTGCAACACTCCATAGCCGGTCATCGGCCGTGGGCGCAATTCCACCCCGCCGCGGATGTCGTAGTCGATGCCGTCGAGCGTTGCCAGGCCGAGCGGCAGTCCGAAGGTGCTCATCAGCACCGTATCGGCCGCGCTGCGGAAAGTTCTTGTCGTCATCGTATAGGCCGGCGTGAGGTCCAGCTGTAGCGGGCTGGTGCGCGCGCTGCGCGGTGGTACCGGCGCATCGTCGATCCAACGCGCCGCGGTCAGTGCGGGGTGTTCAGGAACCGCTGGCCAGGCGCCCGGATCGTGCGCACGCAGGGACGCGCGTTCGGCCGCGTCGGCCATGCGCAGCACGCGCCCGGTGCGCGGCGCCGGCGCGAGCAGGCCGGCGTCGCGACGCAGCTGCTCGATCGCACGGTCGTCGTCCGGCGTGTTCCAGACGAAGCGGCGCTTGCCTGCGCCCAGCAGCGCCATCACGTGCTCACCGCGTGCATCGAAAGCCATGCGCAGCACGGCGTCCTGGTAGCGCCAATCCACTGTCAGCGGCGGCCCGACAGCCTCGAACGTCGCGGCGTCATAGAGTTGCACGTTGTGGCCGTACGCATGCGCAAGCAACGCACCGTCGCCGGTCACCGCGAATGTCCTCGTCACCTCGCCGCCGCGCAGTGTCGGGCCGGTGCGTTCATTTGCGCCGGGATCGAGCACGAAGTTCTCGTGCGTGAATAGCAGTGGTTTGCCATTGAGCATGCGTACGCCGATCGGCTTGGCACCGGTCAGCGCGCGCGTCTCGAGCACGCGGTTGGCATTGCCCTCCGGTTTCCAGCGCAGCAGTGTGCCGCTGTTGGATTCGGATTCGTCCAGCGTCGTCTCGATCAGCCACAGCTCATGGGGATCCTGCGCGAACGTCGCGCCGATCACCGGCTGCTCGGGCAGGTGCGGGTATACGCCCAGGCGCGCGAGTGTGGCGGCGTCGAACACTTCGGTCGCGCCATCGAGCGGGCCGACGACGAGCAGGCGCTTGCCGTCGCCGGAGAATTCCATCTGCCGAATCGCGCCGTGCACGATCGCCTCGCCGGGTTGCTGGCGGCCGCTGGCTGGATCCCAGACCTGCAGGCGCAGCTCGAAGCTGTTGCCGCGGTTGCGGCCGAACGCGAACGCTACGCGCGTGCCATCGGCCGCAATCGCGGCATTGTTCGGCGTACCGGGCAACGGCACCGGCGCATGGCGGGGCAGCATCGTTGCACTTTCGAATGCATGCAGTTCGCGGCCGGACACAGCCATCAACGTGCGGCCGCCGTCGACCAGTTCGGCGAATGCGGGTGGTTCAGGCAGCGCGAACCATTGCGTGCTCTGCCGGTTGTCGACCGCGGTCACGCGGATGCGGTCATGCGCAGTATCGACCTGGTGCATGCCGTCGAACGGAATGCGGTCGGCTATCAGGGCCGCGGCCTGCACATCGGTGTCGGGGTTCTGGGGCAGGCGCCACAGGCGCACTTCGCCGTCCATGTCGGCCGTGGCGAGCAGGCCGGCCGAGAGGGCTGCATCCGCCCAGAACATGCCCGCGCGTGCCGAGCGCGTCGGATTCGCGGCGATGCGCACGGCGGCAGCGTCGCCGCGGGCACCCTGCTCGGGCATGCGCCACAACACGACATCGCCGGCGCCCGATGCGACGAGTAGATTGTCGCGGCGGCTCAGCTCGACATTGCGCAGTTCGAAATCGTGCTGCAGCAGGCCCGCATGCAGCGGCGTACCGCTCGCGGCGTCGAACACGAACGCATCGCCATCGTGACGAGCCACCGCACACCAAGCATCGTCTTCACTGAACGCGATCCAGGTCACCGCACTGCCTGCCGGCAGCGGCAGCGTGCGTGCCGTGGCGGTTTTCACATCGATCAGGTCGACGTGCCCGTTATCGTCGCCGATGGCGATATGCGTGCCGTCATGACTTTCCTGCCAGGCGTCGATTTGCCGGTCGTTTACCGATTCGACGAGGCGATAGCTTTTGGGATTCCGCGTGTCGACGATGCGAATGCCTTTCTGGCTCTGGCGAAACGTAATCGCGTGCCGCCCGTCGCTGCCGGCCGTCCAGCCGACGGCGCTCTGGTTGCCGTTGAAATATTCGTGTGCCGACAGTGGCTGCCACGGCTCGACCTGCCAGAACTGGCCCGTGTTGTGGCGGTCGAACAGCAGCGCATAACGGCCGTTCGCGCTGTACGCGGCATCGGCAAAATCGGCGAACGCGGGCGGCGGCGCGACCACGCGCGCCTGGTCGAGGTCGACGAGGATGGTGTCGCGGTTGGCGGGGCTGGTGATGTAGTCGAACCAATCCAGCGTCACGCGCAGACGGTGGTTGTCGACGAAACGCAGCAGCCGCGGCGTGCGCGGCGTGCCGTCGGAAGTGGGCTGGTCGAGCAGGTCGATGCGTCCACGTTCGCTCAACGTCGCGGTGTCGTACCAGCGCACACTGATGTCATTGAGGCCGACCGCGAGCAGGCTGCCGTCCGGGCTCAGGGCCGTGGCCAGCGGGTTCGCATCGGCGATGATCATGCGGTCGATCAGCGTCACACCCTGATGCAGGATCATGCCGACTTCGCGGCGTTCGATCGCGGCGGATGCGCCGGCCTTCTCCTCGTCTTCGATGTTGCTGATCAGCGCCGGCAGCGCCTCGAACGCCTTGCCGTCGGCCTGCAGGCGCAGCGCGGAGTCGCGGCGGCTTTGCCACAGCCGCGAATTGGAAGTCGATTCATTCTTTTGCGCGCGCTGCGTCTGCTCCTGCGCGACGTGCCGCTCGACTTCCGCGCGCCTCCATTGCGTCGTCGTGGCGATGAGGCCGACGAGCATCGCCAGCAGGGCGAGCATGACGGCAGCGACGATCTTCGGCTCGCGCCGTGCCCAACGCGCACTGCGTTGCAGCGTGTTGAGCGGTCGCGCCTTGACCATGTAGCCATTCTGGAAACGCGCCAGGTCGTCGGCGAGTTCGCGTGCACTCGCGTAACGCGTGTGTGCGTCGTGGGCGAGACATTTGCCGATGATTGCGTCGAGATCGCGCGGAAGGTTCTTGTCGTGTTCACGCGGACGCACCGGTTCGTTGTCGACAACAAGTTGCAGCGTGGCCTGCGGCGTGACGCCCAGATACGGCGGCCGTCCGGTGACGAGTTCGTAGAGAATTGCGCCGAGACCCCAGATGTCGGTTGCCGGCGTGACTTTTTGCGCGGCCAGGCACTGCTCCGGTGCCATATAGCTCGGCGTGCCGGAGACTTCATTGGTGTCGGCGGCAAGCCCCTGTTCGAGGCGGCGTGCCAAGCCGAAATCGGCCACGTGCGGCGCCCCGTTGTCGTCGAGCAGCACGTTCGCCGGTTTCAGATCCAGATGCAGCACGCCCAGGCGGTGCGCGTAATCCACGGCTTCGGCGATCGTGCGCAGCAGCCGTGCCGCGCGCTGCGGGTCGAGCTTGCCTTCGTCCTTGATCAGGTCGGCGAGCGAGCCGCCGCGGATCAGCCGCATCGAAAAGAAATGCAGTTCCTCGTTCGATCCGACTTCATAGATCGCCACGATGTTCGGGTGCTGCATGCGCGCAGCGTTTTGCGCTTCGCGCTGGAAGCGCTCGATGAAACTGCGCGACGCCCACGGTCCGGCCGCGAGCAGCTTCACCGCGACATCGCGATCCAGGCTGGCTTGATGCGCGCGATAGACCACGCCCATGCCGCCTTCGCCGATCAGCTCCAACAACTCGTAGTCGCCGAACTGGCGCTGCGCGGGATCGTTCAGATCCAGCTCCATTGATTCGGTCGACAGCATGGCCAGATGGCGGCCTTCAACCGCGGTAACGTCCAGGCTCATGCTGCCGAAGGCGAGGTCGGCGATCGCCGTCGCATTCATGCGCGCGTTCGGCAGCGGATCTGCCGCCGCGGCGGCGCGGAACATCTCGGCGTGGCGCTCGACGCTCATGACATTAGTCTAGTCTGCGATAGCTCAAAACTCTCGCGTGAGCCGCAATTCGAGGGCGTACTTGAAGTCGAAGATGGCCAGTCCCCAAATCTCGCGCTGCAGCGAGCCGGTCAGCGTGTAGCGGTCGTTGAAGCGCCAGTCTGTGCCGAACCCCGCCGAGGCATAAGCATGCGGGGCGCGCTGGTCGTGGCGATACCAGATGTCGCTGGTGAAGTCGTACTCGCCCGTGTAGCCGCCACCTTTTTTACCGTTCGCGAACAGCTTTACCGACCACGCCGGGTTGAGGAAATAGCCGGCTTCCAGATCGACCTTGTTGTAATCCACGTTTTGGTCGGTCGTGCGCTGCTGGAATACACGGGCGTAACCGAGGCGATAGTAGAGATTGCTGAACGCGAACTGGTGCGCCAGCGTGGCGCCGACTTCCAGGCGCCGCAGGCGCGTGCCGACCGCGGCTTGCGAGTAAAACGTGTAGGCGTGGCTGGGGATGTAGAGATTCGCGAACGGCGTCAGCAGATAGTCATGAAAGTTCGCGTGGTACGCGCCACCGAATCCCCAATCCTGCCAATCCCCGTGAAACTTGCCGTCATCGAGGAACTTCGATTCCGGATGCGGATGTTGGAGTACCTGAAAGTGCGCGCAGGGAGGCGGTGCCGAGGTCGGGCAATGAGGATCGGGGCCGCGGTAGCGGTTGATGATGTACGGAATGTCCGCGCTCACGGACCAGTTGTCCGTGAGGAAATAATCGACGCCGAAGCTCAGCGTGTGGCTGCGCACCGCGCCGATCGGGATCTTCATGCCGCCGGCCTTGAAGCCGTTGACGAGCGTGTTGATGTAGGCGATGGAGATCGAGCCATGGCCTTGGCGCGTCTCGCCCAGCGCCTGGTCGATCGGTTCCGGTGCTGTTGCGGTTTGGCCGGACAGTCCGCCGCCATCGTGCGCGGCGGCAACGATGCTGCAGCAGGAGCACAGCATGGCCGTCGCTGCGCGTGCGGGTAAGTTTGCGTGCTTCATGCGCTTGCCCCATTGCATGTTCAGAACTCGCGCGTCAGCCGCGCTTCTGCCGAGTATTTGAAATTGTTTATCGACAGTCCCCAGATCAGTTTGTGCACGGCGGTGGAAAACGTGTACTTGCCGGCGAAGCGGTAATCGAGGGCGGCGCCGACGTCGGCGTAGTCATGCACGACGATCTGGTCGTGGCGGTACCAGTATTCACTGGTACGTCCCCTGGTCAGCGGCCCAAGCTCCTGAACGGTGTAACCCTGGCCTTTCTTGCCGGTGCTGAAGCCGCGCAGCGACCACGCCTCATTGAGGAAGTAGCCGAGCTCGAGTTCCGCGCGGCGATAGTTCAGGCGCGTATCGAGCACGTGCTCGGTGTAGACATAGGCGTAACGCGCGCGGTAGAACCAGTCGCTGAACTCGAATTGATGCGCGAACTCCAGCGCCGCTTCGATTTTCCAGAAGCCCTGGCCCGCGGCGGCGTTGGAAAAGAATGTGTAATCGTGACTTGGTACGAACGCGGTCAGCGACGGCGTCAATAGATAACTACCGGCAACACTCGTGTGCCAGGCGATGCCGAGGTTCCAGTCCTGCCAGGTGCCGTGATAGCGGTCGTCGTCCTGGAAGTGCGACTCCGGGTGCGGCGGATTCAGATGCGGCACGTGCTGACACTGCGGCGGTTGCGCCGTCGGGCAGTGCGGGTTGCCGTGGAACACGTTGGAAACATACGGGATGCCCAGGCGCAATGACCAGCGGTCGGCGAAGAAATATTCCAGATCCAATTGCACTGCGCGATTGCGGCCGTTGCCGGCATGCACGACGGTATCGTTGTTGGCGCGCAGACCGCTGACGTACGTGTCCTGAAAACCGATCGACAACGAGCCATGGCCGCGCGCGGTTTCCGGTGGCGCCGGCAGCGCGGGTTCGATTGCAGCCGGGTCCGGCTGCTCGGCACAAGCCGGTGCGCAGCCGAGCAGCAGCGCCAGCACGCCGGCAGCGCGCATTGTGTGGTGCCGCCGCATCCTTGTCGTCATGTCAATTCTTCCTGCCGACGCGAGACCGCTCGATTCCAGTGTTATTTCCGGGATTGGAGCCGGCGGTTACCGGACTGTCCCGAGCTTTGTCGAAGGGTTCGGCGGTAATCGCAAAGAACACCGGATTCGACCAGTCGCTGGTCACCGCTTCCAGATCGAGCGTCGCGATAAGTTTTTCCGGATGCGGATTCGGCAGGCGTGGATTGCTTGTGAGCTCCTGGCGCGACAGGCCGATCAGACGCAGGAAATCCCCGCGCACCCAGCCGATCGGGGTCGCTTCGTCATGACCGGTAAGCCCGGGCACTTCACGCTGCGTGCGAATCGGCAGAACGGCACTGCTGCCGTCGCGATAGTGCAGCCGCACGTAGGCGTAGCCGCGTACTTCGGGCGCCGGCGCCGCGAGCGGCGCAAACAACAGCACGTGCAACGCCGCGATCGGAACCGCGGGCACGCGAATGCCGGCGACCTTGGCAAAGGCGCCGGTGCCGTTCTGACGCAATTCGATCCCGCCACGCATGTCATAGTCGACGCCATCGATACGCGCAAGACCAAAGACGCGGCCCTGCGTGCCCGGCAGCACGCTGGAGGTCATGTCGGTGGTCAGTTCGCCAGGGCGGTTGTAGGCGTCGGTCAGATCGAGCATCAGTGGGCTCGCTGCTGGGTCGCGGCGCGGGATCGCCCAGCCGCGAACCATGCGTGCGACAGCGGGCGCCGGGCGTGCTTCCATCGCGGGCGGTGGGCCGGGATCGTTGCGGCGCAGTATCGTGCGCTGCTCCGGGCTGGGCACTTGCAGCACGTGCTGGGCGCTGGGTGTCGGGGCGAGCAAGTCCGCCTGGACATGCAATTCGGCGAGTGCGCGCGTATCCGCCGCGACCGGCCACAGCCACCACGGATGCGCGAGCAGCTGACGGTCGTCTGCCGAGAATGCGAGCTGGAACGGAAACGTCAGGTTGTGCGTATTCGAACCCAGCGGTGGTCCGATCGGGGCTTGCGACTGCGTGTCATAGAGCTGCACGTCGCGGCCCAGCGCGTGCGCGAGCACGCGGGCGTCGTGACTGCGCGCGATCACTGCGGTGGATTCACTGTGCTTCGGCAGCGGATATGTTTTTTCGCCGGGACCGCCGGCGTCGAATACGTCGCGATCGCGTGCAGCGACGAATGGTTTGCCAGCGACGCTATACACCGCGATGGGGAACAAACCGGATAATGTGCGGCGCTCGGCGACTGTACCGCCGCGTGCGTTCCACTCGATCAGGTCGGCATCGTTCGCGGTGCTGTCGTCGGCATCGCGCGCCAGCAGCCACAGTGAATCCGCCGTGGGGGCGAACGCCGCCCAGGTCACCGGTCGGTCCGGATCGTGCGCATAAACGCCAATGCGCCGCAGTGCCGCGGATTCGAAGACCTGCGTGGCGTCGTCCGCCGGCCCGATGCTCAGCAAGCGCGCGCCATCCGCGGACAGTTCGAATTGACGTAGCGGTCCGCGCACATGCGTCTGCGCGCGTTGCGCCCCCGATCGCAAATCATAGCCAATCAACCGTTCCTCGAAACCGGTGCTGCTGTTGACGCCGAAGCTGAGCACGGCCAGGTTGCCGTCGGCGCTGGTCGCCAGGCGCAGCGGGTTCGCCGGCAGCTCGATCGACGTGAAGCGTTCGAGCAATGCCGCGGGCGTGACATCGAAAACGTACAACGCGTGAGCGGAAGTGGCGACCAGGGTTTTTCCGGAATCGACGAGTTCGGCAAATCCAACCGGCTGCGGCAATGCGAACCACGGCGTTGCTGTGCTGCCGTTCGTCGCGGCGACGCGAATCTGGTTGTAGGCGACATCCGGCACATGCTGCCCGTCGAACACCAGATTCGTGGCGGCGAGGTTGGTGTCGTCACGGGTTGGCGCGTGCGCACCGATTACCGTCGGCGCGGGCAAACGCCACAAACGCACTTCGCCGTCCATGTCTGCGGTCGCGAGCAGGCGTGCCGGCAGGCAGATCGCCGTGGAGTTGGTGCCGGCGCGCGCCGCGCGCGTGGGCGAAGCGAGCAGAGGCGTCGCCTCCATGGCATTGGGGCCAGGCAGGGGCAGCCGCCACACCGCGGTTTCGCCCAGTCCCGTCGACACTAGCAGGCTTTCGCGCCGGTTGATCGCCACTTCGTGCGGCTCGAAGTCGTTGCGCATCTGCCCGGCGTTCAGCGGGTTGCCGCTGGCCACGTCGAACGCAAACGCGGCGCCTTCCCAGCGTACCGCGGCGAGCCAGGCATCATCCTCGCTGAAAGCAATCCAGGTTACCTCGCGGCCAGCCGGCGTGGGCAACTGGCGCACAGCACGTGACGCGGTGTCGACGACATATAGACGTCCGCGCGAATCGCCGATCGCGAGTTGCGAGCCGTCGCTGTTCTCCGCCCAAGCGGTGACGGCACCTTGCAGCGCGACGGGTTTCGAGATTGCCGCATCGCGCGCATCGCGCAACGACAGGAAACCGTGGATGTCATCTTCCTTGTCGGCGACGAAGCGCGCGTTGCGGCCCAGTAGGGACGCCCACGTGGTGCGCATATGGGTCTGCGGCGCCAGCGCAGATAGCGGTTGCCAGGGCTCGACCTGCCACAATTGCACCTGGTCGCGGCGATTGCGCAGCAGTGCGTGCCGCGCATCTGCGCTGAACACGGCTTCCGCGGGATCGGCAAATTGCTCGGGAAAATCGATGACTCTGGCTTGGTCCAGGTCGACGAGGTATGTGTTGTTGTTCGACGGACTGGCCAGGTAGTCGAACCAGTCCAGCGTCACGCGCAGCCGGCGGTTGTCGACGAAACGCAGCAGGCGCGGCGCGCGTTCGTCGGCATCGCTGCTAGTCGGCAACCCGGAAACATCCACGCGGCCGCGTTCGTTCAGCGTGGCGGTGTCGTACCAGCGCACGCTGGAATCGCCGAGTGCGATCGCGAGCACGCTGCCGTCCGGACTAAAGGCTGCGGCGAGCGGCGGCGCATCGGGGATGATCATGCGGTCGATAAGGGCGACGCCTTGTGCCTGGATCACACCGAATTCGCGGCGTTCGTTGCTGGCCGGATCATGCTTGCCGGCGCGTTCCTGTTCCTCGATGTTGGCGAGCAGCGGCCCCAGCGCTTCGAAGCCCTTGCCGTCCTCCATAAGGCGCGTCGCGGCATCGCGGCGGCCGTGCCAAAGTCTTTCGTTGGATTCCGCCGCGTTTGCCTCGGCGCGCGTGGCGTTGGCGTCGGCCCGTCGCCATTGGCTAGTCGTCGCGACGATGCCGATGGCGAGGGCGCCGAATGCGAGTACTGCCATTGCGGCAAGTTTCGGTTCGCGCCAGGCAAAGCGCGCGATACGTTGCGCAGCATTCAACGCGCGTGCCTTGACCGGTCGGCCTTCAATGAAGGCAGCCAGATCGTCGGCGAGTTCGCGCGCGCTGGCGTAGCGATCCTCGACCCTGTACGCCATGCACTTTTCGATGATGGCGCTCAGATCGCGCGACAGCTGCGGCACGAGGTTGCGCGGACTGTTCAGTCCGCCGTCGACGACCCGCTTGAGTGTCTCCTGTGGCGTGGCGCCGAGGTAGGGTGGCTGGCCGGTGACGAGTTCGTAGAGGATCGCGCCGAGGCCCCAAATGTCGGTCGCGGGCGTGACTTTCTGGGCGGC
>Ga0163163_10000215_pt1 | contig 60028 bp, 59 predicted proteins | sample S65metaG_FD_119766 | JGI IMG/M metagenome (GOLD analysis project Ga0163163, IMG submission 119766) | Switchgrass rhizosphere microbial communities from Kellogg Biological Station, Michigan, USA - S6-5 metaG | ecosystem: Host-associated > Plants > Roots > Rhizosphere > Soil | place: USA...
CATGCAACAATTCTTAGTCACTGATTCGATAGACGAGGCCATTCAATTAATCAGGGAAGAAAGCATCGCCAGGTATGGATTGAAGCCAAAAACACCCAGGCCCCTACCCTGGCTTTTCGAGAAGAAAATCTTTTGATCAGCTTATCATCTCCTTAATAGCCGCAGTGGTAAAAGGCCACCTGGGCAGCGAGTTAATAATTTTCAAGTCTGTTCCAAACCTGCTTTCGTTGTCAAGAAAGCGAAAAATGTCAGAGGCCCTGTTCTTCTGAAATAATCTTGTAAATAATTCCCTGCCGGTGGGTTTGCCCTGCTCCAGGATCCGCAACAATACTGCATCATAAAACTGAAACCTCGATGACTGCCTGAAGGCGGACTTCAATTTGGTTGCATCTTCTTTTAGCACATCGACAATTTGGGCAGTTTGCTTTTGTATAAATTGAAAAGTATACCCAGTACTTGCCTTTGTTTGACCGCCCGCAGTTCCAATATTCCAAACACCAAGGTGGGATCTCGCAAAGGGATGATTGGTCATGGGAATAATTCCGAATTCGGCATCAGCTATGGCATAATCCCTTAGCCCCAACACAGTTTTGACATATTCATCTATTCGTTCATCGTACAAATGGTCCGCAAGTAGTGCGCCTGAGAATTGCGTATACTCAATCAACGCACGCTGGTCCGTTAAAGGCAGCATGTAAATAAATGACAACCCTTCTTCCTGCCCGACCCGGAAATCCATAAACAGGGCTTGCTCGGGATTAAAACTGCCGGGATGACTCTCAATCATCCATCCTTTGAAATGCTGGAGCAGGTAGTGTACACCCGACTTTGTAACCGGCGGCTTGTAAATAGAATTGAAAGCGATAGCGCCTTCAAACGACAATGTTTCATGATCCGTTTCAATGACTACGTTGCTATCTTTCATCTCAACCGATTTCACATCTGTATACAAAATTTCAACCGCCGGATGCCTGGAAATTTCGTTGAAGCAATACCTGTAGAAATCGATCGCGCGAATCATTTTATATTGATACGGATCGATGTCAAGTAAGGCCGAGTAAAGTGGGCTCTTGAATAAAAGCTGATCCCATTTTTTGCAAACGACAGGTTCAAAAAATCCATTCACGGATTCCCAAAAACACCAGGTCCTGTCATTCTTGTTCTTGGGCATGCGGTCGATCAACAGGAGTTTTTTATTCTCCAACAATCCTTCGCGAATCATGCGCATGGCGAGGCTGAGGCCGGCGCAGCCTGCTCCAACAATGATATAATGGAATTTTTTCAAATAGTAAGAGACGGTTGCGAATCAGGATTTGACAGATTGGGTTTGTTTTTCCTTCCGAATTTTATCCCAATACTTTTTGTGTACCAGCAGCATACCGAAAGATTCGCCGTCGTGCCGGTCAAGATGCTTGTGGTGCATTTTATGGGCCCACCTGATGGCGCGCACGTAGGAATTGTTTGTTCTTGTAAAAAGTTTGAAACGCTGGTGAATGATAATATCGTGTACCAGGAAATAGGCTGCGCCGTACATGGCGATGCCAGCTCCGATGGCCGCCAGCCAATAAATATGATACAGTGATCCTAAAAGAATGCTCAGAAAACTCGGAATGGCGAAGATGACAAAAAAAGCATCGTTCTTTTCAAAAAACCCCGGGCCCTTCTGGTGATGATCTTCGTGCAAATACCAAAGAAAACCATGCATCACATATTTATGGGTAAGCCAGGTTACCACCTCCATGAACAGGAAGGTCGCTAACGCTATCAACACATAAATAATCCAGCTCATAATAAGATTAGAAGAAAAACAAAAAAGAGGAATTGTATCCCTATCAAATTTACTGCAAATTGGCTATCCTTTGCAAAATGCATTTTTTGGCGAATCGAAAGCAATATAAATCCCGTTAAAAACCAACAATGGCTGTTAAACGCGGGTGGTTCACCACCTGCCCAATGCCAATAGCCCAGACTAGTAGCAGGCCCTTCCATCACCAGGTCAAACAAAACAAACAAAATTGCGCCAGCGAAGAGTTTCACCCAAGCACCGATCCTTTTATTGTGCTGGGGAAAGGGAGACCTTCGTGCCGGCCACATTTTGTCCAGGAAAGCTCCAATACATGTGGCGAGGATAAACCAATTGACACCAATCAAAACGGGAACACCAAATAATTTAGGACCCAGCACGTCTCCATATGAATAATTTCCAAAGACGAGGCCGGTATTCTTGCCGATTATTTCCAGGCCCATTCCAATGGAAAAGGAATATGCAAGGAAACGAAAGAAGGATTTCTCTTTTGACTGTTGCGTCCATATCAACAACAGGAACATCAGGAAGAGATTGAAAGCAGTTGCCCGGTTGAAAAGGGATATATTAATAAAGACCAGTCCGATCGTTCCCAATGCATGAAATATGATTGCCAGCGAAGTTGCAATCGCCATGCGACGCGCAAACACTTTATCCGACTGTATCAACTCCAATACGCTCATATTTTGTCCTTTTGAATATCTCCGGCAACTAAATTTGAAACGATTTCAGCGCTCTTCAGGCAAAGCGGAATGCCTCCCCCGGGATGCACAGTGCCTCCACAAAAATAAAGACCATTTATGTGTTTACTAAAATTCGGGTGCCGGCGAAAGGCCGAAAGGAAAGAGTTTGAGCTCATTCCATAGAGTGCACCCCGATGAGCGCCGGTGTTTAACTCAATACCCCTGGGATCGAGCGTTGATTCAACTTCAATATGATCACCAACAGGTTCGCCGAGCATCCTTTCCAGTTTTTGAATGACATTAGCGCGAAGCAGACTCATTCGTTCAATCCAGTTCGTTGAAGAATTTGCAGGCGCATTTATCAACACAAACCAATTCTCCTTCCCTACTGGCGCATGGTCCTTGTCCATTTTGGAGCTGATATTAATGTAGATCGTTGGGTCACTATCAATTTCGGCTTCCTTAAATAACTTTTGAAATTCTGCCCGGTAGTCCTTTGCAAAAAAAATATTGTGCAGGGTAAGCATTTCAAATTGCTTATTCATCCCCCAATAAAACACGGCGGCACTGGAACTTGCTTCCTGCTTCGATATTCGCCTGGCGCCAATTTCATCTTCCAGCAACTGATGATAGGACGTATAGATATCCGCGTTACTCACAACGATATCAGCGCTAAATTCCTTTCCATTCACCACTATTCCTTTCACCTTATCATTGTTTGTTACGATTCGTTCTACCTGTGCGTTGAATTTGAATTTCACGCCCTGCCGACAAGCAAGTTCATATAGAGATTTTGCAATTTGAATCATTCCTCCATTTGGATAATAGCTGCCGAGATTTTGTTCCAGGTGAGGAATCATCGATAACATGGCAGGTGCTCTATAAGGATCGCTTCCATTATAGGTGGCAAAGCGGTTAAAAATCTGTGTCGCTTCGACGCTGTGAAACCTCTGTTGATTAAAATTGTTAAGCGACTGAAAGAGTAAAGAAGGTCGCGCTTTCGTAAAACCGGTCCACAATGATTTTTGTACCCAGGCCGATAGTAGATGTATGGGATGGTTGATGAAAGCCTTTCCCAGGCTTTCGTAAAGCCTGCCTGCATTTGACAGGTATTTTTTTACCATCTTCGGATCCTCTCCCAATTTGTTTTGCAATTCGTCCGCAAACTGATCAGTATTGCTATATGCATCGATCGTTACACCATTTTCAAAAAAATACCTGCAGGCAATTTCTAATGGGGCAAAGCTAAAATGGCCTTCCGGTTCCTCTCCACAAAGCCGGAACAGGTCCAACAAATTTTCAGGTTGAACAAATAACGAAGGGCCGGTGTCAAAATGGAATCCATTTGTTTGCAGCTGGCCAATCTTGCCGCCCGGCACCTCATTCTTTTCAAACACCTGTGTGGGAATTCCTTTCGCCGCCAGTCGAATGGCAACTGCAAGTCCGGCCACTCCACTACCTATAACTGCTGCCTGCCGGCCATACATGTACGATCAATTAATGGGATGAGTTTGCATATATGCCTCCAGTTTCGGAAAGGCGATCCTGAACCAGGGCGTATATTTCTGGGGATGGGTATCGAGTGAGTGATCAATCGATTCGAGAGATTTAAAACAATAGTCTTTGACTTCTTCCGCATTTGCGTGAATGGCACCGTCATATACACCGATGTATACATGGTCAAACTCATATTCTGTAAGACCATTGTCAAAGCGTGCCTTGTAAATAAATTGAAAGGCCTCCTGTAATTCAGTACTGAAACCCATCTCTTCATTCAATCTCCGCACAGCTGCGTCGATTGTTTCTTCGCCGGGCGAAGGGTGACTGCAACAGGCATTCGTCCAAAGTCCGCCGCTGTGGTATTTATTCAGCGCCCGCTGATGCAGGAGCATTTCACCCTTGCTGTTAAAAATAAAAATGCTGAAAGCCCTGTGCAGTTGGGCCTTTCGATGAGCTTCCATCTTTTCCATGCTTCCAATCGCTTCATTCTGCTCATTCACCAATATCACTTCCTGAGTCTTGTTTAGATTCACATCCATCGGGATTCTTTTAGCCAATCATTCGGAGCCGGTTCTTCACGCCTGCTCTCACCAATATCATTGCCTTGCGATAATTAGGAATTCTGATTCTTTGTTCCAGGATATTGCAGGGTTTGGTTTTCCTGATCTTCTTAAAAAGGGAAAGATAGTATTTATAAGCAACGTACACTCCAAACCGGGCCTTGAAAGGCAATTGTAAAATACCCTGGTAGGCTATTGCAAAATCATTGGCAATATCTTTTTCAATATCGGCTTTCATGCATGCCGTAAAATTCCGGAAGTCAACACCGGGAAAATAGGTCCTGTTCAATTGCTGATAGTCTGCCTTCACGTCCCGCAGGAAATTTACCTTTTGAAAAGCGGCCCCCAGCGCCCTTGCATAAGGTACGAGCCGTTGATAGAGTGATTGATTGCCTTCACAAAAAACATAAAGGCACATAAGACCAACTACTTCCGCACTGCCATAGATATATTCTGAAAATCCAAGCGTATCATATTCTGTTCGTCGCAGGTCATACTCCATGCTGCGGAAAAATGCATGGATCAGGTTGAGGTCGATCTGGTATTGGTTGACGGTGATTTGAAAACTGTGAAGAATAGGATTCAGGCTGATTCTTTCTTCGATGGCCCTGAACGTCTCTGCCTTAAATCGCTCCAGTAATTCAGTTTTGTTATAGTCATGAAACGTGTCCACGATCTCATCGGCAAACCTCACAAAACCATAGATATTGAAAATGGGCTTACGCAGGTCATGATGCAGCAAGCGAATCGCACTGCAAAAGGAAGTGCTGTATTTTTTAGTCGTGATCCGGCTACAGCTTTGCGACACTTCATGGAAAAGATGCATCATCGGCCTGGTTTTGGTACTGAATTTACATGATTATCCGAAATGTTTGACTACTTGTTTAGCCACAACTTCACCACTGATCAGGCTTGGCGGGACGCCTGGTCCGGGAATTGTTAACTGCCCGGTGTAAAACAGATTCTTTAACTTTCTGCTTCTGCAACCGGGTTTCAAAATGGCAGTTTGTTTAAGTGTGTTTGCCAGTCCATAGGCATTCCCCTTAAACGAATTGTATTGTTGAACGAAATCTGATTGGGCAAATGATTTCAGGTAAACGATCGAATCCCTGATTGACTGACCAATTCTGTATTCATATCTATCCACAATCAGGTTGAAATACTTATCACGCAGCTCAGCTGAGTCATTCGTCAAACCTGCAGCTGTGGGTATCAGGAAGAATAAATTTTCATGGCCGGGTGGCGCTACAAGTGGATCTGTTATAGATGGCGCACTCACATAAAAAAGCGGATCGGTTGGCCACTGAGGCGATTTATAAATTTCTTTGGCGTGCTGTTCAAATGGTACATCGAAAAAAAGCGAATGATGCAAAATTCCAGGAATCCTTTTATTCAGGCCCACAAAATAAAGCAGGCAGCTGGGTGCCATGTCACGGTTGTTCCAGTATTCTGTGCTGTAGCTTTGAAAAGATGAAGGCAGGAGATTCTGCTCTATGAAATGATAGTCCGCACCACCAATCACTACGTCGGCAAAAAAATGTTCACCGACTTCCGTGTTCACCATGTTAACAGTATCGCTCTCCACATCTACACCCGTTACGTTTTGACAAAACCTGAAATCCACGCCCAGCTCGAGTGCCAACTTATACATTGCATCCACAATGCTGAACATGCCACCTTCGGGATACCAGGTTCCACCCATGATGTCTGCATAGTTCATGAGGCTGTATAAGGCGGGTGTATTCTCGGGCATCGCGCCAAGGAAGAGCACAGGAAATTCCATCAACTGCCTCAGCCGATGGTCCTTAAAATATTTTTGAACATGTGCTTTGATGGAATTGAAAACGTCGAGGCGGAACAATCCTTTCATCAAATCCCAATCGCAGAATTCAAGTATGGATTGTCCTGGCTTGAACACAAGCTTTCGCATACCCACCTGGTATTTGTATTTCGCCTCTGCTATAAATGCATCGAGTTTTTTTGCAGCGCCAGGTTCAATTTTTTCAAACAAAGCGCGCAGCGAGTCGTAATCAGCAGGAATATCTGTTTGCTCATTTGGCCAATAAACGCGGTATGAGGGATCGAGGCGTTTGAGTTGATAGTAGTCAGCAACATTTTTCCCAAACTGGAGAAAATATCTCTCGAAAACATCGGGCATCCAATACCAGGATGGACCCATATCAAACACAAAACCGTTTTCTTTCAATTGTCTTGCCCTGCCACCCGGGCCCGAATGCTTTTCAAGGACGGTTACATCCCATCCTGCTTTAGCCATGAAAGAGGCGGCCGACAGGCCTGCAAATCCGCAACCTATAACCACCACTTTTTTAGCCACCTGGGATAACTTGATTTAGAATCTGCTAACCTGGGCCTTAAGGAGTTTTCTTGCGAAGTGAATGCGGCTCTTAATTGTGCCTAATGGCTCGCTCAACATATCAGCGATTTCATAATACTTGAAACCTTCGAAATACATGAGAAATGGCTTCTTAAATATTTCGGGCAACTTATAAATGGCCGTATAAATATCCTTAATGGTCAGCTTACTCTCTGCGCCATTTGACGCAGTAAGCTGATTGTAATTTAGCAAAAAATCATTGCTGGTATAATCGAAGATGGTGTTCTGCTTAATCCTCCTGCGATAGTTATTGATGAAAATGTTTCGCATGATGGTGTACAGCCATGCTTTGATGTTGGTGCCGACATTATACTTTTCTTTATTCGCCAGCGCTCTGAAAAGTGTTTCCTGCATGAGGTCTTTGGCTATCTCCTGATCACGGGTTAGCGTAATTGCAAATGGTCTGAGAAAGTCCGCATTCCTTAGCAAAATCTGGTTAAATTCTACAGTGGACATAAGAACTGTTTAAAAATTATCATCTGTAAGTTAAACAAAAAAATACCTTCCTCCAAATATTTTGTTTAATACCCGAGCTGGAAATCTAAAACAAGAATATCAGGCATTTAGATTCATGTATATCTGCATACGCAATGCCAAAGCCGAAACTTGTGAAAAATCAGATGGAATTAATGAAGGAAATGACTTCAGGAAAGCTCTGTATAAGCGAAACTGTAGGCGAACTGTGGCGTAGCGCCTTGGCGGGACGGCCTGAAATGACAAGTGGGGTACTGTCATTCTGGCTGCAATAGTGTTGCACAAAGCGGTCGATCTGGAAGCCACCCGGCGCTGAGGTTAAATGGGTGTATACAAAATCAGGCTTTTTGGACCGGATCACGTAGGCCAGGTCTCGCAAAGGCACATCGGCGCCCAGGTAAATCATTTGAACGCCGTGGCATTTCAGCAGGAAGGATACGAACAGAAGGCCGAGTTCATGGTGCTCGCCCTCGGGAAGAAACAGTATAACGGTCTTGTCTACCTGAAGGCGCGAGTTGACCACATCAATCCCAACGATCAGTTTCTGCCTGATCACATTCGAGACTAAATGCTCCTGCGCAGGATTGATATTGTCTGTAGCCCATAAAACGCCAACGCGTTCCAGGAAGGGGAAGATAATGTGGATGATCGTCTTTTCAATTCCCCGGTAGTGAATTTGCTGATCGAGGATTTCTTCAAATTCCTCGATGTCAAGATCAACCATCACGTGAATCAGCTCATTGATGACGCGTTCCTGCTGTGCATCGGCATTGCTAAGCGCGAGTATTTTTTCCTTAAGCGCACTTTCAGTCATCTTATCGATAATGGAGATCTTATAACCGTACTTATTCAACAGCGCAATGTTGAGGATCTTTTTCAGTTCTTCATTACTATAGTAACGGATATTGGTAGATGTACGTTGAGGATGTAAAAAACCATAGCGTTGCTCCCAAATTCGGATGGTGTGAGCCTTGACGCCAGTTAAATTCTCAAGATCCCTGATGGTAAAAGCATCCATGACTGAATACTTACAAAAGGGATTTGATTTTGTTCAAATAAATCTTCTGAATGCTAAACTGAGGGGGATGGAAAATAGAGAGAGGAGGTCGGGCTCTAGTGGGCGCCCAGGTGCGGGGACTTTTTGAAGTTGGAAAGAAGGGAATTGAACAATAGAATCGTCTTCTCCACCTGTTGCTTAAAGGGGTGATGAGATTTTACATAAGCCCTGCCCCTTTGACCCATATTGGAAGCTTCGGCTTTGTGTTTGATAAGCCATTCCAGTTTTTGAGCAAATAACCTGCTGTCGTAGTTTTTCAAAAGAAAGCCCGACTCTTCATTCTGCATGGTGTCGGCTGTGCCGCCGGCGTCAACCGCCACGATCGGCTTACCTGCTGCCTGCGCTTCCAACAGGGAAACCGGAGTTCCTTCGTTAAATGAAGTGAGTGTAACGATATCGAGACCGGCCATCACTTCGTCAATTTCCCGAATCCAGGAAGTGAAAACCAGCTTTCCTTTTTTGCTGTCTGTAGCGCTAACTGGTTGTAATTGCATCGCCGCAGCTTCTGCTTCTAATTTTTTACGCAGGCTACCGTCACCAACAATGAAAAACCTGACTTCATCTTTCATTTGTTGAGATAACCTGGATGCCACTTCCAGGAAAAAGCCGTGGTTCTTGACCTTCACAATTCTGCCAACGAGTCCGATAGCAGATTCATTTTCCTGAAGTCCATATTTTTGGCGGAAACGCTGACGCTTTTCTGATTGGTCGGTTTCGAAAGGTTCTACATCGAGTCCCAGGGGTATGACTGAAATTTTCCCCGGCTCGCAAATCCGGTACCGCACGGCAATCTCCTCTTTCTGCGAATCGCTGAGTACAATGACAGCTGTTGTTTTGCGTGCAAGCCATCTCTCGATTGCAATAAAGAAAAAACTGGCCAGGCGGTTAAAATAAGAGTGAAAAACGTGACCGTGGTAAGTGTGAATAATTACAGGTACGCCTGACCGTGAGGCAGCCAGCCTTGCGAGAAATCCCGGCTTGGCGCCATGCGTATGAATGATATCCGGTTTTTCTGACCGGATAATTCTTTTAAGTTCACGATAAGCGCGCCAGTCTAAAAACGGATTGATAGACCGGCGCATGCTCTTAACCTCCAGATGCCGAATTTGGCCCAGGTCACTAAGCAGGTATGCAGCGTCCTTCTCGTCCTCCACCTTGGCACCTGAAACGAGACAGGTCTCATATTCCTGGGCCAGTGCGCCAGCCAATTGCACAGTATCAGCGGGTGCGCCGCCGATAACGATGCGATTAAGTACGATCATCAATTTTGCCATTCCGGAATCAGAGCGTTGAATTCAGAAAGTTGTGAGATTCGAGGAGTTCCCGAACCTGGTCAGTTAAATGAGGATTGTGCAATAGGGCCATATGTTTGGCGTGATGCAGATCAGTACCCAGTAAGTTCACATCTCCTCTCTCTATGAGATTGTGAGCCATATCCTGCATGGCCTTTCCATAATAGCCGATCAATGAGAGAAGATTGACCTGGAATAGGCAGCCCATATTTTTGAACTCGTCGTAGATCTTTTTGTTACCGTGGAAGTAACCATATCGCTCCGGATGAGCAAGAATGGGCCGGTAACCCTTGATCTGCATCATAAAAATTTTCTCTTTAAAGCCATATGGTGCGTTTACGAACGAAAACTCCACGAGCACAAGGTTGTCCTTAATGGTGAGCAATGGCTGATCTTCTTCAAGTAGCGTCGAAAAATGATCATCAAGCATATATTCACCAGCAGCCGAAAATTCAATGTCGATATTTTCGCGCTTGATTGCCTCCCTTACTATTTCAGCACCAGCCAATATATTCCCGGGACCGTTGTCATAGATCTCACCCATGATATGCGGCGTGGTAATAATCTTTTTGTACCCAAGGTCTACCATGCCGCGAATCAGTTCCAGCGAGGTTTCCAGGTCAGGCGCGCCATCATCAATTCCCGGAATCAGATGGGAATGCATGTCGGCAACCAACGGTGAGAGGTCAGCCTTTTCGTGCTTTTTTTTGAAGAGGGAGAGCAAGAAAGTAAAAATTAAAAATTAAATAAGTCAAAAGGAGAAGTCATTTAGCAACAGCCACATCTCTTGCAAATTGTTCATAGACCATCTTAATTCCATCTTCCAAACCAATTTCAGCTTTCCAGCCAAGCGCATGAAGTTTTGATACGTCCATCAATTTGCGAGGTGTACCATCAGGTTTTGAAAGATCGTGAACAATTTCACCCTTATAGCCAACGATCCGGCTCACAAGCTTTGCAAGCTCACCAATCTCCAGGTCAACGCCGGTTCCTGCGTTGACGAATCCGGGTTCATCATAATTCTGCATTAAAAAATAGCAGGCTTCTGCGAGATCCCTTACGTGCATGAACTCACGCTTCGGCCTGCCGGTACCCCAGATTACCACTGAAGGCGCATTGCTCAACTTTGCTTCATGAAATTTCCTGATCATCGCAGGCAAAACGTGAGATGTATTCAGATCATAATTGTCGTTATCGCCATAAAGATTCGTTGGCATCACGGAAATAAAATGACAACCAAACTGTGAACGATAAGCATCACACATTTTGATGCCCGCAATCTTCGCGATTGCATAGGGTTCATTGGTTGGTTCCAGCTCGCCTGTCAGCAGGTATTCTTCTTTTAAGGGCTGCGGCGCCATTTTCGGATAAATGCAGGAAGATCCGAGGAACATCAGTTTTTTCACGCCTGATTTGTAAGCGGAGTGAATAACGTTGTTCTGGATCATAAGATTGTCGTACAGGAATTCTGCCCGGTAGGTATTATTGGCCAATATGCCGCCCACTTTTGCTGCAGCGAGAAAAACATAAGTTGGCTGCTCTTCTTCGAAAAATTCCCTGACGGCTTGTTGGTTCCTTAGATCTAACTCAGAAGAAGACCTTGTTACAAGATTTGTAAAACCTTCTGATTGTAGTTTCCGAAGGATTGCTGACCCTACCATGCCACGATGGCCGGCGACAAATATCTTTTCATTTTTATCCATCTTCACTTCGATTGTGTAACTAAATTATTCATTGCTTTTGGCAGCCTCGCATTGATATCGTTTGCCAGAATTTTGGAGAATATCATTGAACCGGAGCTATTCAAGTGAGAGTAGTTGTAGAAAAGCTGCTTATCACTTGATATGGGAATTTCGCTGTAATCCAGGAAACAAATATTGTCTTTATCAAAACTTCTCAATACCTCTCTTAATTTGTCTAAATGGTTAACGAGCTTTCTGCCCTCCTGCTGAATAGGCGGAAGCACGATAAACACCTTTTTGCCCCTGCTAACAAGCAGGTCAATTGTTTTTTTATATTCTGCAACGAGTGCTTCATTGATCTCAATATTCTCGACGAGGGACTTGTCCACCTTGTCAAGGCTGGAATCCCATTGAATTTCTTTGGGTGTATATCCCGCGGCCGAATCGAAAATTTCATCTCCCTTCCATTTCTCTTTCCAGCCCATCACTGATGCTTTATAATACTGGTCATTCATTGCAATGAACTTATAGAAGGGTACATATCTCAGCTTCCAAACAAGCTCCGGTTGAATTTCGTGCAGGGATTCGTAAATATTAGGATTCGAAATATGAGACAAATAGCGCTGCACTTCTGTTAACTGCTTAACCGGGTTGAAGGTGAAAAAGTACTCAACCAGCACAACAACTTTATTGTCTTTTGAGTATTCGCCAAATTCTTTGATCAGCCCATTTACCTGCATATACCTGGTACCGTCAATAGAAAAATTGTATGCATTCAAACCGGTTACAGACTGCAGTATTTGTGGCGAAATGCCAACTTCTGAAACGGAAGAACCAAAGATGGCGATCTGGGGATCGGTCTTGTGTTCAGCAATCAGGTTAATCTTTTTAAAATGGGAGTAATTGCTATACGAAGCTCCCTTTTCAAGTGCCCACTCAAAAACGCTCAGCAGGATGAGCAGGCAACCCGAAAAAACGATGGCTCGTTTCAAATTCTTTTTCTTCATCTCTAGAACTGAAAATAGATGAACTGGTTTGTATCAAACACACCAAACACTAAAATCACAATGATCATTATATAATAAACTGCCCATTTGAGTGGCATTGGTCTTGACTCCAGAAGATCCTGGTCCAGGTTTTTTTCGAGCATCCAGTCGGCCAAAAACAACAATGGAATGAGTAATAAACTGGACGCGAATTTCCAAAGCGGAACCCCGAGGTAAAGCTTATTTCCCATATGATCTTCACTAAGCAAATTCCAATAAGATGAGCCGGCGCCGGATGTGCCCAGGTGACTAATTATGGTAGTAGCATCATGCAGTGTGTTTGCCCGGAAAAAGATCCATGCAAATTGAACAAGCAAAAAGGTGATGACAATATTTATGAGATTATTCCTCGTTAATGAAGGGAATACCCGATGAAGCAGCAGGCTCACGATCAAATAAGTTCCGTGTAGTGCGCCCCAGATCACAAACGTCCAGTTTGCACCGTGCCAGAACCCGCTGATCAGAAATACCAGGAACAGGTTTCTGAATGTCTTGAATTTTGAACCCCGATTTCCGCCCAGCGGAATATAAACGTAATCTCTGAACCAGGTGGAAAGTGAAATATGCCATCTCTTCCAGAATTCCGAAACCGTATGTGAAAAATAAGGTCTTCTGAAATTGACCATCAGGTCGATGCCCATTACCCTCGCCGTTCCGATTGCAATATCTGAGTAGCCAGAAAAGTCGCAATAGATTTGAATGCCAAACAAAATTGTGGCAATGACATATGCAAACCCCGTATAGTGGTCCACATGGTTGTAAACCTCATTTACCATCAAGGCCAGCCTGTCTGCAATCACCACTTTCTTGAAGAGTCCCCAAAGAATGAGGCGTAGTCCCATTACCAATTTCGAATAGTCGAATGCGTGGTAACGATGCAGCTGTGGCAAAACGTTTTGCGGCCTTTCGATCGGTCCTGCAACCAATTGGGGATAGAACATCACGTACAAGGCGTACATGCCGAAGTTTTTTTCAGGCGGATACCTGCCTTTATATACTTCGATGGTATAACTCATAGCCTGGAAAGTGTGAAACGAAAGCCCAATGGGCAGGATAATCGAAAAATGATTCCAGGGAATCATGTTCAGGTGAAGCACCTTCGCAAATCCATTGATATTATCAATAAAGAAATTGTAGTACTTAAAGACGGCCAGAACCGAAACATTCGCAACGATACTCAGAACCAGGAAGAACTTTCGCCGTTTGCCCTCCGACTTACTAATCATCAATCCAGCAAAGTAGTCGATGACGATTGTAAAAAAGAGGATGAAGATGTAGACGGGGATAAATGCCGTATAAAATATACAACTCGCGATCAATAGATGAAACCATCTATACTTTTGGGGTAAAAGAAAATAGATGACCGTTACTATCGGAAAAAACAATAGGAATTGGAACGAGTTAAACAACATGGGGCGGGGTATGTTGGTTTTACTTCGCTAGAAAAATCAATAATATGTTTTATTCAAACTGATTCTTGATCGTATAGCCGGATTCTTTCAACAATTTTTCTTTTTGAAATAATTCTACGTCTGCCGCAACCATTTCTTTCACCAACATGGGCAAATCATAACGCGGCTTCCATCCTAACTTGGTTTGAGCCTTCGTGGCATCGCCAATCAAAAGATCAACTTCTGTTGGACGGTAATATTTTGGATCAACCAGCACCACTTCTTTGCCGATCTGTGGTGAGTAGCGAGCGTCGCTGGTTGCTTTTATAATTCCTTTTTCATGTTCCCCCTTTCCCTTGAATTCAACCTCGATTCCCAGCTCCGCAAATGCCATTTTTACAAAATCACGCACGGTCGTCGTTATCCCTGTTGCGATAACATAGTCCTCTGCAGTCTCCTGTTGCAGGATCAGCCACATCGCTTCAACATAATCTTTTGCATGTCCCCAGTCGCGCTTAGCATCCATATTACCCAGGTACAGTTTGTCCTGCAGTCCCATGGCAATTTTTGCAACGGCCCTGGTGATTTTCCTGGTTACAAAGGTTTCGCCCCTGAGGGGAGATTCGTGGTTGAAAAGGATCCCATTGGCCGCGAACATATCATAGGCTTCACGGTAGTTCACCGTGATCCAATAGCCATAGAGTTTTGCCACCGCATAAGGGCTACGTGGATAGAAAGGAGTCCGCTCTGATTGTGGCACTTCCTGTACTAAGCCATATAATTCGGAAGTAGATGCCTGGTAAATTTTCGTCTTTTTGGTAAGTCCTAACAATCTTACGGCCTCCAAAATGCGCAAAGTGCCGATGCCGTCTGCATTGGCGGTATACTCAGGGGTTTCAAAGCTCACTTTTACGTGGCTCTGAGCGGCAAGGTTGTAGATCTCATCAGGCTGCACTTCCTGTATGATCCTTATTAGGTTGGTAGAATCAGTGAGATCTCCATAGTGCAGAAAAAATCTGACGTCTTTTTCGTGAGGGTCGTGGTAAAGGTTATCAATCCTGTCGGTGTTGAACAGTGAACTTCTTCTCTTAATGCCATGTACGATATAACCCTTCCTGAGCAGGAAATCACTCAGGTATGCTCCATCCTGTCCGGTAACGCCTGTAACTAAAGCGACTTTCTTCATAGATCATTTGATTAAAAACTGAAATATCTTTCTAAATGGTTTTAAATATAGTGTAAAAAAGTATGGTTTTAGGCCGTTCAGCTCCCAGGCCATCCGGTCTTCCCGGTTTGCCCTGAACCTGTTGCGCAATGAGGCATTACTCATTCCTCCCGTCCTCATCTTAACGAGCGTTTTCGGAATGTATTTGAATTTGTAGTTATTTTTCAAAAAAACCCTCAGCAAAAACTCATAATCTGCTGCGCTTCTGAGGGTGAGGTTGAACTTGCCAACTGAATCATAAACGCGCTTGCGCAAAAATACGGTTGGATGCGGTGGCATCCATCCCCAGTAAAAGGACCTTGGCCCAAATTCACCCGATTTCCAGGTTCGGCTGATTTTGTCCAGCTGTTTTGGGTTCACATACTGCAAATCGGCGTAACAACCGTCCACCGATTCGTCCTCGAAAACCTTTGCAACCTGGGAAAGTACCTGGTCGGAAGTATAGAGATCATCGGAATTCAATATGCCGATTACATCGCCGGTGGCCAGCCCAAGACCCTTGTTCATGGCATGGTAAATGCCCTCATCTTTAGCAGAAATCATTCTGCTTACATGAGGGTATTCGGACACAATTTTCAGCGTGCCGTCGGTGGAATGCCCGTCGATGATGATATGTTCAACAAAAGGATAGTCCTGAGCAGCGATGCTCTGCAGCGTGTCCCGGATTGTGCCAGCGCTGTTGTAAGACGGAGTAATGACTGTTAGTTTCAATCTAACGGTTAACGTTCAATGACGATGTTTTCAAGGACCAGCATATCCATTTGGGTGCGAAGGAAGCAATCTAAGGCTTCGGCCGGACTGTTTACAATGGGTTCGTTTTCATTAAAAGAAGTATTCAACAGAATGGGAACCCCCGTTTTTTTCCTGAATGTTTCAATCAGTTCATAATACCTGGGCGTAACTACCCTGTCCACCGTCTGCAACCTTCCAGTACCATCTACGTGAGTAACTGCGGGAATGGTTGCCCTTTTTTCACTTTTGATAGGAAAAACTTTTTCCATAAAAGGAACCTCGTCGTTGATTTCGAAATATTCCTTTACATATTCCTTCAAAATGGAGGGTGCAAAGGGTCGAAAGCTTTCTCTTCTTTTAATCTTAGCGTTCAGCAGGTCCTTGGCATCTGACCTCCTTGGATCTGCAAGGATAGATCTTGCACCGAGTGCACGCGGACCAAATTCAGCACGGCCATTAAACCAGCCTACCACACCGGCATCGATCAAACGATCCGCAACACGATCGTACAATGTTGCATCGTCAAGTCTGCTGTACTTTATATTTTTTTCCTGCAGAAATTTTTCAATTTCATCATTGCTGAACCGGCTACCTGTATAGGCACTCCACACCGGGTCTGCCCGGTGGTTACCCAGTTTGTGATTGTATACCCAAAGTGCAGCGCCCATCGATATCCCCGCGTCATGTCCCGCAGAAGGGATATAGACTTTCTTAAAAGAAGTACTGCGCGTAATTTTTCCATTTGCCACAGAATTCTGCGCTACACCACCGGCGATGCAAATATTGTTCATGCCGGTCTTCTTGTGCAAGTGTTCGAGAATATGAAAAATCAATTCTTCGGTTATGCGTTGAACGGAGGTTGCCAGGTCACGATGATAATCGCTCAGCGGTTCGTCTTTGCCACGCGGCGGTCCAAATTTCTCAGTGAGGTGGTGCGTATACAATGGCGCTACTACAGGAATGTGATCATCTCCGTAGGAAATGATGCCCTGCGTTGCAGATCTAAAATATTTCAGGTTGAGCTCAAAAAGACCATTGTCCTTGAAGATGAGCACGTCTCTCAACTTGTCAACATACTTTGGCTGACCGTATGGCGCCAAACCCATTACCTTATATTCATCACCATAGTGTGGGAAGCCCAGCAATTGGGTGAAAGCGGTATAGAAGATGCCGACAGAATGAGGAAAATCTACTGATTCCAAAACCTCGATGGACTTGTCCCGGCCAATACCGGTCATCGTTGTTGAAAAATCTCCTGACCCGTCAATTGATAAAAGAGCAGATTCCTCAAACGGAGATGCAAAAAACGCAGAAGCCAGGTGGCTGCGATGGTGTTCTACCTGGTGAATTTTTTTCTTCCAGGCTGAGGCGGAAAGTGAATTGTCTAGTTTGACGAACTCTTCTTCGAGCGAGGCAACTTTCCTTGCATTCTGAAGACGGTCAAGTACAGCGTTGAAACCTCCCCCCGGATTCTTCAACAGGAAGGCGACTTTTTTCCCCAATTTGGCCCTCGGATCACGTCCAATGGCGATGTGGTCAACCTGGTTCAATTTCACACCAGCTTCTCTCAGGCAGAATTCTACGGCCATTGAAGGAAAACCGGCCCAATGCTTTACCCTTCTGAATCTTTCCTCTTCTGTAGCAGCAATCATTCTCCCATTTTTGAAGATGGCTGCCGAAGAATCGGCGTGGTACGCGTTAATCCCCAGAATAATCATAGGTTAAGAGAATAATTTTTTATACGTGTTCATCAAACCATTTGAGTCTACGCTTTTTCCTGCGAAATTCCATGCCGAATTGCTCCACTGGTCAAAAATTTGCTGGTCCCAGCCTGCGGCCTCTTCAATTGCATGAATGAATTCTTCTGCCTTACTTAACGGAATGTCCCAACCCGCTTTGGCCACACTGAGATGGCGCCAAGGCGTTTGGTCGCTGATCACTACCGGTCTGCCCGCAGCCAATGCTTCGTAAATGGCATGGCCAAAATTCTCACCTGTGGTAGGGAGCGCAAATATATGGCTTCGTTGTAACACCGTGAGTAGCCGATCGTGGCTCATTTCCCCCAGGAAATTCACTTCAATATTTTCAGGAAGCAAACCGATTTCATGCTGGCAGGTTTTCCAATACGCTTCATCTTCAATTGATCCTACAATCTCCAATTTTACCCTGCCTCTTATATGCTTAAGCACCTGCAATAAAAAATGCAGATTCTTAATCGGGTGAATACGACCCACAAAAACAATATTGATTCTCCCCTTCTCTTTTTGAAGAAATGCCGGCGGCTCATTTTGACGAGCTGCAGGAAAATTACCGGCTTCCACCACTTCAGCATTTGAAAACCGCTGTTTGATATCTCTCACTTCCTGTTCATCTGTGGCCTGCCATCTCACTTTCTTTTGAATACCCAATATTTTAAACAGCAAAAGAAAAATTTGTTTCTTGGTCTTCTTGAAAGCAAGCGCACTCGATCGCAGCATTCCCCGCGGTGCCAGGATGATTTTTGGTTTCAAATCTCCTTTCCAATTCATCATCAACGGAAAGATGGTAAACCGTTTGGAGAAAAGACTATTGAGATAAATAAAATTCGGACTAACGCCGGATACAAGGTTTCTAAGGTTTGCAAAGGAAAGATCTGCATCGCGTCCATAAAAAATGTGGGTGCCATCCTTGTTCAACCATTTGCCGGTTGAAATTCCCGGATAAGCTTGTTCATCTCCCAGATCACGGTCGCTTGTGAGAATGAAAATTTCATAATTCTCTTTCATGTACGACGCGAAATTCACACAGGATCTGATGGGTCCGCCTGCTTTAAAACCCGGCTCATACCAGTCGGTCAATACCAATATTTTTCCTTTTTCCAAACTCAGTTACTTTGAGAAGTGGATTGCTTCTTTTTCAGATTTTCGAAATTTCTCCTGATCGCCAAAAATTGCCGGTAGCTCGGTGTTGTGTAGGAAGTGCCAGCGCCGGGTGTCGATTTCTTGTTCCTGTATTCTGCAAAATTGTCGAGGATGTCCAGCAGCCCGGCGGCAGCACGCCTTAAGATCTCTGCACAGGTGCTGGTCACCGTTTGCGCGAGCGAGCTTTTGAAAATAATCGGCACTTCTTCTCTTCTCAGAATTGCGCCGTCATCAATCTTGCTGTTTATTTCATGAATCGTGTAGCCTGTATTGATGTTGCCCTGGTAAAGTTGCCAGATTACACTTTGTGCGTTCTTAAACTGGGGCAGCAATTCTCCATGTATGTTGATCATGCCATACTTCGGAATTGAAAAGATGCGCTTGCCGATATAACTATTACCCAGGCTAAGCCCGAGTTCAGCATTCGCTTCGCGAAACAGGTTGGCCGTCTCCTCGGTGTTAATGCCATGAACGGCACGGAATGGAATTTTAAGTTGCTGGCAAACCAACTCCACATCCTTCAATTCCAACATTTCGTGCACATCCTCATTATACCATTTACGCATTCTGATCCCATTCCAGGTACCCCAAACGCCTATCTTAAATACCTTTTTGAGTTTCTTCCTGTAAAATCCAAAATCTTTCTTCCCCGTCACCTGGTTAAAAATGACCATGCTTACTTCAACTGAAGGTGATTTAGCGATGAGTGGTAAACAATAGGAAGCCGTACCCTTTCGGCTACTTGTGAGAATCAGAATCCGCATAATCAGGAAAGAAATTATTTCCTACACTGGCATTTTTTATATTTCGCAATAGGAAGAATTGAATTTGTTCCAGTGACCAGTTCAATAACACATGGTCTCTTCTGAGGAGCAGGTCCTTATAATCAATTTTTGGTGACTGCGGGTCTGCAATGTGGCAGCCACGTTCCGCAGAAGCACAACTTTCGAAACCCGCATCAAAAACAATTTTTCTCGACTTAAGGTCGAAATGATCAAACCGGCCATAAGGATAGGCAAAATGCTTTACGCTGCCGCAATGACTGAGAATTTCTGAGTAACATTTCCTGATTTCATCTTCCGCTTCTTCCTTGTTGAGGCTAGCCAGGTTTACATGATTCATGGTATGCCCCCCGATTTCGTGTCCAGCTTCCAGGAGACCATCGATTTCCTGCCAGGTCATGAACTCTACGGGCGGGAAATGTAACCTTGCCTTTGAAAAATCGGCGATTTTCTGCTCGTCGGACTCTCCTACAATTTCCGGGCAGACAAAGAAGCATCCCCTGGCACCAAAACTTTCAAGGATCTCAGCGGCTTTCAGGTTGTTTTTTAATCCGTCGTCAAAACTAAAAGAGATATACGGTTTGTCTATTTCTTCGTTCAGAATTCTCTTCACTGCCTCCGAGTGGCTGATGAATTGGTGATGACGCGATAAATATTCAAGGAGCCTGGCAAATGCCTTTTCTTCATCTTTAAACGTGTGGTGGATATAAAGAAATTGAATTCTTGGCGTCGTCAACAGGCGGTCAGCGTCATTCAGGACATTGTATATTTTCGAAATAGGCTCAATGAGCATATTTCTCATTCTTTGCCTGAAGGTATCGCTCTTGTTCTCTTTTAACTTGCTGTAAGTCTCAATATATCTCATGCGATTCCATTCTTTTCCATCCAATACTCCAACACAACAAAAACCATGATCTCAACCCACTTTACTTCCTTGTCTCCTGTCAGAAATTGATTCCACTTCTTCATCAGTTCATCGCTGTTGATAAAATCTCTTTGACATATTCTTTTAATATGCGTTTCGCAGAATTCTTTCAATTCATTCTTAAACCACAATTTCCATGGCAGCGTAAATCCTTTTTTGCTTCGATGAACAATTTCAGGAGGCAGAAGATCTCCGAGCGATTCAACCAGTAATTGCTTTGGATAGCCAGCATATTTGATTTCATCAGGTATACTCAACACGTATCTTACCAACTTATCGTCGAAAAATGGTTCGCGAACTTCCAAAGACACTGCCATGCTCATCTGGTCTGTATCCTTCAGCAAAGTTTGTTGTGTGTAGCCATAATATTCTGCGACGCTTATTCTACTGGATGAAGGGAAGCTTCTTATCTCCTGGCTCTTATCACGGAGTAATTCAATTACCGCATCACGATTCCTGTCGAGACTTGTCAACGCACCAATTTCTTTGGGAGAAAAAATCTGCCTCAGTACCGGGTAAACGTCCTCAACGTCTGATGTATTGGTAAGAAGCAAATCATGCCATTTGTTGTTTGACACGAAGTTGGCAACAAGCTTCCTCAATGCATGTGTGGAATTCCAAACAGCGGAATGCCTGGCCAACCGGTGATACCTTTTAAAAAAAGGGTAGCCCGCAAATAGTTCATCACCGCCCACACCAGACAAGGCAACTGTCAATCCCGCCTTTTTCACAGCTTTTGAAACTACATATGTATTGATCCCATCTCCGCTTGGTGTATCCATGGCATCGAGCGCGTTTGAAAACTCGTCGAGCATGGTGGTTGGCGGCAATAAGATGGTATGGTGGTCTGTGTTAAATTTTTTGGCTACAATGTCTGCGTATTCAGATTCATCAAATGCTTTTTCCGAAAACGCGATATTAAAAGTAACAGGACGGGAAGCACTTGCTCTGCTCATCAACGCAACAACTGCGCTGGAATCTATTCCGCCCGAAAGGAAAGCGCCAATGGGAACATCACTGATTAACCTGCTGGCCACAGATTCCTGGAGGAGGTTAAAAACTTTTTTTCTGATTAACTCCGGATCGTTTTCTGATATGGGCGTTTGCTCCAGCAAATTCCAATAGCATTGCGTTTGGATTTGCCCATCCCTGATAACCATAAAACTGGCTGCAGGTAATTCCTTCACACCACAGATAATGCTATCAGGTGAACTAACTGATTGATATTTCAGATAGTCAGCGACTGCTGCTTTATTCAACTTCGGTTTAACGAGACCGGAAGCCAGCATTGATCTGATTTCCGATGCGAAGAGAAATGCATTACCATCGTCATAATAATAAAGTGGTTTAACACCCATCCGGTCCCGGAATAAATAAAGTGCATGTTCATGTCGGTCCCAGATTGCAAAAACAAACATGCCTTTGATTCTGCTTATACACGAAGGCCCCCACTTCGCAAAGGCAGCCACAATAACTTCGGTATCACTGGATGTACGAAATGGATAATCAGGAAGCGTGCTCTTCACCTCCCTATAATTATAGATCTCACCGTTGAAAATCAGGACATACCTGCCAGATATATCAAAAAAAGGCTGGTTGGCATCAACAGAAAGATCTATGATGGCCAATCGACGGTGAAGCAGGCTAACGTACTCATCTTCAAAAAATGCATTGGCATCTGGCCCGCGATGCCGCATGGCATAGTCCATTTTACGGATCCGGTTAGGATCCTTGTCGCCTGACTTCCACAATATTCCTCCTATTCCGCACATAACTTATGAGATTTCCTGGTAGGTCTGTTTATACAAACGTGCAATGCTTGTTGGTTCGTATCGGGTAGCAATTTTGAAGCCCATTTTGATGAGGTTTTCCCGAAAATTATCTTCCCCTATCAACTTCTCCAATCCTTTTCTAATCGAAACACTATCCATGGGATCTACCAGGCATGCAGCATTTTCCGCGATTTCTTTCATGGGGCTCAGGTTGCTGGTGATCACAGCCCTGCCTGCCTTAAATCCTTCCACAATAGGAAGTCCAAAGCCCTCAAACAGGGTGGGAAAAAGTACCAAATCGCAATTTGCATATCGGTCTGCAATTTCTTCGTCACTGAGACCACGTTCAACGTGATGATCTATCTCGTATTTATTTAACGCGGCCAGTTGCGTTTCGGTTGGCTTTCCTACTATCCAAAGTTCGCAGGGCAAACCACGCAAGGCTTCAATCACCCTATCCAGGTTCTTGTTTGGGGTGGAGCCCAGGAAAAGGAGCCGTGGCTTTTGCTTATTGAATTGCTTTTGCACAAATCCAATACCGGGATCAACCGGATTTGGAATAACCTTTACTTTTTCCGGATTACAACGCGTATAACTAACGATCTCCAGTTTTGTGCTTTCTGAAATTGTGGTCACCACCCTTGCTTTCCTTACAGGCATTTCAACATACAGCCACTTTATGATTTTGAGCTTGAGTCCCCTGTATTCTTTCAGGTAGCCGATATCGTGATAGGTAAGAATTGTTCTGGAGCCGGGAGTAACACCAGCGATATAAGTAATATCCCCGGTGATATGAAACAGCGCTTTGTTGTCCGCGCCTCTCAACTTCTTTTTGATGAATGAAATATTCTTCAGGTTGAAGCCGAGGTGGGGCACTGTCACCTCTTCATATTGGATGTCTTTACCAAATCCCTGCTTCACCAATTGAAACACTCTTTCCAAACTGAAGAAAAGAGGATTTTTGGCGCGAGTGATGAAAATCACTTCCATGAAGTCTTATTAGCTGCGAATAGTGAGGGAAATAATTTAAACATCAAGAATAAGAATACGGCACCTTTAATTAACGAATTGAATGCTTGCAAAGAATCATTTTCCATCACATATATGGTTTGGAAAAAGAGTGGCGGCATCCAAAGAAAGAATATGGGTCGTTTTAAACAGATCTTAATAAACGTGACGTACGCGAACCTAATGAATAGCGCAAAGGCAATCATGTATAGCCACCCTCCGAAGTAGCCAAAATTTCCATAGGCTTCTCCAATTGGTCCCACGTTGGTGGACCAGTCGATCAGGGTTATGCCTGTGTACATTTTCATGTTTACCAGTCCTCCTGCCTGCGGTTTGTCTTCCCAGAAAAGCCTGGGCACAAATGAGGACGCAAAAGTGAGCGAAAGGTACTCGCCGCCCAGGTAGTCAACACGCGCCGGAATTCTTCGCATCACCAAGGCGATATTGTAACCCTGGTTCATGCGGTAATACATCGGAAAAAGGATTGCGTCGGCCTGGGAATGCTGAGATTGGGTGACCACTGCGGAAGCGAGTTCAAATACGCTTGGATCGCCCTTACTTGTACGTAGCGCTAGTTTGAACAATTGGAGAAAGCTCATGAAAAATATGCCAAAAGTCAGGAGCATTAATTTCATGGTCATTGACACTTTCTTTCCAGACAACAGTAGAATCAGGAACAGTCCACTCATGTAGGCAATAATGGTGAACATGCCATAGTGAATGGCGTCAAATATGATAAACAGGATGATGCCCACGATGAAATAAATTCTCATCGGAAAGTCCCGTTTGAATACAATGTAAAATAGACTTGCGAATAAGCCAAAAAAGAGAAAGGTTCCAATGAGGCGGAACGATTCAGGTAAAAAATTTGAAATGCTGTACGTAAACAGCGATACCAGCGACAAAGTGACGATAGCACTGGAAGGAATTTTAAGCGTCAGCTGCTTGATCTGTCCAACCAATTTGTCAACCACCGCACTATCATCAGGGCTGGCTTTTCGAAAATTAAAAAAGATGATGCTTACAAGCAGCACCGCGGGCAGGACAAATGAGAAGTAAACCTCGTTAGTGACGGGCATATACCTAACCCACAGTAAAGCAAAAAAATTGGTCCTCGTAAACGTGGTATAACCAATAGCCGGCATCAACACGCAGGTCAGTGTTGTATAACCATAAAACAATTCAAGGAAAAAGGATCCATTACCAATTTTCCACAACAGTCTGAATATTGATAAAAAGAACACTGCGAATGCAAGCGGAATATAAATCTCCTGGAAAACGCATAACAGCAGGAAAATTATATCCACCAGGTTAAGTATCGATATGACTCTGTTCTTCAAGCTCAGTGTTTAATGATAATCGACCCCAAACCTGTCGGGGTCAAAACTCAATCCAATGCAAGATTAAAGGTACGAAATCAGGATGGTGAGCACACCTGGTCCAATAGCCTTTTCATGATCTCACCATAACTGTACCCCCCACCGGTGATCCGCTCATAGCCACGAAGACTGAGAGACCTCAGTTCCTCGGTGTGATCCATGAAATACTTGATCTGCCCCAGCATGTCTGCCTCATCTTTAAAGTAGATAACTTCCTTTTGTGAAAATATATTATCAATTTCCGGAGTTTTTTCTGTCATTAGGGCCGTACCACAGGCAGGGATTTCAATGGTGCGGGTGGTGTGCAGCTCAGGTACCCATTTTGAAAGAAAACCCAGCCCGATTTGGGCTCTTGATAATTCCCTGGCATAGTCAGTTCCGAAAATACCGGTGCCCTTATATATCAGGTTGGCAGGCTTGCCCAATTTTGCGTAGAATTTATCCCAGTGGTTCCCAGCCACGGTAATTTGTATTCCGGCTTTTACAATTCCCTCCACAAGTTCCTGGCGCTCTTTTTCGAGATGACCAATAAAAATCAGTCCCTTTTTTCTTTCAAAGGAATAGTGCGGCTTATGCAGCGCAGGGTCATATCCCTGCGTGCAAAAAATTGTTTTCGTTCCGTAAGACTGATAATTCGTGAGCTCGTATGATTTTGTTGTAATACAGTAATCGTAATACGGAAGTGCTTCGTAAAAAAATTTTGATTGATGATAAGCGAATGCCGGATCAGGCGTAAAATGTACCAGTCTGGCTGATTTCTCTTTGAGCTTGCTGATGATTACAGGTTTGATGAAGACGCCCTTGTCAATCCACACCAGGTCATACTTATAATCTCCTTTGAGGGATTCAGTGATATATTCATTGATATTGGTAATGAATGGACCCTTTTTGAATCTCCAGCCCACCGACCTGAACAGCCTCGAAGTTTTTTCCATCGGCACATCGGTATTGATCACTTTTACATCTGCGCCCTTTAAAATCTGTCGCATGTATTCGCCGCGCATCCTTGACGTACTACCTTCCGAGTATTGTGCGATGTATAATATTTTCATGAAAGAATTAAGAGCGACCGAATTTTCCTTATTGATAAAGTGATAACAAATATGCTACCGAGTTGTCGATTGAATACGGTGAACTAAGCAGCTTCGCATTGTAGCGTGTACGATCGGTCTCATTTGCAGTCCCAATAGAGGCAACTTCTTTTGACCAATCATCGGGACCATCTTCCAGCCTCTTCACTTGCACTAATTCCTGGCATACAATTGCCTCCTTTGGAACGGCATTTGAAATCAGGCATTTCAAACCATTGGCCTGGGCTTCAACAGCAACCATGCCCAGTCCTTCCATCAGGGACGGAAAGATCATAACCGAAGAAGCAGACATGATTTTGGGAACGTCGTTTCGAAGACCAAGGAATTTGATTTGATTGCTCAATCCTTCTTGAGATATTTCCTTTTCTAATTCTTCTCCTTTTCGACCTTTAAATCCAACAAAAATGAACCTCCATTGCGGATCTCGTTGGATAAGGCTTCTGGCAACCATAATTGCAAAGTCGGGGTTCTTCTGATTCAGGGCGGTATCATAATCATGCAAACCGATCCTGCCAATAAAAAGTCCAATCCTGCCAGCTGCACTCCATTGTAATTCCTCACAAAGACTGCTCTTAGCAGTTTCATTAAAAGTGAATCTGTGAATATCGAATCCGCAATAAGCGGGGGCTACTCTCTTTTTTTTGTACGGCAATTTATCATATCCGTACTCATCCATAACTGCATTGGAAGTTCCGGTAATGTATCCTGTAAATCGCATCGTTAGCCACCGACCCATCCTGAAACTGAACCACCTCACCGGGTTCACAACATAATTATGGACGAAATTATACGGATTGTGAACGTGCGAAATCCTCTTTTCAGGTAAAAGACCCCATCCAAGCAGAAAGTGCCAGCCAGAAATAAAATCCTGGTGGTCATGAATTGCATCGTATTGTTGCTCTCTTAAAACCTTTCTGAATTGCTTTCTAAATTTGAAAAAATTTGCGAAAGAATATTTAAGGTAAAATATTTGACATCCGTATTTCTTTACTTCATCATCAAACATTCCTGGCACGCCACCTGAAAGGAGAAAATCAAACTGCCAATTAAGTTCCGGATGTTCATGCAGATATTTTGCTACTGCCAACAGCCAGGTTTCGGCTCCGCCGGCACCAAAACTATCGATTATGTGTAGTGCTTTCTTTTGCTTCTTCATCGCCTTCATAAAGTCTGAGGAGGTTTTGGGTCGCCCTTGACATTTCAAAGGGAGAATTTCGCAACCGTGCTAACGCCTCCTTCCTGGAAATTTGGGGAGGAAAATCCAATAATTTTTCAATTGCCGACGCCCATTCAGCCGGATTGTCTTTCAAACTTATATAGTTTGCTAATTCGTCAACAACGATGGCATCCTTTACAATCGCGTTTGAAATTGCCATAGGGAGCCCGGCTGCTTGTGCCTCTACAACCACAAGGCCAAGCCCTTCTTTGGGATATTCCAGCCTTGGGAAAACAAATACACTTGCATTTTTCATCAGCATTGCTGTGTTGTCGCTCCATCCAAGATTTCTGACATTGCCTGTTAGCCCATAAGAATCTGCCTTTTTCAGAATTTCTTTTTCAAGATCTCCCTGTCCCACGAAAATTGCATACACGTTCTTTCGCTTTTTTGAAAGTTCTGCCAGTATTTCGACAACAAATAAGGGGTTTTTCCAAGGATTCATCCTGCCAACGAACAAGAGGGTCTTCGCGTTTTCAGGAATGCCAATTGATAAAAAAAAAGAAGGATCGGACATTTCGCCATTTTCAAATGGCGACAAATCCACTCCGTAATACAAAATCGTTGTTTCAGGCCTTTTTGATTGCCTGCCGTGCATGAATTCCAGAAGGGTATCTTCAGAGATTCCAACAATTAAATCGCTGTAATGATATGCTAATCTGCGAAATGGCCAAAGCAGGAGGTCGTGTAAAAATTTGTTGCCCACCGGCAGGGCTTTGTCTGTATTGTGAATTTGGAGCAATCGCCTTTTGAAACGAATGCCATTGCTTGCCAAAAGATAAAATCCGCTTAAATAATCATGATGAGCATGCAGGATATCATAATTCCCGTGCTTTAATTCCTGTCGTAGCTGACGAAGGAATGGTATCTTATCACTAATTGTTACTTTAGAATATACTATTCGTCCACCTGCTTTCATAACACTTTCGTCTAACCTGCCAGGTCTGCCCAGGATGCAATAAAAAGTCCATTCCCAATCTGGCTTAAATTCCCGGCTTTTTAGAAATGTTCTGACCAGCCAATTTTCAACAGCACCCTTATCGAGATTTTCAACAATTTGAATGATTTTCAACAAAGCAATCTTAAATGAAAAATTAGTTTGAATCGGATTGCAATCCCTGCTTAAGAATTTTTTTTCCTATCTCCTCGCCTTTTAGAACCGCTTTATAAAATTCCCGGTCCAATCCCGACTTGAGTGCAAGCCGCAGATTGTTGGCAATTTTCGTTCTGACCGTGACAGGCTGCGGATATTCCTTTCGAAATGATTTGAACACAACAGTGGAGGCTGATATGGACTCAGCAAGTTTTAGCAGGTATGATTTCGAAAGACGTTGTGGGGTTATATAATGTTGAAGGCTGAGGTCATGAAACAGGCCCACACCCAGACCAACATCACATGCACATGCTGCCAGATCATTATCACCGCCCGAGAAAAGTGAGTTTCCCTTTCTGTCCAGTTGAATATTTCTTTGCCCGGAATCGCAGAGGTTTTTATAAAAATCCGCCACTTCTTTCCTCACAAAAAGTCCGGCTCCGCATGGCATGGTTTCAGGCATGTGGGGAAAATTCGACCAGCTGTCTCTCTCAAATTCACGATAAACCAGCAATCCCCAATATTTCCTGGTCCACGGTTCAGGCTCTTTTTCAAAAGTCAATTTCACCTGGCCGCTCCACGCACCAATGTGGCGATTCTCTTCTGCGATCCTGTGACCAACCCTTAAGAAATCTGGTGCCACTATATTATCATCATCAACGAATACAAGAAGTTCCCCTGTCGACTCTGCAATGCCTCGCAACCTTGCAGGTGTGAGACCAGGTTTGGTTTCTCTGATCACGCTTGCCTCGGGGAAATGATTCAAAAAAATTTTTACAGATTCAATTTCAGTAATTGACGGCGACGAATTGTTGTCGATCAACAGTACTTCATGCGCCCGATAGTCCTTCAAAGACGCCTCAAGCGCAAGTAGGCATTTTTCAAGAATAAGAGGATTCGGATTATATGTGCATATGATGACTGAAATTTTCATAATTCAATTCGATTCGCCGCAGCGACTTTTTCAGGTAAATTCTCCTGGATAAATATCCCCACTTTGTCCCAGGTGAAATTCTTCGCGATGTGATCTTTGGCCTTTGTTGACATATTTTGGTGCAACAGCTTATCCTTATGCAACAGCGTCATCGCCGCCACCATTTGGCGCTGTGCATCATGCCCGCTTTCAATGAGTACACCAGTTTCTCCATTCCTGATGATCTCCGGGATGCCAAAGTTTGCTGAAGCAATCACAGGACAACCCACGCTACCAGCCTCGATCAAAACCAGGGGCGTCAAATCTCTAGAACTGGGCAGGAGAAAGGCGTAGGCCTCTGAAAAAAGTTGTACCAGTGCCTGGAATTGCGAGGGAATTGATTTGTTCAATAACCCCACATATTCTATGTCGGCATCGATCAGAAAATGAGCGGGAGGCTTTGCACCTACAATCTTTAATTTATATCCCGGGATACTTTTTTTAAATTCTAAAAATGAGTTTACTACGAGGTCGCCCCCCTTCCCAAGAAAATCCAATCCGATAAAAAGGAAATAGGGCTGCCGTTCTTTGCTTGTGAAAAGACCAGGAAAACCGCCTCCCAATCCTGCAACAAAAAAATTTTCACCTTGCAGGTTGTAAATATTCTTTGCGTCGTTCAAAGCCCATTGCGAGCTAAAGAATACAGCGCTGGCTTTGCTTAGGAAAGAACCCTCTCTTTCGTACAATTCATCCAATTGCTTTTCGCTGAATCTTGAAGCATCATGGTACACATCCATATAGGTAGCAAAACAGGCATCGGCATATAGCGCATATGGCAACTGGCTTTTCACATTTAACCAGGACGTTGAACCGTGAAAAAAGTTCAGTGTGGCGGAGGAATCGAGCTTAGGATCTATTAGGGCTGCTATACGTTTTAGTCTCCTCCTGGTGAATGCAGGAAATAAGCCTTTCATCTTCACCGCCCGCCATAGTCTTGAAGTCCAAATATCGATTGCAAAATAAGAAGGGTTGATTTTTTCAACCAGATTAACCTGGTGATACTTGCAGAGCTGCAGGTAAACATTATGATTCATCCCTGACCAACCACCGGAGTATTCAGATACTGGAAGGTTGGTGATGTAGTTGATCTTTGTCAAATGCTTTTGGTAGCCGTCGGTCTAAAACAATACCGTACCATAAAAAGGCAGGTCATTTATTCTTTTCTTTGGATCAAGTAACTCGAGTTTCCTTCCAAACTTCTTAGTGATGGCTTCAAATTGATCGTAACTTACTTGAAACTTATCCCAGATAAACGGATGCAATTCACAAATAAACCTGACACTCTTTTTCTGAAGCAAATCCGACGCAGCGTGTAAGATGTCGATCTCTGCGCCCTCGGTGTCAATCTTTACAAAGGTTGGTTCGGGCAATTCAGACAAAAGGCTGTCGATAGACCGGGTCGGTACTGAAATGACATCTACATCCTCATCAGCTTCATTTTTTATCACGTGGGAATTTGAATTTCCACCTTGCGATTTGAAACGAAGGATGCCATTAGAATCACTGACCGCATAGTCCAGTACCCGGATTTTTTCATTCAACTGATTCAGGTTGATATTCTCGATTTGAACTTTTTTTGCGACTGCATCGGGTTCAAATGAAAAAACCTGGTTCTTTCCTTCCGTTACGGATGCCGCAAAAAGACTGTAGTGTCCGAAATGCGAACCAATATCCCAAAGCACATCTCTTGGACCGAATTCTTTTTCGAAGAATTCAATTTGCAACACGTCATTCCGCACCACATCGTCAGGTGAATTGAGATATTTTCTTCTAACTGGCCTGGACCCGGTTTTGAACAGCAGCCTGTTGCCATTAAACTTATACTTTTCGGAACGACCGTATATAAATTTCTTCATCGAATTGATGAAGAGTTCGTTTCTGATCATATGCCCTTTTTCTCGTTGTGGTTAAAAGAACGCTCATTTCTTTTCAATATTCTCCGAAATCAATCTTTCTATTTTTTCAACCTGAGACGAATAGGTAAACTGCCTTGCATAATTTATCCTAAACGTTTGATTTTCTACGCTGTTATACAATTCCAGCTGAGCTACCACCCGTTCAAACAAATCCGCGAATGCTTGCTGGCCTTCGCCTAAAGCCACCATTTCTAGAAGATTTGGCTTGTCTGAATAGGCTCCCAGGTAGGTGGAAACAATTACCTTGCCACTACCCAAGTATTCCAAAACCTTGTGAGAGTTTTGTGCATCTTTAACCTGGTAAGCAATCAGCAAAACATCCATCCGGCTTAGTCCCTCCGCCAGCGTTTCAGGATTCACCGCACCATGTGTTATAACATTTGGAGAACTTTTCAGGAAGTTGAGAAAAGACTTATTTTCTTCCGACACGTCATGCTCCCTGTGAATGGAGGAAGCGCCGGGCACATTTTCTCCCCAAAATTCAAACATGATTGCTGGATGGGCCAAAATGATTTTGCGTAAAATAGCCATGTCTAAATCATCCCTAAGCAAACTTCCTGCATAGCCAACCCTTATTGGATTCGAATTAATTTTACCAATAGGTCCGTTCTTAACAAACGCTGTTCCGACACCATGGCTCAGCAAAAATCCTGGTGCAGGAATCTGATCATATCTCGACAGTATATCTTTTGTTACCGAAAAAATGATATCAGCCTTCTCGGCTGAAAAAATCTCCTCAGGCACGAAAAAGGGCCCGTCTACAGGCATGTAAATACGGTAACTCGCTTCTGGAAAAAATTTTAGCGGAATTGTGTTGCCTGAATCGAATGACCACACCAAATCAGGAACCTTGCCGATCTTCTTTTTCAATCTCCTGATGTGATACTTCGTCAGAAATTCATATAACCATCTCATTTTGAAGATCAGGAAATATGGATGCGGCAGCCTGTGACGAATGGAGAAAAGGTTTTTCACATTCGTATTTTCAACCCTGATTTCTCCTCTTTTCAATTTACGAATGCGATCGGGGTGGTTAATAAAATACACCAGGTTTCCCCTTTTGGTCAGCTCAATCGCATAGTGATGTTTTGACATCAACATGTTTCCCCAGTCCTCATATGAAATGATAAATACAACCTGGTTCTTTATCTCCATACCCTTTGAATGAGCAATAACCTTTTGAAAACTTCTTTGCCTTGCAAACAATTTCAGCCATTTATTTTATGAAATACCCCAGCGCTTGTCCTTTCTCAAGGGCGAGTCTTCTTTCAGAAATAACAAATCGGCCTGCCATAGTGCATGATCTAAGGGGCGGCGGTGCAAATCACAAACATCATAAATTACAAACCCATGCGCAGCCAGTAATTCAATGACTTTATTTGCAAGCTTTACCTCATGAAAGACATCAATAAAATTCACCTGCAACAGTATGGCCTGAATTTTCGGTAGATGGCCTTCAATGCCTTTCAAAATCTGATATTCGAAGCTGAGCGTATCTAACTGCAGGAAATCCGGAACCACGCCGCCATGACTGCTAATAAAGGAGTCAAGTTTCATCATGGGCAGGTTAAGCACTTGCTTATGTGTATTCACTTCTTCACTCAAAAGTGCAGACGAAGCATTTTCGTCCGAATAGAATGGCACGCTTGCCTGGTCCTGGTCTCCCACAAGACAATGCACAATCTCTACGCTCTCACTTTCGTAATTCTTTTTTAAGTCATTAATTTTTTCCGGGAGTGCCTCAAAGGCAACAATCCGGCTGTCGGGCCATAGCCGTTTACACATTTTTATGAAATCACCTTCGTAGGCACCCACATCAAAAATGAGTTTCGGATTAATACCATATTGCTTGATGCGTCGAAGGGAAGTCTCCACATCCGGAACTTTGTTCTGAGCGACGAGTCTTCTCACATCGCCCGCATACATCTTCATCCGGAATTTATTCTGCAGCCATTCGCGCGAAAAAAGCTTTTGCAATCCCATAGCAGGTTAAATGATTTTTTTCAAGTGTAATTTGGCGAATGCGTTTAACGCATCCGCTACAAGATGTATGTCAGTCTCGGAATGACAATAAGAAACAGGTAAGCTTAACGTTGTGCGGTGAATTTGTTCAGAGATTGGAAATTTGGCATTGAAAAGGTGCTTGTAAGCAACCTGTTCGTGTGGTGGAACCGGGTAATGAATTTCAGTTTTGATGCCATTGCTTTCCAGATAATTCTTCAAGGCATCCCTGTCTTCATGGCGGATGTTAAAAATGTGAAACACATCTGAAAAGTCAGGATGAATTTCAGGCAGGATGAATTCAGGAGACAGGTTTTCAAAATAAATCGCAGCCAGGTTCCTTTTGTGTTGATTAATAAGATCAAGTTTTTGGAGTTTGATCCTGAGAAACACCGCCTGAATTTCATCCAGTCTCGAGTTGAGGCCTATATACTTGTTGTAATATTTCTTCTCTGAACCATAGTTCCTCAAAGCATACAGCTTTTCAGCAAGCACATCATCATTGGTTAGAATGGCGCCCCCGTCTCCCAGGCAACCCAGGTTCTTGGTTGGGTAAAAGCTGAATGCATTTAAGATTCCCCAGGTGCCGGCTTTCCTGCCTTTGTAGGTAGCGCCATGCGCCTGCGCACAATCTTCTATAACGGGAAGTTGAAATTCATTTGCAAGCTGGATGATCTCATCCATTTTACAACTCTTGCCATACAAATGTACCAGCATGATAGCGCTGGTTTTTGAATTTATTTTTTTCCGAATCTCTCCCGCTTCAATATTATAGGTCTTCAAATTCGGTTCTACGAGTACGGGGATATGACCACAGGCAACAATACTAAGAATAGTGGCGATATAAGTATTGGAAGGAACAATCACTTCCGAACCGGGCTTCAGTTCCAGTGCTTTCAGAGAAAGAATCAGGGCATCAAGACCATTGGCAACGCCAATGCAATATTTCATGTCATTATAAGCCGCAAACTCGTTTTGAAAATTTTCAACTTCCTTTCCCAGGATATACCAACCGCGATCCAGGAAATTTTTCAGTTCCGATTGGAATTCGTCCTGGAAAGACTGGTTAAGCTTTTGAAGATTTTCATATTCCACTTTAATGGCCATCACTGTATTCTTCAAAAATGTAATCGTTGGGATCAAAATATTCAGAAGCAAATACCATCAGGATTGCATCTTCTGTAAACTGGTCCATGGTATGCCAGTCTTCAGGATACAATAGAAGACATTTATTAGGAGCATCGAGGTCAAATTGATGCTTTTCCTTTCCGTCGTTGTTGGATACTCTGCAGGAACCTTTGATGCAAACCGCAGCCTGCATGGTGCGTTTATGCCGGTGGCCGCCTCGTACGGAGCTGTCTACTCCGTAAATGTAAAAGATTCGTTTTATGTCGAAAGGAAAAATTCGTTCTACTACCGTCAAATTCCCCCTCTTGTCAGTCATGGTTTTCAGGTCAATCAGCTCGGCCATTATGAGTTTTTATAGAGATCAGTTTTCATGCTGTTTACCTTGAGCTTGAAATTATTCCTGACATTGAATTCAAGCTTCAGATAGGCCATGTAAAGTTTGATACGGATTCCATTCCATTTGCTGGTCTGGGTAAAGAAGAAGTGTTTGTAAAAATCAAAAATCCTATGCAGTGGCTTCTCGCAGCCTTTGAGATATTTCTGATCTGCCCAATGAATGATTCTATACTCCTTGCCATTTCTCTCTTTAATTCCGTACAATAATGCGGCCTCTGATTCCTTATAATTTGGAGGATAGATCATAATTTCTTCCCTGCAAACTGTTATTTCATTTCCAAAATACTTTTTATTCACTACTACATTAATGGCCGACATGTCAAAAGCAGGGAAAATAAGATCATTCATCATCGCTGGAACTTTTGATTTTTCCCAAACCATGAAATCTGCCATGTCTGAGGTACGGATTTTATCTCCCTTGCCCAGCATGATCCCGTTGTTAAACGTGAACCAATTCTCGCTATACGATGCAACGTAGTTACCGATACCGTTGGGATCCCAGTAAAGTTGTTTGATTTTTTTCAGTGGTTGCACTTCGTAATCAACCACAAAATCTTCATTTCTCGATTCAAGGAGGTCAATGATCCTGCCAGTGAATGCAATGTCAGTATCTACGATGATGAATCTTTCGTCCCTGCCTGAAAGAAATGGCTCAAACGAACCATAGAACTTTCCAAATATATAATTGGTCTCTTCCGCGAAACTTACATTAAAGTCCTTTTTAAGGAAATCGAAATTGAATTTGCCGTTGTTCTCATTTTTAATCACAACTACACGTATGTGCGGATACCAGTATTTGATGCTGGCCAGGCAGACGATCAGGTTTTTCAAGTCATAACGATGAGTCACCATGTAGATTTTTTCCACGGCTCTCCTGCTTCCTGATCGGGAAATCAAGGCTTTCTCTTCGGTTATAATCTGGTCGAGACTATTTGTTTGCATCTAGTCGGTTTATTATCTGGGTCGTAGAAATTCCATGGTCCCTGTTGGTATACCAAATTTCGATTCCTAAATCCTGACCAGTGATGGGCTTGTTTTTGTAATCTTCGCCCAGGAATCTAATTTGAATTCCAGAACTCTTTAGAATATCTAACAACTCTTCTTCGCTGTTATAGGTCAATACGTGATCAACGTATCTTGAGTTTTCCAATATCAGTTTTCTCTCTTCCAGCGAAAATATCGGCTTTCGCTTTCCAGGATTAATTTTATCTGAATAGTTCTCTGCGGCATTAACTGCAACAATCAGGTAATCACAATGCTCCTTACATTCCCGCAGCATCAGAACATGTCCGGCATGAAACAGATCAAAAACGCCACAAGCAAATCCCACTTTCATGCGGTTTGAAGAGTATGGAGTGATCTGAATTGTTGTTCCACTTCTTCCATCGAAAATGCAAACCTGAAATCGTGGGAGCGCCCCAGGCCGTTCTTGAATTTCGTGGTCATACCAATATCCCCAATTTCGGTTCCGCCTTTATAAACGATTAAAACGGGGGTGTGAGTATATTCGCCCAGATAAACTGTTCCAGAGTGTTGAGAAACAATGAGTTTCGCATTAGCACATTTCTCCAGAATAACCTTGTTATCCTTGGTGGGAATCACCTCCACGTTGTCGAAAGAATCAAAACTTACACCCGAAAACACAGGATGGCCGAGAACATATACTTTATCAAAATATGTGGAGGCCAGCTTTGCCATGTCATAGTAGTTCCAGTTCAATCCATTGTTCCGCCTTTGATCATCAACCTTTTCAGGGAAATTCGGATTCCATTTTCTCGGGAAGATGACCACCGAATGTTCGTTAGCGGTTTTGTAAATCGTAGAAAGGTTATACACCTTAATTAACTTCCTTTTTAAGAGCCACCAACGAAAGTAGTAAAAATAGATATGTCTGTCGGAATTATCCCAATAAGGATATCCAGATTCCTTGGCAGTCTTAATAAATTGTGCAGTAATTTTTTCAACGTCTGCTGGTTGCCCCACACTTGTGTTGCAGGTAGGCGGAAACTCCTCAAAAAAATCGCGGAGCTCAAGAAAGGAATTAACAATTTCATTCCCATTTTCGTCAACAAAAAAAGGTCGGTGAATTTCCATCCCGCAAAATTCAATCTTCACTCCTTTTGAATACAGGTAAGCAAGAAAGGGAAGGTTGTGACCAAGCAAATGTCCAAACTCACCTGTTAATGGTCCGAAGTAGCATTTCTTCAATACTAATGACCTGATCAAAAGCCAATCCCATGATCTCCTCTTACGAAATATGTAAAAGGGATACATGATCTTTCTGTAGATAAGCAATTTCAGCCTGGCGATCATTTTTGCAAATTGATTTCGCAGCTTCGGTTTTAGAATGATTCAGACTTTTTGGGCAACCAGGATATAGCCCAACGGAAATGCTTCCTTAGTTCTGTCTGATATCTTGCGAACAATTTTTCGCTTATAAATTCCCATGCCCAGGGCCTTCCAACTTGCGAGCAGGAATCGCTTCATGGGAAAATTGTAATAGTAGAATCCTTTCCAAACAATGTCGTACAATATCTCCGGCATCCCTCCGTATTCCTCAAGCTGTACTACGTTCAATTTATTTTTCTTACAGAAGTCTTCCAGCTTATGCCGTGTGTAACGGTGATGGTCATGCGGCGCCGAGTGAATCCAATACATGAATGGGACTGTTACGATCAATTTTCCATTCACCTTCAAGATTCTCACCATTTCAGAAAATAGTCCTTCCGGGTTACTGATGTGTTCCAGCACATCCGTACAAAGAACAGTATCCATGGAGTTATCATCGAGCGGAATCCGTCCGTGATTCAGGTCAACCAGGTGATCCAGGTGTGTGAGCTCTTCACCTTCGTCCCAACCCCAATCAATACAAATATTATCCTTAACGAGGTCTTTATAGATCGAATAATAGGGAACCTTTCCGCAACCAACATCTGCAAGTTGCCCATTTGCATGCCGGGTAATTACTTTTTCATAGGCATGGCCTATGATCTTGTGCATATGCGTTCCCTTAAGCCTTCCACGCGCGTCTTTTTCATAGTGAGACGGTTGCCATTTGTCCTTATTTTTCATTGAGCACCTGATTTAGATATTGATCCAATTCATGTTGCGGCTTCCATTTCAATAATTCAGCCGGCGTTGTAATGTCTGCAAATGTAATGTCCGCTTCTCCCTCCCGCTTCGGGATGAAATCAATATCTGGACTAATTTTTTTTGCCAGTTCAAGGATACTGATCGTTGATCCAAATCCAACATTAAATGACCTGTTCAATTTTCCAGGATGAATTGCAGCCATATAGTTGATCCTCGCCAGGTCTGACACATGTATAAAGTCTCGCTTTTGGCTACCGTCTCCAGTCACCAGAAGCGGCTGATTATTTTTTTTCCTGTTCAGAAAAATTCCAACTACACTGCTGTAAGCATTAAACTGATTCGCCGGATTGAAACTTCGCGGACCGTAAGGATTAAAATACCTGAGATTCACATAGTCCATAGGATATCTCGTGGACAGCAATTCCAAATATTTCTCCACCTCATATTTCTGAAATGCGTACGGACTAAGGCAGCTGATCCTTTCCGATTCCGGAGTGGGGATTTGTTCAGGGGTACCATAGATTGCGCTCGAACTGCTGAAAATGAACCGCGGAAAATAATTTTCCCTGATCATGAGCTCAAGGATATGAACAGCCTGACTAAGGTTGGCATCAATATGCTCATTGACAAACTCAAAGCTGGGCTGTATCCGTGGCAGCGCTGCCAGATGGAATATATATTTATAGGGGAATACAGAGGTCAGGTCACTACAACGCTGTTCAAGAAATGTGAATCTTGGGTTGGAGAGATGCTGGCTGATGTTGTTTCTATTGCCCGTAGAAAGATTGTCGAGCCCGGTGATTTCCCAATCTGTGTGTTCGATCAGGAAGTCGAGAAGATTGGAACCGATGAAGCCGGCCACGCCTGTAACCAATACCTTATTCGCCTGCATTCAATGAGTCTAAAATGATGTGGAGAATAACCTGGTGAAAACATTCGACGATTCCATAATTGGAAATGCCGAGATAAAAATTGATTGCTCCCAGCTTTCTGAGTTTGTTTCCTTCTTTGAATCCTGAAAGGGTGATTACCTGACCATTTCTTTCCCGCACCACGTTCACGGCATTCAGGATATTGGGGGACTCACCCGAGCTGCTTATAGCTACGAGCAGGTCACCTTCTTTAAAATGAATTTTCAACCATTCCGCCATCGCCCTTTCATACCCATAATCATTTGCAAAGCAGGTGATGAGTGCCGCATCAGAAAAGCTAAATGTTGGATAGCCCGCAATTTTGGCGAAATCTTCCATCATGTGAGAACAGATAGAATTTGAGCCGCCGTTTCCAATGAAAAAGATTCGGGTCGTGTTGTGGCGAATCAACCTGATCGCCTCTCCAATTTGAGCCTTAAGCTCTTCCGAATCGAAATAAGCACTAAAGTGCTCCTTATATAAATTTATTTGCATGTTCGATTAAAGAATTTCTTGTCACGGATTTTTCATTGCACAACCATGTTGTAGAAAGACTGGCGGCGAGTGAGGGCACAATCAAGACCTCCTCGCCCGGAACCAATTGTGAAGTCAGACTTACAAACGCAAAATAGGCGTCACCTGCGCCAATCGTATCTACAATTTCGCTCTTGAAAGAGGGGTGTCTTTTTAAATTCGAACCATCATAAAACATAGAGCCCCCGCTTCCGAGCGTAATGAATAGTTTGTCGGCATTGAGCTCGTAATTATAAAGTTGATTCACCTCTTCAAAATTAGAAAAACCAACCTTCCGGTTCATCTGCAGGCTTGCTTCCCGAAGGTCAATGCATACACTTTTTTTCCTTAATTGCTTCCACTTCGAAATTCGGTTGAACCCGAAATTGTTTGAGTTGGTTTGGCACATGAGATGGAATCCGTCGGTGATCTGAAGATTAGAACAGAATCCGTGCCCAAAATCTGCAACGATTACTATGTCGTAACCGTTCGTCTCTACCTTGATGGGCTTATCGTTTTTAATTTCAAATTTGTTGATTTCCACGTGCTTCTTGTTGTCGGCCGTGTCTACATAGCGCGTTTTGACAATCTCCGAAGGTGGATTAGAAATGAGGTCTACCGACTTCACGAAATCCCTGAGGTGATTGGCAATGGCTGCGGCACCACCCTCCTGCAGTTCACGTCTGCCCGTTAGCTTAAAAACCGGGCAAATTGATTTCATGGACTGGCCTTCATAACTAACATAAACGAATTCGTCGGTGATGGTCTCACCTATTACAGCAACCCTCAGGTTTTGCGACTTCTCTATAAATTTCTCAACAAATTCCCGCATTGGATATCGGCGTTATTTCTTATTGGAACAGATAAAAACAAAATGATAATGGTTTTCCTTATAGAACGTAGAAATAACCTGGTCTATTTGTCCGAATGTATAAACATTGTGAAATTTCTCGTTGCAGAATGCCAACAGCTCTTCAAAGCTCAATTCACGTACGTGTTCTTTTCGACGGTTCTCCGTTGGCGGAGGATCCATTTTGCGGACCGTCGAAATGAATAATGAGCCAGTCGGGCTCGTTAGGTAATGAAGGTCTTCCATCAATTTTTCCTGCGCGGCCTGGTCCATATGTTCAATCACTTCAAAGCAGGTAACAATATCATATTTCTTTTTCCCGACGACGTCAATATCCTGGCAAACATCAATGCCTTCTGGCAAAAATCCATCAGGATAAATATCAAAGGAAGTCACATCCCTGAATCGTTCTTTCAGCACCTTTGAGCCATAGCCTGAGCCACAGCCAAAATCGAGTACACTAAGATTTGGGTTATTCAGGACACGAATTACGAAATTGTACCTCGCCAAACCCACGAGGGTGTCCATAGAACCTAACGAATAATTTATTTCCAGTCTCTTCATCTTTATTACGCGGTTTTAAATTTTTCATTTTCGCCCCAAACAATATCATTGATCATCAGGTGCCCGTAAGGCCTTTCCAGCCAATAATTCAATTTGTTGTCGTTGTGGATTTCAAACAATGGATAATCTACCAATACGTCGTATGACATTCCTCCTCCAACCGGCGACAGACCGATAGTAGCAAAATACTTGCCGGGAGAAAAATTATGGTTCATGATATTTAGGGAAATCGGCGTGATCCCCTTTTTGAGCGAGAACTCTCTCCCCTTGTCATAAGACGATACGGATGAAACCACTTCACCTTCTGCATTTTTGAAGATAACATTCACCACCGTAGAGACTTCAATTTCTTCCACCCTAACTCTCAGCTCCACAATCACATCTTCCCAAATATTAATCCTCGAAAAATCATTTTCTTGATTAGCGACGATAATCTGTTCTATCGTTGCAAGTGAATTACGTTCGCTTCTTCTGAAATTGCCAAGGTTCCTGGCCTCATACGACAACTTGATATTGTCTTCAAGGTACTTTTCAATCATCTTACTGGTCCTCCCCATCGGTTCGGCCATTTTACCATCTTTCAGGTAAAGCACTTTTTGCGTTAGGTTTCGAATCGCAGCAATGTTATGACTAACAAACAAAATGGTGCGACCTTCCGATCTGCTCACCTCGTCCATCTTGCCCAGGCATTTCTTCTGAAACTCAGAATCGCCCACTGCCAAAACCTCGTCCACAATCAGGATCTCACTCTCAAGGTGTGCGGCCACGGCAAAGGCCAGCCGCACATACATACCACTACTGTATCTTTTCACCGGTGTATTGATATACCTTGCCACGCCGCTGAATTCAATGATTGAATCAAGTTTGCGATCAATTTCCTTCTTCCGCATTCCCAGGATCGCTCCATTGAGGTAAATATTCTCCTTGCCCGTTAGCTCAGGATGAAATCCCGTTCCTACCTCTAATAAACTTGCCACACGCCCCTTCACATTGATTCGACCGCTACTTGGCGACGTAACTCTTGAAAGTATTTTCAGCAACGTACTCTTGCCTGCGCCATTTCTACCAATAATTCCTACGGCATCTCCCTGTTCAATTTCAAGATTTATGTCGCGGAGACTGTAAACCACATCTCCACCCGGCTTGCTACGGTCGTTTGACTCGCCAACTTTAAGAAAAGGGTCTTCCTTACCGCGCGCCCTGGCTACCCAGCGATGCAAGTCGTGACTTAGCGTACCGGTTCCAATACTGCCCAGCCTGTATACTTTCGAAAGGTCTTCTGCTTTTACTGCAATCGGCATGCTGTTCTCCTGTTTTGACCTATTGTTTCGATTGATAGATTCTTTCAATAATGTCCACCACCTTCATCCCTTCCAGCGCATTTGTGGATATACTGCCATTTCCTCCCAGCACTTTGATAACGTTGTCTATTACGTAGTTGTGATTTTGCGCTGAACCCTTATAGGCGCCATAATCATTACCAGGATTAGTGGGTGGAAGCTCCGGCATCGTATATCCCTTGATGTGACAATATTCGACTTCATTCATATACTGTCCCCCAATCTTTACGCTCCCATTTTCCGCAATGATGGTCATGCTACTCTCGAGATTCTTCCCCCAAACTGAGGTTGAGAAATTGAGTGAACCCATTCCGCCATTCAAAAAATCGAAAGAAATAAAACCGCTGTCTTCAAATTCCGTCAGGTGTGTATGATTATGGCTCGTGATTTTCGACTTGATATTGGCGATATCACCAAACAACCAATACATGATATCAATAAAATGGGAGAACTGGGTAAACAAGGTGCCTCCGTCGAGGTCTTTCTTGCCATGCCAGCTGTCCTTGATATAATATTTCTCGTCGCGATTCCAATAACAGTTGATTTGCACCATGTAGATCTTACCCAGTGTTCCTGATTCCATCAGCTCCTTGATCCAGGCAGAGGGTGGTGAATACCGGTTTTGCATAACCGCAAATACGTGCTTGTGTACCTGGAGTGCTTTGAAAATGATATTTTCCGCATCAGCTTTCCGTAGTGCCATTGGTTTTTCTACCACCACGTGCTTACCGGCGCTCAGCGATTCCAATGCCTGCGGTGCATGGTAGGCGTTAGGTGTTGCAATAGTGATCACATCCGATTGTACTCCAGAACTAAGCAATTCTCCAAGGGAACTGAAAAATGGAACATCGTAATTCTCAAGTCCCAATGTGGACTTGCCGGCCACATCCACAAGGCCTACCAATTCGGCTTGAGGATTGCGATTAATCATTTCCGCATGTCTCTTGCCGATGTGCCCACATCCTACAACCGCAAATTTTATAATTTTCTCCATCGATTAATTGATTGGAAAATTCAGACAGTATCTACAAAGTTTTTCTCAACCCGGTTAAAAATCAAAATTCCTACCAATAATAACAGCATAGCTGCTCCCGTGCTATATCCAAGCATTTGCCAGGTAAAACTCCCCTTATTGAGCAAACCAAACCGCATCGTTTCAATGACGCCGCTCAGAGGATTCAACTCAATGATCCGGCGATATTTCGCCGGTGCGCTGCTCAAGGGATAGATTACCGGCGTTGCATACATGAACAACTGCACACCAAATGTGACCAGGAATGTAAGGTCTCTGTACTTGGTGGTGAGTGCGCTCACAATTAGACCCAGGCCCAGACCCTGCGCAGCCATCACTAAAACTGCGAAAGGAAAAAGCAGTAGGTAGATATTCGGTTGAAAATGGTAATCCTTGGTAATTATGTAATAAACAATAGTAAGTGCAAGAATGATGAGCTGTATCACAAAGCGGACCAGGTTGCTGATCACAATGCTTAGTGGCATAATCAATCGGGGGAAATATACTTTGCCGAAGATGTTGGCATTATCGCGGAAGACGGTACTGGTCTTGGTCAAACATTCTGCAAAATAATTCCAGGCTACGACGCCTGTCATATAAAAAAGCGGAGGGGGGATATTGTCGGTGCTTAAACCGGCCAACTTCCCGAAGACCAGAACGTAGGTGAGTGTAGTAAATATTGGTTGTATAAAAAACCAAAGGGGCCCGAGAATGGTTTGTTTATAAAAAGAAACAAAATCTCTTCTCACTAACAATCCCAGCAAGTCCCTGTAGCGCCATACATCCTTAAAATGAAAATTGAAAATGGTGGTCGTTGGTTCTATTACCAGGTCCCACTCCTTGATCGCTTCTTCCTTGTTCATTTGTGCGTCGAAAATGAGATCAGTAATCTATCTGCTCCAGAATAACAGGCGTCTTTTCCAACGACTGATCAGGCTTTCTTTGATTTGTTCCTCCTCAAAGTAGCCGCCGCCGTAACCGTATCCATATGAATTGTTGCTATAGCTATATCCATATTGGTAACCGTAGCCCGGACCCTTTTCAATATCATTGACCACGATAGAAACTTTTGGCAGTCTCTTATCTACATAGATATCGTTCAGGAGACGAAGCTGTCTTTTAAAAGTGTGGTTATGTCGAATGATAAATAGCGTCGCATCGGCAAATTTACCCAGCGTGTTTGCATCGCTCACCAATCCAACCGGTGCTGTATCAATTACAACCACATCGTAATCTTCCCGCGCCTTGGCAATCAGCTCTGCAAGCCTTTCACTGAAGAGCAATTCTGCAGGATTCGGTGGTACCGGTCCACAGGGTATAATAAACAGGTTGTCTGTTCCAGGCACTGGTATCGGCAACTCTTCAAATTTTGCATTGCCAATCAGGAAATTGGTAATGCCTTTTTTCGCCTGTACACCAAGCGTTGAACCGATTTTCGGTTTTCGAATATCAAACTCAAAAATTACCGTCTTCTTACCAAGCAAGGCCATAACTGCGCCCAGGTTGATACTGATGAAAGTCTTTCCCTCGCCGCTAATGGTGGAAGTCACCATCAGCACCTGCTTGTTTACCCTTGGCAAAACATATTGCAGGTTGGTACGAATGATTCTGAATTGTTCTGCAATGAACTTACGACTGCGCTTAGTTACTACGAGTGTCTGTCCTTCGGTCGAATGGCCAATCTCGCCAATGATGGGTGCATCTGTCACCCTTTGAACATCATTCCGGCTTTTCACCTTATCATTCAAAAATTCAATCAGGAATATGGTGGCTCCTGGTATTAAAAGCCCGAGGAAAAAAGCAAGTGTATAAACGCCCTTGCTGTTGGGGCGAACCGGGATCGTTGAAGCAAGTGCGGGTTCAATCACACGAACACCGGAAATCGTGCTGGCCGAACTGATCGCGGCTTCCAATTTCTTTTGAAGTAAAAGCGAATATAATTGCTCCAGGATCTTTTGCCTGCGGGTGATATCGAGTAACTGCTTTTCCTTTCCGGGCATGGAAGACATTTCTCTCATTGCCTGGTCGCTTTTGAGTTCCAATTCCCGTTTTGCAAGGTTATAAGCCGACTTGATGTTCTTCAGGTTTTCAATCATTGTTTGCCTGGTTCTCTCTATAGATACGTCAAGCGTTTTGATCAGGGGGTTTGCCCGCGGTGTAGTCTTCAGCATGGTTTCCCGCTGCACCAGCATTCGGTTGAATTCAGCAACCTGCATTAAGAATGCCGGCTCCTCAATACCAAGGCTCGAGGCAACAATGGGATAGCGAATACTGGTATCTGAAATATATCCCAGCGCGATGTCTATCACTTTAACCTTTACTCCCTGTTCCGTGATTTGCTTTTCCAGTTCTGACGAAGAAGTTATGTACAGGCTGGATTGCTCGGTTGGATCAAAGACCTTATTGCGTTCTCGGTAATTCTGAAGATTTTGTTCAGCACCGCCCAGTTCCTTGCTGACGTCAACCAATTGATCATTGATGAAGTTGAGTGCATTGACGGCCTGTTGTTTCTTTTCTTCTAATCCTGACTTTTGGTATTCTGTCATGAAGCGGTCAAGGATTTCAACTCCCATGTTGGGATTCTCTGTTTCATAAACCAGCGACAATATATTCGTAGCATCTCCCGACTGATTCACTTCCAGCCCTCCGATCAATTCTCTTCCTCTCATGTCAGCCGGCACCCTTCCAATCGTGAATTGCTGGCTTGCAAAACTGCCTAGATCAATCGCAGTTCTGTTTAATTTGAAAAGGCCGTCCCTGTTTTCAAATGGTTGCCCGAAAAAGAGAGGCTGACCTTTTGGTGAAAAAGAAAAAGTCTTTTCGTCATTAATATAGATGGGAATACTTAACGGCGCCGTCGAATCTTTCAAGCGCAAAACCTCAAGCTCAATTGGCGATTCATTCGGATTGATCACTGCTGTTCTGATCTTACCAATGTTATAATACATCACTTCATAACCCAGTGAACGTACCACACGCGTGGCCATGCCACGTGAATGCATGACCTGAATTTCATCGTTTATATTTTTGCCAGGCTGGAGCAGCAGGATGTTGTCAAGCTTGTCTGCACCTGACGCTGTAGGATTTTGATCCTTCACCAGTATACTTCCTGAAACACGATACACCCTGGGCGAATACCTGAGCTTCAGGTATGCGGCCACAAGGAAAACCGCAATGGACAGTGAAAACCAGGGTAAGTGTTGAAGGTATTTCAACATGATCTCCCTTGGCGTCGACTTTACCTGGCCGTTTTCCATTTCTCGGTCTGTCTGGACGTTGGCTACACTCATTGCAATCGTGATTTTAATAGAAGCATAATTTTTTCATTGTCTTATTTGAAAACAGCAACTAACACAGAAAGGGAGGTCAAAATTGTCATAATCGCTGTTGCAAACGCCAGTCTTCTGGTATTTTGTTCAACAGTAGCAGTCGGCTTTTTGGGATTCGTTTTCACTATCAGCAGATCATTTTGCTGCAAATAATAGTACGGCGTTTCTATAAATTCAGATTTTGTAAGGTCAACAGATGCAAATTGCCGCTTACCATTGTATTCACGGATGAGCATAACGCTATCCTTCAAACCGTATTGGTTGAAATCACCTGCCAGTCCAATTGCCTGAAGTATAGTCAGGTGATCGCCGTTGTAGTTGATCACACCTGGTCGTGCTACTTCGCCAAGCACCGTTACCCTGTAATTTTGAATTCTTACTGTAGCGTAGGGGTTCGTGAGGAACGGTGTCAATCTCTGTTTAATGTCTTCTGCAAGTTGCTCACGTGTAAGTCCTTCGGCCTTAAGATTGCCAATTGCATGCATCTGGATATTACCGGCGTAGTCAACCAAATAACCCGGCATCGTTGGAACGGGACCTGCTGAAATGGTAGATGAGGACGCTGCACCACCCGCGCCAGAACCTGTTTGCCCGGCGGCCTGACTTGAGGCGACATTTGAAACCACCTGGTTAAAGATGCTGGTTGCCTCGGGATTATCGCTATAGACTACGATACCCAGAAGATCTCCCCGCTGGATGATTGGTTCGGGAATACTGATTTTGGCCAGCTTGGCTGTGTCAATCTGCGTACTGCCAAAGTATTGGAGAGGCTTCTGCGTTTTGCAGGAACAAACCAATATCAAAGCAAATAAAAGGCAAGGAATGAAATTCCTCATGATGTCGTTGGTTAATCGGTAAAACGATGAAAGCTGGATGTTATTTGATAATTTGTCAAAATATGTAATAAAACCCTTGCTCAGTCTTTGTTTCGGGATACCCGCCCTTCCTTCAGCAAATATTCTTCTCCAGATTCGCTGCACAGCGCCAGACCGTTTTCGTCAAATTCAAGCTTTTGGCCGCGAACACTTACCCAGGCATTGTGCCTGGCAGGATTGCCGATTACCAATGAGTAAGGCAATACATCCTTAGTGACAACAGCGCCCGCACCCACAAAAGCATATTCTCCGATGGTGTTTCCACAAACGATGGTGGCGTTTGCGCCAATGCTGGCGCCTCGTTTCACCCTCGTGGTCTTAAATTCATGCTTTCTTTCGATAAAACTCCTCGGGTTGTTCACGTTTGTGAACACCATAGAAGGTCCCAGAAATGCATCATCTTCAACAATCACGCCGCTATATACGGAAACGTTGTTTTGGATCTTTACACCGTCTCCAATTGACACGTTATTATCGATGTATACGTTTTGACCAATATTGCACTTTTTTCCAATCACGGCTTTGGGCATGATATGACTAAAGTGCCAGATCTTGGTGCCTTCTCCAACCTTACAGCCTTCGTCTATAATCGCAGACGGATGTGCGAAATATTCAGGATTCATTTTTCTATTTCCTTAGTCATGGCTTCGCCATCTCGGTCACAGCGAAAGCCAGTAACAGACTAATTTTCAAGACATTAGGATTCCAATCCCCTGGATGTCATCCAAAGGTTCTAAACAGCAACAGCACTGCCAAAGAAGGCAGTTTCAGTTGAAAACCGAAAATTGAAGAGAGACGTTACCAACCCAAGCATCCTTTCCAGGAAACAACGAACCGAGAAACGGAAAGAAAAGTTTCTCATCAGTACAAAAGGATAAGCATCCATATTTCATATAATCCTACTGCACATTCCACCCATATAAGTAAAAAATCAGTTGTGTTTCAAGGTTAAGATCAATAGCTTCAAAAGAACTCTACTGCAAGCCTCATTCTCAACCCAGTTCTTGGGTTCAGCAATGCAAATATATATTGAAAACCATACGAAAAATCAATAGCCGCAGTCAATAATTGGCGCTAAAAAAAACAGTTTTTTGCGCTCAGAATCGGCGCTTAGGCGTGCTGTGAAAAAGGGGAGATATGTCGACTTAATTCCGAAGCTATTTAGTACGCTTATGTTGAAGGAAAATTCTCCATTTCTTATAAATGGGAATCAAGAAGTTCGTTACCCGGTCACAGAGTTTTTCAACCTTCCCCATTTTCTTGTAATACAGGTCAGCATAGAATTCAAGAATGTCAGCCCGGGGCAATTCGCTCATTTTTTTGAATTTCATTCCAGCCCAATGGACTATGTAGGGATAATCCCGCGATTTTCTTGCAATCTTCTCCAAATCCAGGAAATCTGCGTTTTGCTTTTCGGGCCAAACCATTATCCGTTGCCTCGCCACGCTCAGTCCCTCAAATTGCTGTTTCATGTGAAGTGTAAAGTTGAGATGTGCCTGGTCGCCTTCGAAAACAATTTCGGGATGTATGGGTTTGGGAGGATATGACCATTGCAATGTGCGTTCGAAATCCGTCCGCTTTAAAACACCGGCCGTTCCCACCCATTGTCCTGAATTAAAACCATACCCGGGAAACTTGAAGCCCGGTGCGAGTTCGGTTATGCGATCGACATTGTAATAAAGCTCATTGAACCGCTTGAAAGTGATGGTTTCTTCGTCTACGATAAATTTGGCATTGATGGACTTTAAGGACTCCAGTACCGGTCCTACCATAACTGTGTCAGAATCAAGAATAAGGAAGGAATGAGGATTTTCCAGGAAGAGTGGCTCCAGCTTACCGTAGCCCCAACCTAAAACCCGTCTGGGTAACTTAAGCAACCCAACATGCCACTTTTTTTGTACGCGTCTTGTACTAAAATTTCCTCTGCCAAAATCTTTGATCAACTTGATTTCAATATCGGGATACCAAAACCTGATACTGGCAATGCAAATCTTAGCAAAATTGAAATCAAACTTGCAAGTATTGATATAAATCGTCTTGACTTTCATTCTACCTAAAAAAGTTCGTTTAAACAAAGCCGTTCTGTTCACACTTCACAAACACGTAAAAGTAATTTCAACACTAAACTCATGTGGCCGGGGAAATTTGTCAATCAAATTGTGGGCCATACACCCCAAAAAGTGTTATTTTTTCCCATTCAATTTGCTTCATAGGGAAACAGGTATTTTTTTCTTTTGAATCCTGTTAAGATGAAAACAAATGCCAGAGAAATCTCCCATTTTGGGGAATTCTGTGCCCGTCCAAGGTTACAGATTATACGTTACCTACAGGGTACTGAACCCCAGGCACATAAGAAGAAACGGTAATAACTATGGATTATTATAGAACCGGGCTGTGGTAAGCACTATTCGTTCGAAAAATGAGTCTGAAGTACCGCCATCATATCTTCCTCTCTGTCATACGCTATCGCATAGCCGCTGTTAATGAGCTTTTCTGCAAGAAGCTCGAGGTCTTCGATAGGTATGTGCTTGCTTTCAAAATGTATGATAGCCGGTTTGATGTTGTGCAGCGGAAACATCCTGATTATCTCTGCATCGAATCCCTCAGCATCCACTTGCAACAAATCCAAACCCTTCCATTCGAACTTATTTAAAAGGAATTCGAAGGTAAGCGATTCAACTTCAATTTGCTTCAGGTAATGCAACAAATTATCTACAAGATATTCGTGCTTTAAAATATTTGCCTTGCTAAACGAAGCAAGTCCTTTCGCCCATGTGGGCAGGTCATCGCCTTCAAGGTGATACAACATTGATTTACCCGGTTGCCTGTTTACTGCCGCGTTTACAATTTTCAATCGCTCTCTGCCTTCATAGCGACGTCTCAATGATTCGTAAGGTTTTGGTTGCGGCTCAAGCAGGATGCCCTCCCAGTCATATCTTTCGAGGTATTTTTTCAATGGATCACATTCCACACCATCATAGGCGCCAACCTGTATAAATCGGAAATTATTTGGATCTCCCTTTTCAATTAGGTATTTGCTGATGACATGATCAAAATCCAGAGCCAACACGCCTACGTTCCTAAGAAAAGGTTTCAGGATATACTTCGTGCTTTGAACACGATAGCCCAGCTTCTCAAATCCAGACTTCAATAATTTTTTGATCAATTTCACAGGCTTATGAGTGATCTAAGTTCAGGTTTTTAGGAGGATGGCCAAAAAAATTTGAGCCCTAATTCTTTTCGGTGATAGAATTTACAAAATCCTCAATACGGGCAATATTCTTTGAATAAGAGCAATTGTTGGCGTAGCTCCTGCGCAATTCCTGCTTCTCATGCGAATTATAGTGATCGAGGTTCCCAATGACTTCATCGAATAGTTCGGGCAACAGATCATTGTCCTCTTTACTTGAAACCATCTCAATTAATTCGGGATGGTTTTCATAGTGACTAAAATGCGAGGACACAATTACCTTTCCTGTACCCAGATATTCCAGCACTTTATGCGAGTTCTGAGCATTCTTAATTCTGTAAGCAATAATTAGTGCATCCATTTGGCCAAGTCCTTTCGCCAATTCACTGGGATCTACCGGCCCATGTAATTTCACATTGGGGAGTGTAGGCAACGTGGCTAGAAAATTTTTCGCCTCCTCACTTACATCCTGTGGCAGATGAATTGTGGAATTATGCAGATCATATTCTCCCCAGAAATCAAATTGCATCTGGGGGTGGCTCTTTATGATCTTCAAAAACGCTTCCGTATCAAGGTCACTTCGAACAAGGCTTCCACTATAACCCACCCTGATTAATTCTTTCTTTATCGCGCCATTGTGGTTTTTTAGGAAATCATCTGCTACCCCGTGATTAATCTGAAGCATGGGTTTATTCAGTGACTTGTAACGAGCCAGAATCTGTGGTGTTACTGAAAAAATGCAGTCGGCGCCCTCTGCTGCCAACAATTCTTCCCGGTGCCAGAACGGTCCATCAACGGGCATGTATATACGCAATTGACTTTGAGGGAAATATTTCAGCGGTAACGTATTTCCAGCATCGAACGACCAAACGATATCAGGATACTTTCCCACTTTTGAAATGAGCATTTGGATATGAATCTTCGCCAGCCAATTGTATAACCATTTCATTTTGAATTTAAGAAAATAGGGGTGTATCATCCGATGATGAACCACGGACAATCCGGGGTATTCTGTTTTTTCAATTCTGAACTGGCCCCTTTTCATTCTTTTTCTCCTGTCGGGGTGATTCAGAAAATAAACCTTATTTCCCCTTTTTGCCAGGTCCAGGGCATAGTGATGTTTTGACATGAGCATCTTTCCCCAGTTCTCATAGGAGATAATGAAAATTGTTTTGTTTTTGAATTCAATCATTTTGAATTCTTTTTTCCACCATTTGGAGGTTGGATAATTTCGAAGTTGCCTTTATGCAAATCAGCCACCAGCCTGTAACCCAGGCTGTTAATTTGAATAACGACCTTATTATTGATCACTTTTAACACCTCACCTTCTTTTTCCATGAACACCCCTGTGGTAATTTTTACTTTTTGTCTTGGCATCGGATCCATCGCTTCTACTCTCACGTTTTCATAATCGTTCAGGAATTTGCGGATGGTTTGGATTTCTTTTTCCTGGATAGTTGCCGGCTTGCCTAACCAATACACAAAATTGACAACGCCGTTGATCATTCTCACATTTGTCTTTTCAGCTTCGCTCAACTTCACAAATACATATGACTTAAACAGCGGCTCCTCAACGATCTTGTATCGATCGCTCCATTTTTTTCTCACCTTATTCAGTGGACAATAGCTGGTGAAGCCCTGGTCAGTCAATAGCTGGTGTACCTTTTTTTCCCAGCGTGGCTTGGTATAGATAGCGTACCAGTTTTTAGTTGTATTCATTTCATTTTATCAAGGCGATGCCACCTCAGTCACAGCTCGCGCTGTAACAGATTAGTTATAAATACATTAAGTATTGCAAATATAAATTGAAAATCGTACGAAAAAACAGGTTCATCAGTTCGACTGATGTCAAAAAGGCCATGCTTCAAAATTCAAAAACATTACATTTATATCCAAACCCACAACCTTGAAGCCACGATTTTCCTCTCTCGATATTTTTCGCGGCGCCACCGTTGCCCTGATGATTCTGGTTAACAATCCGGGAAGTGGGGATTATGTTTACGCGCCCCTTGACCATGCACCCTGGCATGGTTGTACACCCACAGACCTTGTATTTCCCTTCTTTTTATTTGCAGTAGGTAATGCTATGGCATTTGTCATGCCAAGGTTGCGGGATAGCGGAACAAATTTTTTCTGGAAAAAAACTTTGAAGCGAAGTGGATTGATTTTCATCATCGGACTTTTGCTCAGTTGGTTTCCCTTTGTGAGATATGGCAGCGATGGCCATTTGGAGGCAAAAACATTTGCAAATCTCAGAATCCTCGGTGTTTTACAAAGAATTGCACTTTGCTATTTTTTTGCATCAGTCATTATTTATTATGCGGGATCGCGAAAAGCCCTGTACATTGGCTTCATCATTTTGCTGGCATATTGGGGAATTTGTGTTTGGGCAAATCCCTCCGACCCATTCAGTTTGAATGGATGGTTTGGAACAGGTATCGACAAAGCTGTACTTGGGGAAAATCATATGTACCATGGGGAAGGAATTGCATTTGACCCGGAAGGTTTCATGAGCACACCACCAGCAGTTGTACAGGTCATCCTCGGCTATCTGGTGGGCGAATTTGTGATAACGAAAGGCAAAACGGCGGAAATGCTCAACCAGCTTTTTGTGGTGGCCGCCTTGCTGGTCTTCACTGGTTATTGCTGGGATATGCTTTTCCCAATCAACAAAAAAATCTGGACGAGCTCGTATGTCGTTTACACGACTGGTTTAGCAATGGTGATTTTGGGTCTGCTGATTTATTCGACCGAGTTTTCAGTCACAAAAAAATGGTGGTCTCCGTTCTTCACCGTATTTGGCAAGAATCCACTTTTCATTTTTGTATTAAGTGGTGTTTTGGGACGACTCTACTTGTTATTCAGAATCCATGATGGAGACAAAGATGGCAAACCTGTATTCAAGTCGGCAGGTGGGTGGATGTACGACCATATATTTTCTCCGGCATTCGGCCCGCTTAACGGGTCACTTGCCTACGCAATCGCTCATGTGCTATTGTTCTGGCTAATATGTGTGTGGCTGGACAAACGAAAGATTTATATCAGGGTGTAGTTTTAAAATCCAGATTTTGGATTGTAGATTGTGGATTGTAGAAATCTACAATCCACAATCCAAAATCTACAATCTAAAAAATGACCAAGACTGCTTCGCCCCGTTTTCTTTCCCTTGATGTTTTGCGCGGCATGACTGTTTGCTTCATGATCATTGTGAATACGCCCGGAAGTGGCGCACATCCATTCTCCCCCTTGAATCATGCGTCATGGCATGGTTTCACCCCAACCGATCTTGTATTCCCCACGTTTCTTTTTGTGGTAGGAAATGCCATGAGCTTCTCATTACCAAAATATCAGAACCTGGGAAACGGCGTAGTGGTAGGGAAAATATTGAAGCGAACAGCCATCATATTCCTGCTTGGCTTCCTGATGTATTGGTTTCCCTTTGTAAGGGAAGTGCGCGGTGGCGGTTACGAATTCGCGCCACTTAGCCATACCCGCGTGTTGGGTGTGCTGCAACGAATTGCACTTTGTTATGGTATCGCTGCCCTGATGATTCATTTCCTTCCAAAGCGGGGCGTAATTATCTTGAGCGGCATCTTCCTCATCGGCTATTGGGCCCTGCTCTATTTCGGCGGCGACTATACGATGCTGGGAAATATTGGAACCACGCTTGATAAAATTGTGATTGGTGATAATCATCTTTACCACGGTGAAGGTGTGGCCTTCGATCCTGAGGGTATCCTCAGCACCTTTCCTTCCGTAGTGAATGTAGTCTTTGGTTATTATGCCGGCATCTTCGTCCAACAAAAAGGCAAGTCCTACGAAACCATCGCAAAACTGCTGATCGCCGGATTTGTGTGTTTGTGTACGGCCTATTTCTGGGACCTCGTTTTTCCGATCAACAAAAAATTATGGACGAGCTCATTTGTGTTCTATACCGTCGGACTTGACATGATCATGCTTGGTACGCTGATCTATATCATTGAGATCAGGTCGTGGAATAAGTGGACTTATTTCTTTGAAGTATTCGGCAGAAATCCTTTGTCAATTTATTTGTTGTCGGAATTGCTCGTCACCCTTTTCTATATGATTCGTGTGGCGCCAAGAACTTCTCTTTACCAGGCGATCAACAATGGATTTTACCAGAAAATCTTTCCAGGGCCTTTCGGTTCGCTTCTATTTGCACTCAGCTACATGATGATATGCTGGCTGGTGGGATTATGGCTGGATAAGCGGAGGATTTATTTCAGAGTTTAAGCTTTTGCGACCTCCGTCACCAGGTTGTAGTCAAATCTCTTTTTAAGCTTAAGGAAGGGGAGCTCAAGAAAGTAATAGCTCAATGTAGCAACTGTGTACAATAGGGCAAGAGATAAAACCAGGTTAAGGACCTTATCATTTGTATTCAGGGTGTCATAGACCAAACTAATACATAGTGGATGATATACGTAAAGCCCATAGCTTATTTTGCCCGTATAAAGGAGTGGCTTTATCTGTAGCGATTTTTTGAAGAAATTGTTATTTGAAATTGAAATGACAAAACCTACCAACCCAAAATAAAACAGCGCCATCAACAGATACTTCAGAATTTGGATGGATTGAAAACCCTGGCCGCCCGACTTCTTCCAAAGAAACAGGGTTGGAGTAATTAATATAGCGACCAGCAGGATAAAATAGTTTGCATTTTTTGAAATCAGTTTCCCATCCCTTTCCAATATAGCAAGCAACGCGCCAAGCGCCAATTCGTCAAGTCTCGAAAAAGTGAGGTAATAAGAATCATAGTGTAACGCCGTCAAGATCGTCCTGGAAATGAGTGCGACGCCAATAAGGACAAAAATGCATGCTTTCAATCTTTTTCGATTCAACTTGTACACGATCAAGGGCCAGAAAAGGTAGAAGTGTTCTTCAACGGCCAGGGACCAAAAATGAAGGGGACCGTCTATGTTCCAGTTGAAAGTCTTTGCAATATTTTGCAGGTATATCCAAAAATAGAACTGCCCCGGGGGCATTGGAATATTGAAAGCGATCGGCATCACAACTGTATATAAGACGAGCGCGAAATAATACAGTGGAAAAATTCTGACTGCCCGGCGAAAATAAAAGCTCGAAAAAAAGTTAGGAGAAGATTTCGAATTGATGAGAATTCTCGTAATTAAAAATCCGGACAGGACAAAAAAGAGAGAAACGCCGGTCCTTCCAAATTCGGTAAACTTTCCAAACACACTGAAAATAATACCTTCACCCTTGATTGAGTCAAAAAGGTGAAAATAGACAACCATTAATGCGGCCAATGCCCGAAGGCCGTCTAATTCTTTGTAATGCGATAGCTTCAAAGGATATACGTGACTTATTTAGCGTTTAATTCATGAGTTCCTTCCCAAATCTTTACTTCATAAACTTCCGCACGCAAATTAAACGTTATTTTATATCTCTCAAGTGTACGATGCGAAAATTCCCGGACGCTATCCCGTTGGATGATATTGATGGTGCAGCCGCCAAACCCGCCCCCAACCATTCTTGCGCCTAACACAGCAGGTTCCTTCGCAGCTTCCTCTACCAGGAAATCGAGCTCATCACAACTCACCTTATAAAGTTTGCTAAGCCCCTCGTGGGTGTTAAACATTAAGCTACCCAGGTCTGCAAGCCTGCCCTGGTCCAATAATTTAGCAGCCTGGCGGGTTCTTGAAATCTCCTGCACAACGAAAAGGCATTTTTGAAATGTTTCAGATGGCATCAGGTCGATAAAATCATAAAGGTCTTTTTCCTTGATGTCTCTTAAAGCCTGTACGGCAGGCAGGTGTTGTTGAATGATGTGCACACCTTCCTCGCATTGCTCCCTGCGCAAATTGTATTCAGAAGAAGCGAGGGAATGGTGAACCCTCGTATTGATCATAAGTATCGTGTAATCTTCAAGCGGAAGGGGCAGGTAGCGATATTCAAGGCTTCTGCAGTCGAGCAGCATTGCACTTCCCTCCTTGCCCATCATGTTCGCAAATTGATCCATGATACCGCACATCACGCCAGGGTAAGTATGTTCTGCGAGCTGACAAAGCTTTGCGATCTTCACCCGGCCAAAATTCCAACCCATCAGTTCATTCAGGCTCCATGCAAGACCACATTCAACGGCAGCTGACGAAGACATTCCAGCGCCCGATGGCAAATCACCACCCAATACACAATCAAAACCAGGTATCGTTTTCCCTTCTTTTTGAAATTGATCCAACACGCCCAGGATATAATTTCTCCAGCCCTTGTTTTTTTGAATATTGTCGGCTTCAAATGAAAATTCCTGTCCAAGGTCCGGAGCAATCACATTCACCTGTGTACTATTGTTCAATGCGATGGCGTAATAAATCCCCCTGTCGATGGCTGCTGGCATTACAAAACCATCATTGTAATCCACATGTTCACCAATAATATTGATGCGTCCCGGCGAAAAATACATCCGGGGTGTGGTCGAAAATTTGTCGCGGAAAATTTTCTCAATTCTTCCTGCCTGTTCTTTTGCACTTAAGCCCATACGCTGATTTTATATTGCGTTTTGAAACTTTTACTTTCTCCCGCGTTGAGGGTGATCAAACCCATCTGGTTGTTGAAGGCATTTGGGGCGGAACTCAGGTTTTCAATCGCGATGCTTTTTCGATGGGGCGGTGTATATACCTGCAGGTAGGGATAAGCAATATCCGGACTAATCTCAATCTGAACCTTTTGTTGCGGATCGCGAAGCAAGCACATGGGCTGGCACTCTGCAAAATTCAGTGTGAAGGCATTGTCGAAGATCTTATTCCCGATCTGCTTTATTGAAGTGAAATCATCAAATGCGTTTAGTTTGCCGGTGGGCACCAGCCCCTCATTGAATTCGAGTATTTCCTTGCTTTGAATCTCTAATTGAAGGTCATCAATCGTCCCTTCAAGTTTGAAATAGGGATGCCAGCCATCCGAAATTGGCATGAGACCACCACTTTTGTTTTCAATTGTGGTAATCAGGCTAAGCGCGTTGTTTCCTTCGAGGCGATATTCTATCGTACAAGTGTAAGCGAAAGGAAAACCCTCATCATTTCCCGTATAATCACATTGAAGTTTAATAGAGGCGCGATCGACGGACGCTTGTTCCTCAATCACACCGAAAGGAAGGTTATAAAGCAGTCCGTGAATGACTGCATCCTGCAATTTGAATTTGCCGATGTGGTATTCCACACCTGCAAACTTGTAACGGGCTTCCGGTATCCTACATACATACGGTGAGAGCTTACAACTTCTGAAGCCTTTTTTTTCGACATTCTTTGAAAAATCAGCAGGGTCTTCAAATCCGTCTATCACATTCAGTTTTCGTCCATTCAGTTGGATTGAAAAATTATTCAAAATGGCTCCCGATCGCGGAAATATGGTGGCCTCGGTGCCACTGTCATTATCCTTGAGCGTAACGATAAGATCTTCTTTTTCTCGCTTAACACTAAATGACATGCTATTGATTGTGAAGCGCTAAGGTCGCAAAGAGAATCAATAATGAAAAATTAAACCTGCCTGCCGGCAGCCAGGAATTCAAAAGCGCCGGAGCTGCCTGTTCATAGCATTGTCAAAACAGTTTTATCTGTTGTCCCGGCCTGCAAAATTTCGTGCAGTCCAATTCCCAGCGTTCCGCGTTCAGACCATAAAGCTTGCCATATTTTTTATACTGCTGGGAAACCAAATCTGCAATATTTCCTTCGCCACGCATTCGTACACCCCAACGGCTGTCGTTTACCTGGCCGTTATGACTTGCTTCAATGAGGTGCCAAACCTTGTCGGCCCGATCGGGGAAATTTTTGTACAGCCAGTCGTGGAAAAGCAGCTTGACTGCGCCATTCAGCCTGATGAAAGTATAGGCAGAAAATTTCGCCCCATTTTCTTTCGCGGCTTTCATAATGCGTTGCATTTCGTGTTCATTCAGTCCGGGTATCATTGGACCGAGCATTACGCCGGTTCGAACGCCTTCATCACTAAGTTCCTTTATGATGCGCAATCTTTGTTTTGCTGTTGTTGTACGAGGTTCCATCAGTCTCCTCAGATCTTCGTCCAACGAGGTAATGGAAACAAGAATTGAAACCAGATTCTTTGCAGCCATTTTTTTCAAAATGTCTTTGTCGCGAAGCATGCCGCCGTTCTTGGTGATCATGCCTACCGGCTGGTTGAATTCATTGCACACTTCAAGCAATTGCCTGGTGATGCGATAATGTTGTTCTGCGGGCTGATAGCAATCTGTATTGCCGCTGATAGAAATGGGCACACATTCCCAGTGGGGATTCATCAGGAACTTCCGAAGAATTTCAGGCGCATTTTTCTTGACCACTATCTTCCTTTCAAAATCCAGTCCGGCGCTATAACCCCAATATTCATGAGCGTTGCGGGCATAACAATATATGCAACCATGCTCACAGCCCTGGTAGGGATTCATGCTGTAAAACATGCCCACATCCGGACTGTCAACTTTATTGACGATTGATTTTACTTCCTGCTCGATGTATTGGGTACCATCATTCGATTCGGTCCAGTCATCAATTCCTTCCACGTGTTCCCTAACCCGTTCGTTCTTTAGAAATTTATTTTTTGTATTAATTTGCGCACCGCGGCCTTTCAGGTATTCATTGGGTTCCATAGTCATTTAGGTTAAAGATTAAGGGTAAAAGGTGAAAGGTTTTGAGCACCTTTCTGCTCTTACCTTTCACCCTTCACCTTTAGATAAACAGTTCCCCCTGCCTGGTGTGGACCGGCAGGTTTTCGAAATCAAATCTTTGCAGGGCCTGGAAATTTTTCTCCCCCTCTTTTCTTTTTAAGATCAACATTCCATCAGCAACAAACCTGCCGGTGAAATGCCTTTGCTGATATTCAAGCCATCCCTGCTCGTACTGCCAGGGCAACAATTTGCGTGCAATGGCAATATGAGGTTCATCCATGAAATGAGGCTTGTGATCACTGTCAGGTTTTAACAGCCGCTGAAAACCTCTCAGCTGCTTTTGCAGTAACTGGACAGGAATTTTAGTGTCCACCTTTATATAAATGGTGTGCGTTGGAAAGCTTCCATATCCGCTGAGCTCTATTTTAAAAGGCGGAAATCCCATGGCCGTGGCGTGCATCCTGTTGAGGATTCTCTCTTCCATCATTTCAAGCTGCGAAAAGCGCAGGATCGCCATATGCGGCTTCAGACCCATTGCAAGCGTGCCCTCATATTTCGCCGAAAATTCCTTTTTCAGCTGAACAATTTTCTGCCTTAAATCTTCATGCGGTGTCAAAACAACCAGGTATTCATTCAGGTGATAACCCGGTATTGAACTGATGGTGTTTTTCATTTTTTTTATGCCGATTTTTTTGTTCCGATAATTTATTTAGCATAAATTTACTAAAGAATTTAGTAATTGCAAAATACTTTTTTTATGGATGGGGAACGCTATTATGGATCCGCCTACAGTGGCGAAGAACACTATGCAAACCAGGGAATTCACGATGAAAATGGGGCGCCAGAAAATGACTATATGGAAAGGGAATTCGACCTGAATGAACAATTGATCAAAAACAAAACAGCAACTTATTTTTTCAGGATGAATGGCGATTCAATGCAGGGCGCAGGGATTTTCAATGGAGACACGCTGATCGTGGACAGATCTGCAAAAGCCCTTAGTGGTAAAGTGGTGGTGGCTGTATTGAATGGTGAATTATTGGTGAGAAGGCTTGAAAAAACCTTTAATAAAGTCCGACTTATTCCAGAAACTAGTCGGCTCTCACCCATCGACGTCGATCCCTCTGGTGCTGAGTTTTCGATTTGGGGAATAGTTACCTATGTCATACATGCAGTATAGTTCAGAGTTCAGAGTTCAGCGTTCAAAGTTCAGCGTTCAAAGTTGTTTACGCATACATTCGCCGTTGTTAGCCTTGGAAATATTCAAAACTCTGAACTTTGAA
>Ga0163163_10000216_pt1 | contig 59920 bp, 46 predicted proteins | sample S65metaG_FD_119766 | JGI IMG/M metagenome (GOLD analysis project Ga0163163, IMG submission 119766) | Switchgrass rhizosphere microbial communities from Kellogg Biological Station, Michigan, USA - S6-5 metaG | ecosystem: Host-associated > Plants > Roots > Rhizosphere > Soil | place: USA...
AAACTTTTTCACCAGATTTCATCTTCGGCGCGGCAAAGTTATTCACCGCCGGCTCCGGGGAACTTCGGGAGGATCTCCTCGCCGTCGGATGAATAACTTTGGAGACCGTATCAGAAAACGGCTGTTACCGCTAAAGCCCAACCCCGCCCGCTCTGCCGCAGCAACAGAACTCGAGATTTGCCAATTCGAATTCGCGAGACGATCAATCGCTCGTAAAAATGGTGTCGAAAAGAAAAGAAAAGCAATTAGCTGATTGTTCGGGCTGATTGCCAACCGCGCGGGAGGTACCCCGATCAGATTGCTAAACACAACCGCGCTGGACTGAACCGACCAGAGATTGAACCGTCCAGAGGGATAGTTGTAGCCGATCACGCTTCCGTCTGGAGAAAGGATCGCTGCCGAGCCTGCAGGCAAGCCGGAGGTTGTAAGCGCATACGTCTGAGGTATCTGGAGATCGCGCACGAACAGATTTTCGGCGCCCGTAAATGAGCTGGTGCCCAGATTTGTTGCCCGGCTACGGAACAGAACGAATCTGCCGTCGGGACTGAGCGCGGGAGAATACGACTCATGATTGCCCGATCCGGTGCCGGCGAAATTTATGCTCGCCAACCGTGTCGTCCCTGCCTGCAGGTCGCGCACAAAAACATCCTGTCGATGGTTTGACTCCAGGGGGACCAGGTCATCCGCCAAACTGGTGAACGCGACAAATCGCCCATTGGAACTAATGGACGCCTCCGTGGAAGGCCCCTCGCCGCTCGCCCCGTTCGTATTAAAGCTGACCAGGAAATTGGTTTGAAACAGCAAGTCACGCACAAATACATCGCGAAAAGCGTTCGGGTCGTTTGCAATCAAGTTGTCAGCCTCCGAAGAGAAGGCGACCCACCGGCCATCTCCGCTCACGGCAAAAGGAGAAATCCCGCTTTGGCCATTGCCAGTGGCAGAGGGCAACCCGGGATCCCTGGCCGAAATCAGATCAAAAAAATTGGTTGTGATATCCCGGACAAAAACATCGAAGGCATGATTTCGGTCATCCAGCACGAATTTGGCATCCAGGGATTCGAAACCAACGAACCGCCCGTCACTGCTCGGATCGGGAAGAGTGGAAGGGACGACAGAGGAGCCAATCCCGTTGGTATCAGCATCTATGAGAATAGTCGTGCCCGCCTGAACGTCGCGCCGATACACGTGATAATCACCAGCCAGAGAGTTGGTCACCAGGTTGGGGGCACTGCTGACGAAGGTCACGAACCGCCCCGTCGGATCCACGGTCGGCCAATCGCAGGTCGAGTTCGTCGCAACATTCCCGGCTAAATCGCCGCTCACCAGCGTAGTTGCCTGTGATTGGGCGTCCCACAGATCGACGCAGGTGGTGGTTCCGCTGTTATCATTCCTGTTGGCGACAAAACCAATGAACCGCCCGTCCGGCGTCATGCTTAAAGTGCGGATATCCTGATAAACAGTGGTTTTTGGAAAATACGCGTTCGTATTTACAACCTCCGTCAACCCTGTCTCCAGGCCGAATCTCAAAATTATACCCGTGGCTACTGCCTGGCTCATGCTTTTGGCGCTGGTCTCGAAGGCAACGAATTTGCCATCCGCGCTGAGCGTGGGATTGAAGGAAATGACATTGGAGATGCCGAAGAGCGATTGCATGCTTGTCTGCGCATTGGTGCTGACCCAAATCGTAGTGCCTCCAGTCACATCCCGGACATAGACGTCGCCCAGATTCGTTACCCCCGAAACCAGGTTTGTTGCGCGGGTATAGAACGCAACGTACCTCCCATCAGCGCTAATCTCCGGCGATTCGGATCCGCAGAAAAAAGCGGATGCGCAAACCGGCATCGCGCCCACGCTGATCAGAGTTGTCGTTTGGCTCTGCAAATCGCGTAAAAAGACATCTGGCACGCCATTCGTATCGTTATCCACCAGGTTGCTGGCTTCGCTTGCAAACGCGATGTATCGGCCGTCCGGGGTCATGACCGAACTGCGCGATGCCCCATTGGCTGCACCTTGATTTGTGCCGGCACTCACGAGAACGGTTATGCCATTCGTCATGTCGCGGATAAATATATCCGTGGCATTATTCGTGTCAGCGGGCACGAGATCACTCGCTCTGCTCTCGAATAGAGCGTAGCGGCCGTCGCTCGACAGGCCGGTGGGAATTGAGTCGCCGTTCCCTCCCGCGCTCCCAGAGAGATTCACACTTATCAGTCTGGTTGTTCTATTGAGTCTATCTCGTAAATAAACATTCAGCGGGGAAGAGCCTGACGTTTGAGCCAGGGCGTTATTGCTGAGCGTCAGAAGATTATTTGCCGTGCTGGCGAAGAGGACAAAACGCCCATCCGGGCTGAGAATCGGCTCGTAAGAATCACCGCCGCCTCCGGCTGGAGGTGTCTGTCCGGAATCAATTCCAGAGACCAGTTGCAAGCTGCCGGCTACGCAACCGAGCCGAAAGGTAGCGATAAGGAAAAATGTGACGGCTAAGCGCAACCGCCTGGTCGTAAGCGATTGAGTCATCATTCTTTTTCGCACGTTTCCGCGCCCTTGTCTGTCAGGGAAAACAGGAAATTCTTGTAGGTTTTACCATTACAGCCGTTCGAACTCACGCCCCGCCCGGTCAGTCTGGCGCGTGCTCCGCAGATGCTCCCATTTATATTTATCGGGGAACCAATCCACTAGTATTGCGAGTTGTTTTGGCGATACAGCCAAGCCATAATAAAACCGAGCTACGATAGATGTGCCGATATGCAAGCATTGAGATTCACTGGGCTTCATCGAGGTGCAATCGTTGAAAAATGGCCAAATTGAAGCACTATGCACTTCGCAGCCGGAGCGCAGAGCTCCAATTCTGCGCGTCGTTCTGAATGCAAGCTTCGTCGCCAGACCTAAAAGGTTTTGTCATCCGCCGGCTGCCCTTCTTGATAGGTTCAGGTGCATTTGTCCTGTTCGTTCTCACGTTAAATCATTGGGTTTCTCTCCAGAGCGTTGGGAACGTCGCGCGAGTGTCTGGATGGCTCTGGCGGGTACAGTTGGAGCAACCGCTGATTGCCGTACTCTTTTTTCCGTTCCGTTTTCTTCCGGAAGCCTGGATTCCGGTAGCGCTTAACTTATTTACGGCCGCCTGCGCCGCGCTGGTGCTGATGTTGCTCGCGCGTTCTGTAGCTCTCCTGCCGTATGATTTAACCAGGAATCAACCTTTCAAGACGGAACAACCCGTCGCCATCCTTGCCATCCCGACTGCGTGGATTCCTCCCGTACTCGCGACGATCGTTTGCGGTTTGCAGTTGAGTTTCTGGGAGCATGCTACCTCTGCCAGCGGCGAAATGATTGATCTTTTGGTATTCGCTTATGTCACCCGGTGTCTGCTGGAGTTCCGTCTGGATCAACAGCAGTTCTGGCTTTCGCGCGCTGCCTTCTGTTTTGGGGCCGGTATGGCAAACAACTGGGCGATGCTCGGTTTTTTTCCCGTCTTTTTGATCGCACTTGTTCGGGCCAAAGGGTATGGGCCGTTCAGAGAAGCCCGCTTTCTGCGTCCCATGGCTGCCTGGTGGCTCTTAGGGTTCAGCTTGTTCTTATTGCTTCCTCTTTTGCAGGCCCTCTCGCCTCAAGGCCAAGTGGGGTTCTGGACGGCCTTGAAAGCGCATCTGAAATCCCAAATTGAATTCTTGAACTACATGCGCCGGCCACGGTTTAGAATCCTCGCAGTGGCGTCCTTGCTTCCCTTAGTTTTTCTTTCGATTCGCTGGAAATCCCATACCGTCCAATTCGCCGATGATACCCCGTTGGGCAACTTTCTCACAAAACTTGCCGTTCACCTTGTGCACGGTCTGATTTTTTTGATTTCGTTTTGGATCGCGTTGGATCCAACTTTCAGCCCTCGCAACCTGGATCTGGGCACGCCGATGCTCACCTTTTATTACCTTGCTGCGATGGTGTTCGGCTACTGTTCCGGGTATTTTCTCTTGTTCAGTTCCCTGGTGTCAGACCTGCCTCAAAAGCCCGCCACTTTTGCTGCCTGGCGCAAACTTCGCGAGAGGGTGGAAAGATTTGTTCGACGATTTATTCCGGTTATAGGTGTGGGTTTAGTCTGTATTCTCCCGCTCCTTTTGGTTTGGCGTAATTTTGCCCAAATTCGGGAGACCAATGGTCCATTGCTTCGTGAGTTTGCCAGGGATCTTTACTCTGATTTGCCTTCTGGTAGATCGGTCGTGCTTAGCGATGACCCTGTAGAACTGTTATTGCTTCAAGCTGACCTCAGCCAACCTCACCTCGATAAGCAGCCGATGTTGGTCGATGCACCCTCACTTGCGTCGGAAGCCTATCATTTTTTGATGGCCAAAAAATTCAAATCGCGCTGGCCAACCAAGCCCAGCAAGACAAGCGGCAGGCCTGGGAAAATCCTAAATTTGATTTCCACCTTCGCTGCACGTGAGCCCTTAATTTACCTTCATCCAGGGTTCGGCCCCTTATTTGAGCTGTTTAATATTGAACCCCACGGAGCGACTTGCAGGCTTGTCCCACGAGTCGACGAGCGGGCTCGACCTCTCAAATCTATTGACGCGAACAATGGCCACCAGGAATTCAATGTCGTTGCCTCGGCAAAACTTGGCAGTTATCGAGCGCTTGCAGAAGAGGTTGTAGGTTATAACAACAAGATTTGGAACGAGCGGTGGAGCGACAAATTGCAAACCCTTGCCAGACGCACTAAACAGAAACCCAGGTATGTTGACGGGGTGGCTCGCGCCTTGTTACCCCGTCTGTATCTTGCTCCCGAGTCCAACCGCACTTTGTCTTTTATTGGCGCGGCATATTCCAAACGCCTCAATTACTGGGCGGTTCAAATGCAACGGCAGGGACTGAGCAATGAAGCATCCACATCGTGCCGGCGCGCCATTGAACTCAACCCGGAGAATCTCACCGCTCACATAAGTCTTGAATACTGGCAGCGCAGTCCAGCCGACAAAGCATCGCTTACCGTTCCGGCGATTCAAAATTCATTTTCAGATTTGTTCGCAAAATTTGGCAATTGGGTTGAAATCCTGAAGGCCAACGGTCCGGTGGACGAGCCTTCCTTTGTTTTTCGGACGGCCCGTATGTTGTTGGACAGTGGTAACACTATTCAGGCGATCGAATCGTTTGCACGCTGCCTCGAGCTGGCTCCGGATTGGCCGGCCGCCAGGCTTTGGATGGCCGAGGGTCTTGTTCGAGTCCGAAACTTTGCAGCAGCATTGGAATTTACCGACGAACTTCAGAGTTCGAGTGCGCTAAAGGATGGTCCCGCCTTGGCACACCTGCTGCAATGCCGAGTCACTTCCTTGAAAGGACTGGGACGCACCAATGAAGCCACGGCATATCTCGAAAGCTATGCCAGCCGCTTTGCCACGGAACGGGAGGTGCTCTCAACCGCAGCGGAGCTCTATGCTGAGTCGAGGCAATTTGATAATGAGTTCCGGTTGCTTGAAGAATTGCTCAAGCGTGAGCCGAGTCGCCCCGATCTGCTTTGCCGCAAAGGTTTGGCCCAATTACAACTTTCGCAATATGACGCAGCCATCAGCACTTTGACCGTCGTGCTCAACATTGTTCCAAAAAACGAATTTGCCCGTCTATATCGAGCAGTTGCCTACCTCGGCTTGGGACAACTTGAGCCAGCACGCTTGGATTATCAGGAATTGCTGACTTCCTCCGCCGACCCCCGTAATGCACTGTTTGGACTCGGCACCGTTGCCTGGCGACAATCGCAAACCAATCAAGCCATTCGCTACTATGAACATTTTCTTTCCAATCGTGTCTCCGTAACCCGACAAGACCAATTGGCGGCCGAGCGTCTCAAGGAGCTGCGAGGTGTAAGCCGAAACTAAATCCTGGCGAGTTACCAATCTGGCTTCAGACTTTGAACCACAGAGCCGGGCGTGGCATGGTTTGCCAACCAAAGAAGGAAAACGGCAGTTAGGAGATTTTTACCACGGATAAAAACGGAGAACTCGGATAAGACAGGGAATAATCAAAGTTTGTTCCAATGGTTAATGTGGTTTTTATAGTTTAAGACCTGTGTAATTGGTGAATTTCTCTTCCGTCTTATCCGTGTTCTCCCGTTTTATCCGTGGTCAAATCTTTTCCTTGTTTGGTTGACGGTTATGCCGCGCCATGCCTCTGCGGTTTGATGTCTTTTAGATTCTATGCTTTGCTGTGCTGCAGTGAAATCCGCTTCGGTTCGAGCAATTGAATAATGGCGTGAGCGGCACGCTGGTTTGCTCCGGGTTCCCCGAGCAGCCGCACAATTCCTCCGAGCCTGGTTCTGACTTCGAGTCGTTTTTTTTCATCGCGCAATAATTCAAGCGCAGCGTGCGCAATGTTTTCTGCAGTGGCCCTTTGCTGGATGAATTCGGGGAAAATTTCCTCGTTCAGCAACAGGTTCGGCATGGCGAGGAAGTTCACCTTCACGATGAGACTGGCAAATTGATAGTTGAACCAGGAGGATTTGTACATCGCGACCGTTGGGACCCCAAAATAGGCACATTCCAGGGTCACCGTACCGCTGGAAGCAATCGCCACTGCGGACTGGGACAGCGCGTCGGCCAGGCCGCCAATGAGGACCTGCAGATTGGACGGCAAATTAAAACTTCGTGCCTTTTCCACGAGTTTTTCGTTTGGCAAAATCATCAATCCACGAAGATTTAAGATGCTGCGATTGATTGTCGCGAGAGCCTCGAGCATCACAGGCAAATGAGCTGCAAGCTCGTTCGGGCGACTGCCAGGCAGCAGGGTCAACACCGGGGATGATGAGGTTGCGAGGGTAGGAGAGGAGGTATGCCTCTGGTATCGGTCCAGGATAGGATGACCAACGAACTCGACGCGCAGTCGCGGAACGCGTTTGGCATACCACTCTTTTTCGAAAGGCAGAATGCTCAAAAGCAAATCATAATCACGTGCCAATTGATACGCGCGCCCTTCGCGTGAAGCCCAGACCTGGGGAGACACATATTGAATAATTTTTGGATTCCAATCATGAAACCAATCCTGCCGGGTCCGAACGTGGCTTTTGATGGCATGAGCGAAACGCCGATTGAATCCGGAAAAGTCGACACAGATAATGGCATCCGGTTCATTTTCGAGAGCCAAATGGTAGAGCTGTTGGAACAGTCGACGAAACTTGGGATAGCCTTTAATCGCACCTGTTATGCCAATCACAGAGTGTTCGGTCATGTCGAAAGCCAATTTTACCCCTGCAGCGGCCATGGAAGGCCCGCCTGCTCCAAAAAACACCGGCTCTAACTGAGTTGCTAGCGGTTGGTAATCGGACGTCGAGAAAGCTTCCGCACGGTTGAATTCCTCGCGCAAAGCATGCACGAGTTCGGCTGCGAGCAAATCGCCGCTGGGTTCACCAGCGATAAGCATGAAAGACCTAGGTTTCACTCCTGAAAAGGCGAGGTTCTGACGCCGATGCTTCCCTCTCCCTGGGGGAGAGGGCCAGGGTGAGGGCGGGCCTTTCTCCAACTGAATCGTTCGGGCAGAGAGGGACTCATGAAATTAAATCGAATTGCTCTGAATTTGCTTGGTGATCTCAAAAGCCAAATCGAGCGCTCTCTTGGCGGATTCTCCACTTACGAGTGGCGTTTGTCTTTCCCGGACGCATTGGATAAAATGTTCAAGTTCCAGTTTAAGTGGCTCCTCCTTGGCGATTGGCACTGGTTCACGCACGATGCGTTTGCCGGCAAACTCGCTGACAATGGTCGAATCCTTGGCATGAAGAAGCTTTTTTAGAAGAGAACTTTCTTCTTCGTCGTCGCGGGCGACCCGATAGATAAACCCTTCCTGCGCGCGATAATCCAAAGAAATATAACTGGTCGATAGTCCGCTGCTGAACACGCGAATCTTGCGCATCCGCTCGGGACTGATTCGGCTCGCTGTCAAATTGGCGACGCAGCCATTGGCAAAACGCAATCGTGCGTTGGCGATGTCTTCGGACTGGCTCAAAACGGGAATGCCGACCGCGTCCACACTGGTAATCGAAGACTTCACAAAAGCGAGCACCACGTCCAGGTCATGAATCATTAAATCGAGCACGACTCCGATATCGGTGCTGCGGGCTGGATAAGGGGAGAGTCGATGCGCTTCGATGAAGCGCGGTTCGGTGGCAACGCTCTCGAGGTAGTGGAAGATTGGGTTGAATCTTTCCACATGCCCAACTTGTAACACACAATTCCGCTCCTGGGCCAGGCGAACTAGTTCCGCCGCTTGGGCGGTATTGTCCGTCATCGGTTTCTCCAGCAAGACATGTTTGCCGGTCGTCAGCAGTGTCCTGGCTAACTCGAAATGCGTGTGTGTGGGCGTAACGATGCTTGCCGCATTGCTCGCACTTTCAGCTTCAGAGACGGAGCGAAAGGCGCGGACTCCATATTTTTCGGCGATTTTATTGGAAGTTTCCGAGTCGATGTCATAGACGCCGACGAATTCCACAATGCCGGATGCGGCCAGGCTGGAGTAAACCCGGGCATGCTCCTTGCCGAGCGAACCTGTGCCAAACACACAAACGCGCACCTTTTCGGTGGAGAACTCACTGCGGCTGGCAATCATGGGCCGCCATAGTGCCACTGATGATGGACAACTGACAACTGGCAAACTTTGGGATCACGTGCGCCATTGAGGCACTCCAACTCGCTCAATGCCCCCGTGAAGGCGATCACACTCATGGGTCATCCTTTTGAATTTTGCACTTTAAACTTTTGATGACAGGTTCATAAATAGGCACGTGGCAATCGTTGCATATGTCCTGGGTGCGGTGGTGGGATATCTGCTTGGGTCGATTCCTACAGGATTTCTGATGGGAACGGCTCGAGGGATTGATATTCGGACAGTTGGCAGCGGTAACATTGGAGCGACTAATGTATTTCGCCATTTGGGCGTGCCTGCGGGGATCTTTGTTCTTTTGGCCGATGCGTTTAAGGGTTGGGTGGCGGTTATCCTGGCAACGGAGCTTTTTTATCGTTGGTTTGTTCCGGGTGGCGGAGGCGCCATCGTGCGCGAGTGGCTTGGCATCATTGCCGGACTCTCCGCGATTCTAGGTCATAACTTCACGTGCTGGCTTCACTTCAAAGGTGGAAAAGGCATCGCCACATCGGCCGGAGTGCTGATTGCTTTGGTACCGTTGGCATTTCTGATCATCCTTGGAATCTGGATTATTGTGTTTGGAATCACGCGCTATGTTTCTCTGGCTTCAATTTCGGGGGCGGCAGCTCTGCCGATTACGACCTGGCTCACACAAGGAAGCATCACCATGATTGCGATTACTGCGGTCATGGCGGCACTGGCCATTTATAAGCATAAGGCCAACATTCAAAGATTGCTCAAAGGAACGGAACACCGGATTAGCCTCAGAAAATCCGTGCCGCCCACCGCTGAGTCTAAAAAGGTGTCCTGAGAATTTTCATAAACTGCTCGACCGTTGATGTGCGACCTTGCACGCTGCCTGAATGAAGATTTCGGTGCTGGGCGCGGGCGCATGGGGCACAACACTAGCTCGTTTATTGCAGCTCGGCCATAACCAGGTGACCCTATGGGGCCATTGTCCCGATCATCTGGAGAAACTGCGGCGAACAAGGTATAACCAAAAGTATTTGCCGGGCATTGAACTTTCCTCAGCACTCGAGATTGAAAGCGATATTGCTCGGGCAATCGCGGGCGCCGAGCGTATTGTGATAGCGGTTCCCTCGGAGGGATTCCGCAACGTGACTCGTCACCTGGTCTCTTTTTCCGGCCCCGTGATCAGCGTTACGAAAGGGATCGAACATGATTCCGGTTTGACCATGTGCGGAATTATTGCTGAGAACGCGCCTAAAGCTACTTGTGTCGCTCTGTCGGGCCCGACTTTCGCCATCGAAGTTGCCCGCGGCATGCCAACAGCGATTGTCGCTGCAAGCCGGGATCTGGCCGCCGCAAACCAGGCTCAACAACTCTTCAACGGGCCGACTTTCAGGGTCTATACCAGCACCGATGTGTTGGGCGTTGAATTAGGCGGAGCGCTCAAGAACGTTATCGCTATTGCCGCAGGCGTTGGTGATGGATTGGGATTTGGAGATAATTCGAAAGCGGCATTGGTCACACGAGCAATTGCGGAGGTACGACGACTCGGGGTCGCGTGCGGTGCTCAGGCCGAAACCTTTACCGGCCTAAGCGGTTTGGGCGATCTGATGGTAACGTGTTTTTCGCAATTGAGTCGCAATCGCGCCTTTGGAGAGCGAGTGGGTCGCGGAGAAAAGGCGCCCGCCATTGTAGCGGGGTTGCAGGCCGTGGCCGAAGGGTATCCGACCGCGCGCTCGGCCTACCAGGTTTCACGCAAACTCGGTGTCAGCACACCGATTTTGGACGAAGTATATGCCATGCTTTACGAGAACAAGGATGTGGCGAAAGCGGTTTATGCCTTGATGTCCCGCGACCTAAAAGCGGAAGACTGAATTAAAGACCCATTGCCTCCCGAATAGATTTCATCAAATTCGAATATGACTCGACAGCTCTGAATTGAGGAAAGTCGCGCTTCACATTCTCTGGGGCATGAAAGAGAAATCCGAAGTGCGCTTCCTGTAACATGGAAGTGTCATTGAAAGAATCTCCCGCAGCGATTACCTGGTAATTGAGGAGCTTCAGGGCAGCAACGGCACGTTGTTTCTGCTCCGGGATGCGAAACTGATAATCCACAATCGAGTCGTTTTCAATCACTAAGCGATGACAAAGAAGGGTGGGCCAGTTGAGATGTCGCAGCAAGGGAACCGCGAATTGTTCAAAGGTATCTGAAAGAATGATGACCTGAACAAAGGAGCGCAGTTCATCAAGGAATTCCTTGCCGCCAGGTAAAGGAGACAATGTGCCAATGACTTTTTGGATATCCGAAAGCTTGAGCCCATGTTGGGCAAGTAGTTTCAATCGTCCGCGCATCAGCTTATCGTAGTCAGGCTCATCCCGAGTAGTGCGTCGAAGCTCCGGGATGCCGGTTTTCTCGGCGACCGCGATCCAAATCTCGGGCGTCAGCACGCCTTCCATGTCCAGGGTAATAATCGATTGTTTCACAGTCACTGTTATGGAGTTCCTGGGGTGAGAGTAAACGCTCCACAGGTGTTTGTGCTGAGGAAATAACCGCGAAAGTAACCCTGCTTCTGCAATACAATTCCCTGGATCGGCGCTTTCATCCCCGTCAAAGGATCAATAAATTGCCCGGAAATAATACCTGAGGAGTTGACCGCTAACTTTAGATTGTCGGTGCTTTGCTCCGGAGTAAACGAATTGGACTTTCGAACCACCTTTATAAAATTCCAAATAGGAATATTTTCGAAGAACAGATCTCCACCAGATAACGCTGCCACCCCATTGGTGAATGACAATATCGGAGAACTTTTCACGAACTTGGAACCGACCGGTTGCAATGTCTCTCCGAAACCACCAGGATGAAGCGTATCAGGGCCGGGCGTTTTAACCCAGGCAACTGCATCTCCACGGATACTGTCAGGAACCTGCTTGGATACGTTCAACCAACCTATCAGCCGCCCGCGCCCCTTAAACATCGACACGTAAAAGGGCCAATCTCCTGATCGCGCCAGCCCGCAGCTTTGGGAAATTTTTGTGCCATCACCTGCTTTGCCCGATAAAGTAACCATGCCATTGCTTTGAACGGTTACGAGGCCATACCCGCTCCCACCGGGGCTAAATTGATCCGTATTGGTGTTGAGAAGAGAGAGCGTGTACTTGCCTGCTAAAGCCGTTCGCACCTTGGAGCTGTAATAAAGTTTGTTCCCCCGCAGAATAGCCAACCAGTGCCCATCGGTTGCAGTTCCCACCACCAGAGGAGCATCGTTGGTGGACACAAGCTGCAGATGAAGAGAAAGCGCGTTAGTGCCGGTCCTTGCTATTTCCACTGCACTTTCATGTGTTGCTGAAAAAACGCCGGAGAATGGGTAAGTATTTGCACCGAGTGACAATTTGCCAGAGAAGCTTCGTTTCGAAGCGGCAAGTGTGTACTGAAAAAACCCGGAAGACTCAGGTACGACCGAGTTGGTATCAAAGAAAATGCCCTGGTAGGTGCCTGAAGGGGTTGGTTTAGTGAAAAGAAAGCCAGGCCCTGACCAGGCCACGGTCCCTGCGGGATTGGTTACAAAAAGGGAGTACACCCCAGCACTGGCGTCATTATATGCATCATTAAAACTGAGAACACTGCTGGTTGCTCCAGGCAACTCTTGTCCCTGCCAAATCCACTGATAGGACAATAATCCGCCTGTGGCGGTCGCGGTGAAAGTGATCTTGTCCCCCTGAGACACAGGTATAATGCTTTGAATGGTTGGTTGCTCGACCACATAAACGGTGGAGGGCGCCGTTGCCAGCAGGGTGTTCGTATACGTAAGGCGTACCACATACGTGGCTGTATCAGTGAGTTGCAAGTTGGAGAGGCTCAGCGTAGCTGTTTGAGATCCGGAAATCGTCCCGGCGTCAATCAGGTTCGTGCCGTCCCTGGTCCACTGATATAAATAGGGCAGGTCCACGTCCGTGAAAACTGAAAGCGCCACAGAGGAACCAACTAAATTGGTGCTCACCGCGGGAACGACGCTCGCTACCTGGGCGGAAGCGGAAAAACGGCAAATGGCACAACAGAGTACCAGCAGAAAAATTAGTGAGCTAAACCAAAGTCTTTTATTCATGTACGACGGTCGTCATCATAAAAAGTGTCGGCTTGTAGATGCAAACTAAAAGCCATGGCAAGGCATGAAATCTAATTTCATTTCAATCATTGACCTCTCCCTGAGCCTTCCCTAGCTTTTGCCCGCGAATTTTGAAACTTTGCCTGAATGGATTCAGGCGTTTAACTGAAACTATGGCCAATACAATTTTAGTGGGTGCCCAGTGGGGCGATGAAGGAAAAGGCAAGATCATTGACGTTCTCACCGAGGAGGCAGACGTCATCGTTCGCACCCAGGGTGGCAATAATGCTGGCCACACCGTGCATATTAAAGGGCAAAAGTACGTATTGCATTTGGTGCCTTCCGGCATTCTGCGTCCAAAGAAAACTTGTGTGATTGGCAACGGGGTTGTGGTTGATCCGATAAGCCTCGTGGAAGAAATCAAGGGTTTGCGGAAAATCGGAATTCGTATTGATGGAAATCTGTTTCTTAGCGAAACGGCGCATCTGGTTTTTCCCTATCACCGCGAACTGGACGTGCAACGAGAGATTCTGAAGGGAAAAAACAAAATCGGCACGACCAAACGCGGGATCGGCCCGGCCTATGGCGACAAAGCTGCGCGAACAGGGCTGCGGGTCATTGATCTAATCAACAAAGAGCGATTCAGCGAAAAGCTGCAATTCAAAATTCGCGAGAACAATGAAATACTAAAAGCCTTTGGAGCCAAGCCGCTGTCGTTCAAAAAAGTTCACAAGGAATATCGCGACGCGGGCGATTATTTAAAACCATTCGTCACCAACACGGTGCGGCTGCTGCATGAAGCGGTGAGCAGAAACGAAGAGATCCTCTTTGAAGGGGCGCAGGGGACATTTCTTGATATTGATCATGGCACTTATCCATTCGTGACCTCCTCAAACACGACGGCGGGGGGCGCTTGCACCGGTTCGGGCATTCCACCGCACCGTATGAATCGAGTGGTGGGAGTCATGAAAGCTTATACCACCAGAGTCGGCGAAGGACCGCTGCCGACTGAGAACGCCGAGATCGCAGATATGTTGCATGCCATGGGCCGTGAATTCGGCGCGACAACTGGCCGCCCACGGCGGTGTGGATGGTTTGATTCTGTCGCCACCCGGCACGCGACCATGGTGAACGGCATCGACGAATTAGCCGTAACCAATATAGACGGGCTGGATTCTGTTGCGACCATCAAGGTGTGCATTGGCTATCGGGACGGTGCAAAACGTTACGATTACATTCCTAATGACATTGAAGCGTTCGAACGCTGCCAACCGGTTTATGTGGAATTTCCTGGGTGGCTTACCCCGACTCATACCGCGCAGAAATGGAGAGACCTGCCGGCAAAGACACGTTCTTATTTGAAAGCTTTGGGTGAATTAACAGGCGCCCGTATTTCAATAGCGTCAGTGGGCCCTGGTCGGGAACAAACGATCTTTGCCTGAAGCCTAAACTAAGGGCGCGTATTGCCAAGGAGCTTTGCGCCCTAGGCGACGCAGAGCCGCAAGCGAAACGGGGCCTCAAATAAACCGCAGAGGCGCGAAGAACGCAGAGAAGAAGTCGAGCTAGTTTCAACCAAGAGATCTTCGACAATTGCACTGCGAAGCACGCAGAGAAGAAGAAGACAACCTAGCTTCGGCCCAGAAAATTTTGCTGGAAATACGTGTTTCCCAATGAACTTTTCGGGGGCGGAACTACCGGTTGGCCGGTATCCTCGTCTGATTATTGAGAGGTAAGTCTTCCCGAAGCGCTAGAACGGGCAAATAGACACCTTTTAATTCACGTTGCCACCAGGCCCCCGTTCGGCGTCGTATGGCCCAATTGGTAAAATGGTACTCATAAACCAGAGCGCGCACATAACGTGGAGGGGCTGCAGGGAAAGGATTCCGTTCGAGGAGATGCAACACGGGTTGTGAGCCATCGAGCAAGTGAACGCAAAGGTTGATGAACCAGGGATTTTGCCGATAATTCCCTAATGCAGCGAACCACATCTGCCAATCCAAGCGAGGTTGATACGGCGCGAGGAATTGCGGCCGACGTTTCACATCCCCCGGTTTGTATTTGAATTCGTAGTTTATCCAGGCTTTTCCATCATTGCTCCCCTGGACAACGATTTCGGGGCGTTGCATTGTCATCACAGCGAATAAGCCATAGCTGTTGATGGTTCGAAAGCCAGCAACCCACCTGTACGAAGCAACCAAAGGGCGCCAGGTGATCGGGACATGAAACATCGAACCTATCTGAATCAGTGAAATCCACAGAATTATTCCCGCGAAAAGAATAATAATTGGACGCGGCCATTGCCAGCGACCCAATGGTAACAATGGCCGCTTGAGTGCAGCCCTCTTTTTTTTCCACTTGGATGGCGCCAATCTCATGAGGGCCTGATCGTCCAACAGAAAAAGACAGAGAGCCATCGTGAGCAGATTAAAAAAGCAATAATTTCCCGTTGCAAAAATTGCCACCTGCAGGGCGAAAAAGATCGCGCAAGCGAGCAGGCGAAGCCTTCGAGGCATGAAAATCAAAAAAGGGACAATCAACTCAATTGCGAACATGACCACGGCGCAAATTTTGTGGAAAAAGACCGGAAGTTGCTGAGCGTACCAGGCTATCCAGGTAGGCAAGGGTTGTGTCTGGTAATGAGCTGTGAGAGCAGTCAGATCCCGCCACGTTGTATCGCCACTCAGAAGTTTGACACAGCCCGATTCAAACATCAGCCGGAACAAGAGCCAGCGGAATAACCAAATCATGAGCAATGAAGGGGAGCGAGCCCGAGTCTTCCACGGCAGCAGCTGCAGCGGAGCCAGGAAAATGCCGAGAAACCCCACCTCCAGAAGCAGGTTATCCCACTGAAATCCAAGAAACTCGCGGTGCACCGTGGCAAGCGAAAGGTAGAGGACCCAAAGCAAAAAAAGACAGGCCCCCGGAGCAATCCCTATTGCGAGCCCGATTGCAAGCAGCGTCCCGGCAGCACATTGAATATGCAGAAAAGCATCGCTGGAATTAAACCAGCTCAACGTTGGAAAAATGTGATATCGCTCCAGGATACTGGCTTGAGCGGTCGCCTGCCGTACGGTTTCCAGACCTTCTTTCACCGGCAGAACTCCTTGCCTCCCAATTAATCCATCCAGTTGGATCCAAAGCGAAACAAAAGCGACGAAGTAAATAGCGCTGGTTGAGCGCAAAAACCACCGCCGGACCATGTCGTAAGACTGGTGTTGAGCGTCGAGTCCGAGAAAAAATCTCGCCGGAGGTGAAATAATATTTCGGTGACGAGCGATGAAGCGGTAAATCCACTCACTAAGCGCGGCAAACCCGCGGGACTTTTTATACCAGCTCAGGGGCCATTTTTGATGAGCCTTCTCACCATGAGCTAAGGCTCCTACGACGGCTCGAGCACCTTGGAAAACAGAACCATCGGCTTCGACAAGATGAACCGCAGTTTCCAGATGTTGACGTTGAAGTTCAGGAAAACGGTTAACCAGGGTTGGATCCTGCAAAGGCAAGTATTGAACGGCATCGCCAGTCACATGGCCCCAACGCTTAACCAGCAAACAGCAGAAAGTGCATTCCCCATCATAAATCACCAGAGGTTTTTTCGGTGGGGCAGCGACTCGATCAGTGAAAAGCACGGGACAGTTATAGCCAGCTTCAATCAAAACCGCCAGCAGGACAGGAAACGTGTAAGGGTACGGAAGGGGATGCACGGGATGGGCAATAGGCTTTTTGCCTCTCGACACCCGACACACCACACTCTCTTGGCAATGCGAGGTGTTGCAATCAGCGTTGCAACGCCATCCCCACCATGCAAACGTCATCCGAAAAGCCGGAGCCACTCGAAAAGTTGCTTACTTCCTCTAGAACCTCGTCAAATAATTGCCCCGCGGAAAGTTGGACACGGCGTTGCACTGCATCCAGGAGCATGGCCTGACTGTAAATCTCGTTACTGCTGGAGCCTTCGACCTCATAAAGACCATCGGTGAAGAGCATGATAAGATCGGTAGGCTTGAGGGTCACCTCTGAGCTCTGGTAAATAGTATGTTCCAGCAAACCGAGCGCGGCCTGGGCTTTGCCCGATTTGTTTCCCAGGGCTACGGCTTGGGCGGAGCCACGCTTGAGATGAAAAGGTTTGGGATGGCCGGCGTTGGCAAAGCGCATCTGGCCGGTTTGGCAATCTGCTACCAGATAGAATGCCGTGGTGAGTAAAGGCGTGCCGGTATGTTTCAGGATCGAGTAGAGGTCGGAGTTGAGTTTGGTCAGAAACTGGCCAGGCTGGCTGGCCACGGGCGGGAGTTCCTCGACGAGCGCTCGAATCATGGCGGTGACCAGCGCTGAACGCACACCGTGACCCGCAACATCACAGATAAATACTGCGGCTTCTGACTCAGAAATGGCTGAAATGGTGAAGAAATCTCCACCCACCGTTCCGGAGGGCAGGTAGCGATGGGTGAACTGAAAACGACTTTCAGCCGTTTCGGCTTTTTGCGGGAAAGAAGGATACTGTTGAGGAAGCATGGCCAATTGAATCTCACGAGCCATTTTCAAATCGTCTTCCATCTGAGAATTTCGGACGCTTAATTCCTTTCGGCTTTGCGCCAGTAAAGCATTGGTGCGTTTGATCTTTTCTTCTGCTTCTCGTTGCTCGGTGATATCCCAGAAAATTCCTTGAAGCCCGATAATGCTGCCGGCGGCATCGTAGAGAGGAGTCTTGACGACTTGCACATACATCAGGGCGTCGGTGCCCGGAGGCCTGTGCTCCTCGACCGTCGCGTAAGCCTTGCCCGTTTCTTTTACCGTCCGATCATCGGCCTGGTATTTTTCCGCTAAAGCACTCGGAAAAAAATCGAAATCCGTTTTGCCTACGATCTGAGCCAGCGTCTTGCCGAGCATTTTGCAAAATTGCTGGTTGGCAAAGGTGAATCGACCTTCAATGTCTTTGCGGAAAATGTTTTGGGGGAGTGTTTCAACCAGCGAATGGTAAAGCGTTTCGGAATTACGCAAGTTCTCTTCCGCCTTTTGCCGCTGGGTGATATCCTCGACTGTTCCTTCGTAATAAAGCAATACCCCCTGGCCGTCACGCACGGCACGACAGTTTTCCGAAATCCAGATGACGGAGCCATCTTTGCGATAGACTTGGGACTCAAACCCACTCAGCGTGTCCTGCTTCTGCATCAGGCGCACAAAGTCATCGCGCCGTCCTTCCTGCACGTAGAGTCTGCGGCTAATATCCGTGAGATCCTGCATCAGTTCTTCCGGGGAGTCATAGCCGTAAATACGAGCCAAAGCAGCGTTGGCCATCACATATTTCCCATCGGGAGTGGTTTGGAAAATACCTTCCACCAGGTGATCAAAAACGCTGTGATACCGCGCCTCGGCTGCAAACAACACCTTATCCGTGCGATGTTGCTCGATAGCATACCGAATCGACCGCTCGAGCCAACCGGCGTTGAGTTGGTTTTTCACCACGTAATCGTTCGCACCCGCGTGCACTGCTTCCAGCGCTACAGTTTCGTCGTCTGCCTCTCCCGCGACAATAATCGGCAGGAGGGGCGCTTCGGCTTTGAGCAGTGAGACGTTGCCCAGGCCGGCTCCGTCCGGCACGGACAAATCCATCAGCACCACATCAAACTGATCGTCGTTCAAGGCCGACAAACCAAGCTGAAATTCCGTTGCGGATAGCAGTTCCGCGGAAAGCTCGCGAGCTTGTCCGAGCATATCGCCCACCGAACGGGCGAAGCTGGGATCATGCTCTATCAGTAAAACTTTCAAACGATCTTGCGGCATACAAAATCCCGCATGGCTAACGAACCAAACCGCTTACAATATCTCAGGATTTCTTTTCTGTCGCAAGGCTTAGTCTGAATGTCTGGATTCATCCGCCCAGTTGCAACCGTTTGTCCGATTCCAGGAGGGTCTTCAAGTTCGGCCAATTGACTTCATTCATTTCATGAAACGCATTCAAGTAGATGGCCACTACTTCGGGCGGATACTTTCCCAGAAGCGTTTCAACCCCTCCGCGAAGTTTTTCATCATCTATGGTAGGCGGCAAATCCTCAACGACCCCTTCATTATGAACAATGCCCAGCGCATCCAGAAAATCGCAAAGCATGGATTTATATTTTTTCAACAGCCACGCTCGGACGAGATTCCCTGTGATGGCATCCAAACTGGGCCGGGAAAGTGTTTGCAGCATGGCGCTGTGCCGATCCGTTCGCGGTTGACGCTCCAGGAAGACAGGCCGCAGTTTGCGAGCTTCGGCCACCGCGGCAAGCACGGTCCGATAAAGCGGCTTATCCGATTCGTAAATATAGTTGAGGATCTCCTGCGCCAGGGTGGGCGACATGAAGCCCATTAACTCGTGAGACGTCAGCATTTTGGTAAAAAGTAGTTTATCCGTTCCATCGAGCTTTTGAAATAAGTCTATGGACTCGATTTATTTGTCTAAACATTGTGAAATCGAAGGTTAGCCGCAAGTCAGAAGCGAAAGTTTATGTTTGTACGCAAGTTGGCCGCAAGTTTCCTGCTCGAGCAACAGGGAATGGCTCGCTTCAAAGGCAAGCACCGAAATCCGCGAAGTGGCGCAGGTCTCGAGAGTCTGAGGTCCGAGACAAGGGATATCGAAACGCAAATCATGATTTTGCTTCGCCACCTTGACCGCAACCGCTCCACCATCTTTTCCGCTTAGTTCGCCGCCACGGGCCAGGCACTTATCGGTGCCTTCCAGACCTTCGACGGCTAGGACCGTGCCGTTTTTCACCACGATAGTCTGACCAATTTCGAGTCGAGAGATCTCTTTGGCGGTGCGGAAGCCAAATTGTACATCCGCCTCTTGGGTGCTGGAGAGTTTTGGCCCAAGATGGAACCCGCTGGCAGGCATTAAAGGTTTCAGCCAGGGAGTGGCTTCGATCACGTTAACCCCGTCCTTTTGGAGCTCCTCGGCAATGGCCCCAAATATGGTTTGCGCATTTTTTTCCTTGAGCCGCAGCAGCAAAGCCATGGCACGCAGATCCGGGCGGATGTCGTAGAGGTTTTTGGGGGCGATTTGGCCAACCATGACACATCGCTGGATCTGTCGGCTTGTGAAGGCAGAAATCAACTTTGAGAGCTGCCCGACTTTGAGCCAAACAAGCTCGCTGACCAGGTCCGCCAGCGCGGGATCGGTCTCACCTTCAAACCCGACCGCCACAAGACGTTGGATTCCCATGCTCCTCGATTGCCTGGCGAAGATCAGGGGTAAGGAACGATTCCCGGCTATAATCCCCAGCGATTCCATCGAATCGGTCATTTGCGAATCACCTTACCCGGAATGGAATGCTTGGCAAACGAAACGTTCACCCAAAAATTTCGACTTTTGTTATCTCGTACGGCAATTTCTGCACTTGCGGCGGGTCAAAAGGGCATTTTTAGCGATATGTCATCCAAGAACACGCGCATCGAGGCGCTCATCGAAAAGTTCCGTGGTGGACGAATAGATCCCTATTATTTGGGGTATATAGAGTGTTTCAACCAACAGCTCTATTTTGAAGCTCACGAGGTCCTGGAACAGCTTTGGCTTCCTCAGCGCTCCGGACCGGACGGGGCTTTTTATAAGGGATTGATTCAGTTGGCGGGAGCTTTCGTGCATCTCCAGAAAAACCGTGTGGGTCCAGCAGCATCGTTATTACAGCTGGCCCAGGGAAATTTGAAAAGGTATCCGGACACTCACCATTGTCTAGAGCTCACAACAGTATTGGCGATGATTGAACAATGGCGTGAGAAACTTGAGTCAAAAGCCGTGCCCGCGAGTATTTTATCAATAGGGCCTTTGCCAAAATTAGCTTTGGTGCTGGAAACATGATCTTGGCGGTCGGGTATCCGTCATTGTACGGATAATTTTTCTTTCGTTTCTTTGAAAATTGTTCTTGATCTTCGTTCCTCTTCGATTCAAAGTTTGGGCGGTTCCAGACCACTATGATGTAATGAATAAGGAGTCCTTTTATGAAGTACGTTCCACGTCTCACGGGACGAGCGGTGTTAAGTCTTTTCGTCGTCGCTCTTGTCAATTCCCTCGCAGTTGCCAACGCTGAAATTCAGTCTGGGCAGGTTTTAGTTCAGGCCGTTCACGGCTCGGCAACCTATTCGGCTTCCGGAGGCCAGATGCTTCCGGTAAAGGAAAACCTCGTGTTAACTCGTGGTTCTACGATAAAAACAGCCCCTGATGCCACTGTCGATCTCATCTTACAGTACAATGGCACTGTATTGAGGCTGCTGCCGAAGTCCACGCTGAAATTCGACAAACTTAATCAGGAAACTGCTGCCGAAGGTGCGATTACCGAGACCAGCTTAAATTTGGTTTCGGGCAGTATTCTAGGTTCGCAACGTAAATTGGCGACACCCTCAACCTTTCAGGTTAATATTCCTGGAGGCTTCGCCACTATCAAAGGAACTGAATACTTGGTACGCGCGGACGGCGCAGTCATCGTTCTGAGTGGGTCTGTCCAGGTGCACTATAACCTCCCCGGAAACGGCGGTTCAGTGAAGGCGACAGTAGCTGCCGGCTTCTCGTTTAACCCGGCGACCGGAAAGGTTGTTCCAACTTCGCCCGGGGATTTACATAACATCATTGCTGATATCGATACGGTGCGCCAGAACGCCAAGGTCTTTAAGGCCGGTGGGGCAACCGTCGTTGTCAAACCCGAATCGGTTCTCTCGCCTACTAAAGGTAATAATGGCGTGGGCAACGGTGAAGATGGCCAACCCCCGGGGAATCCGCCTATAAATGACGGTCCAGGTAGTGGCCCTGGTAATCCGGGTAACCGGCATCATGGCAACACCAAAGTGCGCTAGGCTCGTTAGTCTTTAGCCACCAAGCAGGACTCCTGCGCAAGTCAGTCTCTTTTCACAGAGGCTGACTTGAATTTTTTTATACAAGGGTGCTTTCAGGGGCAATCGGGCTAATGGCCGGTGTCGTGGGTGTGCGGTTGATCTCGGTCCAGTAAATTTCAAATCGCTGAATCAGGTTGGCCATTTCGTCAAAACTCACTGGTTTGACCAAATAAGAGTTTGCGCCCAATTCGTAAGCGCGATCAACGTCGGACTGAAGATTTGAGGAAGTAAGCACCACGATAAGCAATCTTTTGAAATCGGCCTCGCGTCGTAGCCATTGGAGAACTTCAAAGCCATCAGTTCCAGGCATTTTCAAATCCAACAATAAGAGGAAGGGGAGCGGGAATTTTTTGCGATCCGCATAAATCCCTCGTCCACTTAAATACCCAATGGTTTGCTCACCGTCCCGAACAATTTTCAGCGAGTGCTTCAGTCCGGCCTTTTCAAAGGCGCGTTCGAGAAGCAGCACATCATTCTCTTCATCCTCCGCCAGCAAGATAAATTTTTCGTTCGTCATACCGCTCGCTCATTTTATGCATATTATATTGCGTAAGACAATCCTGCAGCGATGCGAGCAGGGTTTTACCCCATTCAATTATCTCACTTTAAGACCATAATTGCGCAATTAAGTAAACAGCTATTTCACCGTTCAAGTTATGTCAAATATCTCGGTCTTGTTGGCGGATGATCACAACATCGTTCGACACGGGCTTAAAGCCCTTCTCATCGCCGAAGGCGATATTCAGGTTATTGCCGAAGCTCAAAACGGACGCGAAGCAGTCCAACTTGCAGCAAAATTATTTCCCGAAATTGTGGTCATGGATCTTGCCATGCCGTTGCTCAATGGCTGGGAAGCAACGCGGCAAATTGTGAAAGCCGTGCCGACGGCGCGGATCGTTGTATTGTCCACATACGGAGATGACGAGCATGTTCAGCAAGCGATTGCCGCCGGTGCTGCTGCGTATTTGCTTAAGCAAACGGCAGCGGCAGACCTCGTGAAAGCAATTCGTGAAGTTAAAAAGGGCAACGCCTATTTCAGTCCTGCAATAGCGAAGCGGTTGCGCGAACAGACTTGCCGCACGCCGGAGGATCTCGAAAGCACCAGGGCCGCCGAGCCAGATTTAACCCCAAGAGAAGCTGAGGTGCTCCAACTCATTGCCGAAGGATTCGCCAATAAACAGATTGCCGGAGAACTTGGGTTGAGCGTGAAGACGGTGGAAAAACATCGTCAGCAGGTAATGCATAAGCTCAAGATTCATGACATTGCAGGGTTGGTGCGTCATGCTGCCGAGAAAGGCATTATCGAACTGACGCCATCCGGTGTTCCACAAACGTGAGGTGAAGAGCCCACCTTGGCTTAGCCCTATCCATGCCTGAGAGGAAAGGTGAGGCGGGCTTCTTTTTTATCTGCCTGATTATGGCTTAGACGGCCAGAAAATTTGGGTTTTGATTGGCTTCCAGCCAATATTGTTCCACGCGGTTGACCAGCTCAAGCAGTTGTTCTGTAGCGTGGGGTTTTACCAGGTAAGAATTTGCTCCCAGATCGTAAGCGCGATTGATGTCTCCGGTCTCTGCTGAAGAACTGAAAACAATGACAAGCAGGCGTTTTAAACCAGGTTGGGTTTTAAGCCAATGCAACACCTCAAAACCATTGAGACGGGGCATCTTCAAGTCCAGGAGCAATAATTGCGGCAACGGATGGGCCAGGCGATCACCAAACGGCGGTTCTCCACGCAGGTAATCGATTGCCTCCTGGCCATCGCGCACGAATTTTAACCCCACCGGCATCCCGGTTTTCCCAAAAGCACGCTGAAGGAAAAATGCATCAGTGGGATCATCTTCGGCCACCAAAATCATTCGCTGATTTGCCATGATTATTCTTAAACATTAAGTACTGGATGATGCGAACTCAACCTAGGTGATTTGCCCACCACAATCTTTGAGTAAAGGCAACCTCAGCCTTGGTTCGGAATTCCGGAACGGTTCGATTTTTCATCCAACCAGCATTTGCGCACATCATCCAGCAATCGCACGAGGTCCTCAAACGCATGCGGCTTGACTCGATAATCATGCACACCTAATTGCCGTGTTTTCAAAACGTCTTCGTCTAATTTTGATGCTGTCAGAACCACCACAGGTAAGGAATCAAATTCGCGATGCTCCCGAAGCCAGGCCAAAACGTCATAACCATCCATGAGCGGCATTTTGAGATCCAACAGTAATAGCCCTGGCAGTGGACATTTATCTCGTTGGGAAAATTGACCTTTGCCCCCCAGGTAATCAACTGTTTCTTGCCCATTATGAACGATAAACAAGGGATTCTGATAACCAGCGCTGTCAAACGCCCGCCGCATCAGAAAAATGTCGTTCTTGTCATCCTCTGCCAAAAGAATCGGGATATGATTCAGCATGATCTAAATGCGCACATCATTTATATATTATCACTGGGTGTTCTTCGCGAAAGAAAAAAACTCCTACATTTTCTTGACTGCAAAGCATGGCAGCGTAGGGTTTGGGATCGCTGGACATAGGTTTAGCTTTTGTGATTAAGGCGAATAATGTCTGAATTTCGAAAACGCAATCAGGTCGGAGTGCAAGCACGACCACGGCGGCGCCCCGTTCGACGAGCCCCCGCCAACATTCTCACGGTCTTGCATATTGACGATGATCCGAATGATATAGAACTGTTTCGAGCTGCCACTCGCCGCGCCAACGCCCAATTTAATCTGCATAACGTCGCAGATGGAGATGAAGCGATGGCTTATCTGAACGGGGTTGGGATTTACTCCGATCGTTCCTTATATCCAATGCCTGCGCTCATATTGCTGGATCTGAAAATGCCACGAGCTACGGGTTTGGAGATTCTCAAATGGATCCGTGAGCATGACGAGTGCGGGCGTTTACCCGTCGTCGTCTTGTCTGGTTCACAGCTGCACGAGGATATCCGGCAGGCTTATGAAACAGGCGCAAACTCTTACCTGGTTAAACCGTTGGGATTTGAAGAATTGGTAACTTTGGTCAAGGACGTCAACGCCGTTTGGTTGCCGACCGGCCAACCTGTCCAACGCTAAAGAAGTTGGGATCTCCTTGCCCTGCTCGTTTGTGCTGGCTTGGTTGAACCATGCCGGTATGTTTGTGGAATGTTCCGCAACAATTTGGCTTTGCTGAGCGCCTTCCTTTGCTTTCCTTTGGTAATTCCTCTCTCGGCTGCAAACCCGGAAAAGAAAGTGGCCAGCCAGCTCACTTATCTTGATTCAAACGATCCCTTTTACGTCGGACGCGATTTTCCCAAGTTGACCACTCCTCAATGGGTAGGCGAGGCCGGTGTGGATGCGGTCGTGATTCTTGCGATTGATGACATGACCAGGACGGACAAGTACGAGGCCTTTCTGCGTCCTATCCTGGATAGGCTCAAACAAATCGATGGACGCGCCGCCGTGAGCATCATGACCCAGAGGGTGGACCCTCCTGATCCTCAACTTCAAGCATGGCTCAAGGAAGGCGTTTCCCTCGAAACTCACACCGTGTCGCATCCATGTCCATGCCTTGCAAAAGGCGACTTCCACTTTGCCTCGACCAATTATCATGGCTCGGTCGAGTTGTTGAATCGTGTGCCTGGCAACCTGCCCGTGGCATTCCGTATGCCATGTTGCGATTCAATGAATAGCCCGAGCCCGCGATTTTATGCCGAGATATTCAATCGAACCAATTCGCTGGGACAATTTTTGACGATTGATTCATCGGTGATGAACATAACGACCACCAATGATACTTCTCTAGCCCGGCCATTAGTGCTCCAGGCCAATGGATCAGAGCGCTTTCGCAAGTATCTGCCGTTCCCTTCCTTTTCGACGACGATTGAAGATTATCCGTATCCCTACGTGATTGGGAAACTCTGCTGGGAATTTCCGGCTGTGGTGCCGACCGATTGGGAAGCCCAGCATTTGCATGGGACAAATAATCCGGCGACGGTTGCCGATTGGAAGGCTGCTCTGGATGCGACAGTGTCAAAGCGCGGGACAATGAATGTGATTTTTCATCCGCATGGCTGGATTCTCCCGGAGCAAATGGTGGAACTCGTCGACTACTCGGTCAAACGTTACGGGAAGAAGGTCAAATTTCTAACCTTTCGTGAGGCACAGGAACGATTGGATCATTCGCTCATGCATGGCACGCCATTGCGTGGAAGGGATGGACAGGACAATGGAGTGAGGCTTCTGGATCTGAATGGAGATGGGTATCTCGATGTGGTCATTGGAAATGATGAAAAAACCGAAACCTGGATTTGGGATACGCAAAAGCAGAACTGGGCCAAATATGCTTTTCCGATCGGGCTGGTGACTCGCGAGGGTTCCGGACAAATCAGGGAGACGGGTGTGCGTTTTGGTGTGGTCAGGTCGGGAGGCCGCGTTTCTGCACTGATAAGCACAGACAAATTTAAAAATGCCTGGACCTTTAATGGGGGCGAATGGAAGCCAGATGATGCGCTGGTTGCCGGATTGGATTTGGAAGGCACAGCTATTCTGACGCTCGAACGAACGGGAGCAGATTTTCGGGACCGTGGAGTGCGTTTGCGCGATGTAAACGGCGACGGAAAATGCGAGTTGATCGTGAGCAATGAAAAACAAAACGCCATCCTGGAATGGTCCGAGGAAGAAAAACATTGGCGGTCGCTTCCTTATTCCCTGCCGGGGCAAGCCACCATTGTAAATGAGAAGGGCCAGGATAACGGACTCCGGTTTGTGGATGTGAACGAGGACGGTTTTGACGACGTGCTGTTTTCGAACGAGAAGGCGTTTTCATTGCACTTGTTCATTCCCGCGATTTACCTGGGATTTAAGGTAGGCTGGTCGCGCATGGTGTGGAGTGGACAAAGGGGGGAATTTGGAGAGATCCCGATGATTACTCGCCATGGAAGTAATAATGGCGCATGGACGCGCAATCGGACGTTGTGGGTACAAAATGAAGATACTGCCAATCTACCTGATAAGGTAGATCGTCGTTCCTTCGATGATCTATTGCGTGGGCTCCAGCCGCCCTCTCTTTCACCAGAAGATTCACTCAAAGCTCTCCATGTAAAACCCGGCTTCAAGGCTGAGTTGGTGGCCCAGGAACCACTTGTTCAAAGCCCAATCTGCTTTGAATGGGGTGCTGATGGAAAGTTCTGGGTGGTGGAGATGGGCGATTATCCTTTGGGAGTCGATGGCAAAGGAAAACCGGGCGGCACCGTCCGATTCCTTGAGGACACAAACCACGATGGGCTATTTGATAAATCGACGGTGTTTGCTGAAGGGCTGAATTTTCCTACAGGCATCATCCCCTGGGGCAAGGGAGTAATCATAAGCGCAGCGCCGGATATACTTTACGCCGAAGATACTGATGGCGACGGAAAGGCTGACCTGCGCAAAGTGCTCTTCACGGGTTTTCGTGAAGGCAATCAGCAGCATCGATTGAACGGTTTCGATTATGGTTTAGATAATTGGCTGTATGGAGCAAATGGGGATAGTGGCGGCCAAATACGCTCGGAACTAACGGGTAAAACCGTGAGCATCAGCGGCCGCGATTTTCGATTTCGCCCGGGTGACGGCTCGTTTGAAACTCAGTCAGGCGGCGCGCAATATGGCCGGCATAGAGATGACTGGGGCAATTGGTTTGGAAATAACAACAGCAGTTGGGTGTGGCATTACTTTGTTCCCGAGCAATACCTCGTGCGGAATCGAAACCTGGCAGTTCGCGATACCAAACGAACGCTGGCGAATTATCAGGGAAGTTCTCGGGTTTATTACCTCTCCACTCTTCTTCAGAGATTCAACGATATCTGGAATTTCGGTCACGTCACTTCTGCCTGTAGCCCGATGCCCTATCGCGACGACTTATTTGGGCCCGCGTTTGCGACCAGTATCTTTGTCTGCGAGCCGGTTCACAATCTAGTTCATCGCGAAGTCCTGGAACCGGATGGGATCACCTTTTCGAGTCATCGCTCGGGTGACGAGGAAACAAGTGAATTTCTGACTTCGACGGATAATTGGTTCCGGCCAGTCATGGCCAAAACCGGGCCCGATGGAGCTCTTTATATCTCGGACATGCACCGGTTTGTGATCGAGCATCCCGAATGGATTCCAGAAGATGTAAAGCAACACCTTGATTTGCGAGCGGGCCACGACAAAGGACGGATTTATCGTGTGTATCCCGAAGGAAAGCAACTTCGGCAAATACCGAATTTAAATGGTTTGGACAATGACGGGCTGGTCGCGTCGATCGACAGCCCAAACGGATGGCAGCGAGATACAGTCCAGCGACTTCTCATCGAGCGTGGAGATAAAGCCGCAAAAGTGCCGCTCATCGCTTTGTTTGAAAAGAGTCAGCGACCGAAAACAAGAGTTCAAATTCTAGGTGTGCTGGAGGGACTTGGAGGAACGTCTCCGGAGTTTCTTCTCAAAGCTTTAAGGGATCCCCATCCTGCCGTTCGCGAGCAGGCGATTCGGGCGTGTGAACCCTGTTTACGAAACGAAACAATGGATGGAAAGAGTGAGCGGACTCATACCCAAAGTGAAAATGCCGTGTCCTCCGCCCTGCTCGAAACTCTGCTCACTTTGGTGGAAGATCCCTCCATACGCGTTCGTTACCAGCTCGCTTTCAGCTTGGGCGAATGCAGCGATCCACGCGCCGCCATGGCCCTGGTCAAACTGGCAACCAGGGATGCCGCCCAACCTTATATAGAGACGGCGGTGCTCAGTTCCGCGCCGCGGCACATCGCTGGAATGCTGATTGCAGCGCTCGACAGTTCCCGGGAGTCCGCTTCGCAATTGCTGGATAAATTGCTTGGCGTTGCCGCATCCATGAAAGACGAACATGCCTTGGCGGAAGCTTTGTCGAGGTTAGTCAAATCTGAAAGGGGTAATTACCTGGCCTGGCAATTTAACGCTCTTTGCGGTTTGCTGGATGCCTTGGATCGTCGCGGTGAGTCGTTCAAAAGGTTTTATCAGAATTCGGGCCGCGAATTACGGACGGCCATCGATCAGTTGGCTGCTTTATTTGCGGAGGCCCGGGCGCGTGTGAAGGATGCATCAACATCCGGAACTTTTCAGAAGGATGTGGGTGCTGAAATCGGCTTGTTGGGTCGCGGCCTGGATCAACGCGAACAGGACCTCGAGCAATTAACCGGTTTGCTCGAGCCGCGTTTTCCAGCCCAGGTTCAGCGACTCGCGTTGGCCGGGCTGCGGCGCAGTGACGCCCGGCGTGCCTCCGAATTAATGCTTTCCAAATGGCAAGTTACCAGTCCCGATCTGCGTTCAGCGATGATCGAGGCGTTGATGACTCGTCAGGATTGGACTGACGCAATGTTATTTTCCATCGAGCACGGGAGAATTTCCGCCGCACAAATCAGCCCCGCCCAGCAACAGAAGTTACTTAAACATGAAAATAAGGCGCTTGGCGCCCGGGCGGAAAAGGTTTTTGGACGCGTGGATCCGGATCGCCAAAAAGTTTTATTTTCGTTCAAGGAAGTTGCCGGTATGAAAGGAGACTCGCAACGCGGCGCCGTTCTATTTCAGCAGAACTGTGCACAATGCCATGGAGCGCAAAATGGAAATCCCCAGCTCGGTCCGGACCTGGGCGCTTTGGCGGATAAAAGCGCCGACACTTTGCTCATAGCCATTTTCGATCCGAACCGAGCTGTCGAATCGCGGTATGTGAACTACAATGCAGCCACTAAGAATGGACGGGAGATCAGCGGAATCATTGTTGCGGAGACAGGCAATAGCATCACGCTGCGGTCCACTGTGGGAGAAGAGAATGTTTTACGAAGCGATCTGGCAAGCCTCACCAGTTCCGGTCTCTCACTGATGCCTGAAGGGCTTGAAAAGATTCTGAAACCTCAGGACGCGGCGGATGTCATTGCCTATGTCAAAGCAATGAATACGGCCAAGAGTTCACACTAGTCTGCCGTGAAGAAGACCATGCGGCCCGGTTCATTGTCCCAATGCACGATTCGGAAATCTGGGAGGCTTTCCATGAGGTGAAGTGGCAGGCCGGCGGAATTGACGCAACTGAAACAGATGAAATATCATCATTAGACCCTTTGACTGATAGCTCTTTCATTTTTGATTCCGAGAAGCTTGAGTCAGGATGGCAGGGCTTCACTTTGATCGAACTCCTGGTCGTCATTGCCATCATCGCAATTCTAGCAGGTCTTCTCCTTCCCGTGTTGTCGAAAGCGAAAATCAAAGCTCAGGGGATTCAATGCATGGGAAATAATCGGCAGATGATGCTGGCCTGGAGACTGTACTCGGAGGATAACCGGGACATTATTGCGGGTAACGGGGACATTCCATTTCGGGGTGGAATTTCGCCCAATTGGACTGCCGGGAGTTGGTTAACCTTAAACAATCCCAGCGACCCGAATAATTGGAATCACGAAGTTTATACCAAAAAAAGTCCGCTTTGGCCCTACTGCGGCAACAGCCTTGGTATCTGGATGTGTCCTGCCGACAAAGCCTATGGAATTAATAATCTTGGACAAAAAGTGCCACGGATCCGGAGCATGTCCATGAATAGTTGGGTGGGCGGCTACGGCGCGACCATGCCTGCCTTGCCTGAATTCCCCGGCCCGGGAGGTTCGGGCTGGAAAGCCTATCGAATGCTGACCGAAATCGTGGACCCCGGACCGAGCAGGACTTTTGTGTTGCTGGATGAACGGGAGGATAGCATCAATGATGGTTTCTTTGTGGTGGACATGACCGGGTACCCGGACAAGCCCGATAAGTGGCTGCGTGTCGATTACCCGGCCAGCTATCACAATCGGGCGGCAGGGATATCCTTTGCGGACGGCCACGCAGAAATCCATCGCTGGATGGACCCTCGAACCATCCCGGGTGTGCAAAAATCCGACTTGGACCTTTATTCAATTGGCAAACGCTCCCAGGATGGAAAAAACAATCGCGACATTGCCTGGCTGCAAGAGCGGTCCACTCGGTTTAAGAATTAAAGGCAAAGAGTTTTACCACGGATAAAACCGGAAAACACGGATAAGACAGGGGGAAAAATGAAAGTTTTTACTTCCATATGTTTTCGTACGGGTTTTACAGATGAAGACCTGTGTCCCTGGTGAAGTTCTCTTCCGTCTTATCCGTGTTCTCCGGGAAAATCCGTGGTCAATCTCTGTCTGTCGGCTTTGCCACGCAGTGTTCCACTGTATACGCGCATTTCAATACCAGAAGGACGGGTCACCAGCGGTGCGGATACTCATGTTTTTCCAGGGTCGCCATGCCACATGGCCATCCAGGAAATTGATATTGCCACCCGCTGGACCCGCTCTTTCCATGTGGGGTGGATGTCCTTTTTCATAGAAATTTATGGGAACAGCAAAATTGTTTTTGCCTATGGATAGGTTAGCGTCCGCCGCCAATTCACGGTCGGAGGGAGTCGGCGCAAATAGATTTGTTCCGATCTTGAATGTAGGAGGGGTCAGGCGCTCATTGACATTCGTCGCATCTAGTTGGGCCCCGCCTTTGAACGTCAGCACGTAACCGATCACACGGTAGGTGCTCGTTAAGCTCCAAACGCTGTCCACGTCGAACTGTGCCCAGGAAGGGCAATAAAGTATTTTACGGGTGAAGCCTTGTTGGAGCAGCAAATCGATCGTTTTATTATCCACATCCCACAGCCAATAAGCTGTTGTGATTTGCGGCAGGCGATCTTTGTTATCATTGCCGTACATCTGGCATGCCAGCCCAATCTGGCGCAGGTTGCTCATGCATCTCGCTCGTTTCCCTCTTTCCTTGGCCTTGCTTAGCGCGGGTAATAACAGGCTCGCAAGGATGGCAATGATTGCGATTACCACCAATAACTCTATCAAAGTAAAGCCAGACCGGACTGAATTTAGAGAACCGTGAACGCCCTTCCGCTTTCCTGATATTATCACGGGTGGCCTTTTGTAATACAATCGTCGATAGGTCTCGCAATCGTATGCGTGGACAAGTCCCCGAACAATGGCAGCCAATCTGGGTGCCGTCAACGACGGATGGTTGACCAGTAAGGCGGCCATCAAGCGGGTCGCTTGCCTCTCAGCAACTGAGACGACTGGGAGTGTTGGAACCTGCCACCAGCTCTGATTCTGGATCAATTGTGCTTACATGCGTCTGATTAGTCGGTCCCACCAATTCGCGTGATTATCGTGCAGTTGAGTTGTCAAAGTTAATAATGAGCGTCCGAAATACTTTCTGGCGAGTTGGGATGGTCGCGGACCGCTTCGCGGAGCCAGTCAGTTGGCTGGGAGCCATCATTGCGTGTCTCACCCTGCTTTACCTGCTAGCGGCGCCACCTATCATTTTGGCTCACATCAAGCAAACAGGTTCTGGCTCATTTCCGCCTTTCTACGGCCCGGTGCTCAGCCTCATCGAGAGCGATTTTGGCGGTCCCATAGTGTGGTATTTCAATGACATTTGGGGTGCTGGTCTCGTCCTAATCGGCAGTGACGAGGGGCCACCCTGGTACATCATCGCCACCTACATTGCGCTTGGGGGCGTAACGTTTGGCGTTCTCGCTCTCCCGTTTCTTAAGGCTTTCCGAGAGAGGTTCAAGAATTGCGTGGTGCTATTGTTTTTCGTATTCGCCTTTGCTGACGCGTTTTAAGACTTGGAAACCCGCTTTCTTGGCGTCAGATATCGAGAGCTTTCGCGGAGAATTGAAAGTGGAAAATAAGCGGCGGATCGGCTTTTTACAGGCGGGACACTGATTAAGAGGTGGGGCGGAGAGAGGACGGCGCAGGGTAAATTTCCCGCCGCAAACTTTGCAATCGCCTTCACACAGCTCGTATTCGTAAAGAGGCATCGAATCTAAATTTAAAGCCAAAAACCGGAATCGGAAACCTAAAATTTTCAGGACCACGAACCCTCCCGCTTTGCAGACGCCAGAAAGGCTTACTAAAGTACAGACTAGCGGGCGTTACAGGAAACTCCCGCGCAGTTTACGCTGGCAACGGGCTGCGAACCGGGGAGGGCTCGAGGGAGGTCTCGCGGTCCGTTATTTTTTGTCGAACGCTTTCAAAAAGGGACTAAACATATCGATGGGAACAGGGAGAAATGTCGTGGTGTTATGCTCGCTGGAGATTTCGCGCATGGTTTGAAGGAAACGCAACTGGAGAGCGATAGGTTCTTTGCTGATCATTGCGGCGGCTTGCACCATTTTTTCCGCTGCCTGAAATTCACCTTCGGCATTCACGATTTTAGCGCGGCGTTCGCGCTCGGCCTCCGCTTGTTTGGCCATGGCTCGTTTCATACCTTCCGGCAAGGACACGTCCTTGATCTCGACAGAGGTTACCTTGATTCCCCAGGGGTCGGTTTGGCGATCGATGATTTCCTGCAAGGTCTGGTTTATTTTATCGCGATGCGACAGAAGTTCATCGAGTTCGGCTTGTCCGAGCACACTCCGCAGGGTGGTCTGGGCGATGAGAGAAGTTGCTTTCCAAAAGTTTTCGACTTTAACAACCGCTGCGACGGGATCGATGACGCGGAAATAAACGACCGCATCAACGGTGGCGGGCACATTGTCGCGGGTCATGACTTCCTGTTTGGATACATCGATGGTGACGACGCGCAGATCCATTTTTACCATACGATCCACCATGGGAATAAGCAGGATCAAGCCGGGACCCTTTGCGTCGATCAATTTGCCGAGCCTGAAGATAACCCCGCGCTCGTATTCGCGCAGAATGCGGAGGGCTTGCGGCAAAATGATCGAGCCAAAGACAACGAGAACCACAAGCAGCCCGACGAGCTTGGATAGATAGTTTGGGGTTTCCATAGTTTATAGGAGTGAGCAGAAGTTCAGGTGGAACTGGTTTTAGGTTTTACTTTCAAAGTGAGTCCATCGATGGCAACAATCTCCACTGGCTGGTCGGGATTGATAGGTGTGTCGCTGACCGCGTTCCACAATTCGCCTTCGACAAAGAGCTTGCCGTTGTTGCCATCGATCCGGGTCAGGGCAGGGGCCGTTTTCCCGAGCATGCTTTCGCGACCGGTTCGCACGGGCAAGCGTTGTGCGCGCAAGCCTGCGCCGGCCACAAAAAGGAAGAATAATGCGGTGATGAGAGTCGCGGGAATGATATAGACCAGGGAAAGACGAAACCCCTCTTCCCCTCGGTTGAAAAGCATCAATGCGCCCAGAAAGAAGGATATTACCCCTCCGATGGTCAAAATACCGTGGGTAGGCGCATAGATATCCACAACAAATAATACAGCCGCCAGGCCAATTAAAGCCAGGCCAGCCAGATTGATGGGGAGAATCGCCGACATGTAAAGAACAAGGATGAGAGCAATGGCGCCGGCCACGCCCGGTAAAATCGCGCCGGGGTTGCTGAGTTCACCGATCAATCCGTACATGGCAATCAACATGAGAAACAGCATTAATTCGGGATGAGAAAGCACTTTCAGGATCTGTTCGCGGGTCGTCATCGGAATGCTCACGACCTGGGCGTTAGCCGTTTTGAGCGAATGGCCATTGATCTGGCGGCCATCCAGTTGTGCGAGCAAATCGGCTGTGTTCGTGGCGACCAGATCGATGACGTTCAATTCGAGCGCGCGAGCTGCAGTGATCGATTCGCTCTTGACCACCGATGACTTCGCCCAATCGACGTTGCGTCCTCGTTTTTCCGCAATGGCCGCGATGTAGCTGCTGGCGAAGTTTTCCATTTTTTGTTTCATCACCTCATCGGTCTTCTCGACACCGCCCGGTCCCAGGGAAACCGGATGGGCCGCTCCGATACTGGTGCTGGGAGCCATGGCGGCCACATCTGCGGCTATCGTGATGAAACATCCTGCACTGCCCGCCCACGCTCCTGCCGGAGCGACATAAACCACCGTGGGGACCGGTGATTCATAGAATTTCTGGACGATCTCTCGTGTCGAATCGAGCGCGCCCCCCGGAGTATCAAGCTGAATCACAAGGCAGACATCGCCGCGCGATCGGGCTACATCGATTGCGCGCGAAATGTAGCCAACCGTTGCGGGACCAATAGGACCTTTGACCGTGATTGAAGCAACGTTTGAACCGCAAAGGCCGGCCACAGGCCCGCAAGTCAACCCCGCCAAGAGATATGGCAACCATCGCGTCATAACGCCCTCGTAGCTCAAGTGTAGCTGGTATCCGAGGCGGCGCAAGGGCGGGATGAATTCCGAAATCCGAAATCCGAAGTCCGAAATGTGAAGTCTGAAGGCCGAAAACCAAGCTTAAACGCTCCAACTTCGGATTTCGGGCTTCGGATTTCGGATTTTATTCGTTATGCTAAGTTTTATGGCGATCATTCGGATCCTGGTTGACGGCTACAGTTTATTGCACGCCTGGCCGGAGTTGGCGCCCCGCAAGGCTCGCCATTCGGCGTCGGCTCGCGATGAATTGATTCAGCGGTTGAAACTTTATCAGGATACCATAGGCACGCCGATCACCGTTTTTTTCGACGGCGGGGGCGCCCCGGTTGGGACACCGGCAACGATTTCCACACCGGAATTGGAAGTACTGTTTTCGAAGGGCGGCCAGACAGCCGATCAAATGATTGAGCGGGCCGCTTATCGTTTTGGACCTTACGGCGAAGTTCTGGCGGTGACAGATGATTTAGCTGAGCGAGAAACAGTTATCAGCCTGGGAGGTATGGCTTCCAGCTGCGAAAACTTTATTGAGGCCATTGAACAAGCTTTGGCAGAACAGGCGGATGACATTAAACTGCATAATCGTAAAGAGCGGCATCGATTCGAGCGAAGAAGACCATGAAAATACTCCAAACACCTAACATGAAGCTCCAGAGAAACATCGGGAAAAAGCTCCAAGCTCCAAGCTCTAAGCTTCAGGGAAACGTCAAACATCCAGCTCCAGGGGCGCCCTTGGGCGATACAGTATTGAGATTTGGTGTTGGGAGCTTCTCTGGAGTTGGGTGCCTGGCTTTTGGTGCTTTGTTTATAATGCTCGTTTCTTTGGCGTGCTCCGCACCGGCCCAAACCAACAGCCTTGTCTTATCCAGCAACCGGTATCTGCTCATCCTGGAAACTTCTCGTTCTATGGAGAATCGCGCCGACGGCACGTTACGCGCCATCCAGCAGCTCCTCTTGTCGGGCATGGGTCGTCAAATGCAGACGGGCGATTCACTGGGGATTTGGACTTACAACAACCAACTGAATGCGGGTCATTTTCCTTTGCAGTACTGGTCGCCTAAAACGCAGCGCAGCACCGTGGAAAATGCGTTGGCATTTCTGCAAGCGCAAACATGCTCGAAAACGGGGAACTTTAATCTTGTGTTGCCCGCCTTGCAAAATCTCGTCAAGAGTTCACCAGTCCTGACGGTGATACTCGTTTCGGATGGAGAGGAAAAAATTCACGGAACGGAGTTCGATGAGCAGATCAACAAGCTGCATGAACAGTGGCGGGCCGAACAGGCCAAGGCCAAAATGCCTTTGATTACCATCTTACGAGCGAGTGGCGGCCGGTGGATTAATTTCTCGGTAAATGCCGCTCCCTGGCCCGTGGAAATGCCGCCTATGCCGAAATTGCCCGAGGTTGTAGTCAAGCCTCCGGCTCCGAAGCCTCCTCCTCCTCGAGGAACAAACCTCATCGTCTCAGGAAAGAAGATCGCTGAGCAAAGAGCAGCCCTGGCTGCCAGCAATGCTCTTCCGGCGACGGCAATAACTCCGTTGCCGACTTTACCAAATGCACCGGGCAATCAAACAATTCAAGCGGTGCCGACCCCAAGCCAGCCGATTGTGAAAGAAACTCCAGCACCTCCCGTGGCAAGTTCCAATCCGCCAACCGCGGTGGCTCAAGTCGCTCCAGCGATTACTTCTTCAATAGCTCAGTCGCCAGACATCAAATCTGCGCCATCTGCTGGGTCAGAGCCTGCACCAGCTGTAACGGTTCCTTTATCTCAGAAGCCATCGGGGACACCTGATACCGAACGGGCAGCCAAGATTTCGGTCGCTCCAATCCCGGTTGCCCAGCCTGTGACAAACCTCATTGGCACGGCTGCTCCTCCAGGCTCAGAGCCTCGTGCCAAAACTGACGCAGAGCGAGTGCTTGAGCAGGGGGCGAACGCGTCGACGCGATCGGTTGGAGTCGTGCAAAATTCGGGCGGCAATACCATGATCGTGGTAGGACTGAGTATAGTGGTTATTGCAGCGGCGATACTGTTCATTTGGGCACTACGTTCTCGTTCTGCCAAGCAGGCCAGCTTGATAACACATTCACTGAATCAAAAGTAATTTTAGCCGAAGCAATCTCCCCGAGATTTATCTGGCAATAATCAAGGAGTCGCCACCAGGGTGTTCGAACAAAAAAGGTCCTGCTTCCCATTATTGATGGTTTCATCATTTTTTTCGATTTAGCACTCATGACTTCTCCCAGTACAGTCGATGCGTGGAAATTCGTAAGGCGCAAGGGAATTCAATTTCAACAGGCAAGATTCGTAGAGTTGGCCGGCCTGGCCGACGGCGCTGGCGTCGATTCTTGCTCGCAAGCCTCGCGATTTTCCTGATTAGCCTTACTGGTAGGGCCGCCTTCTTTCGGGGCCCCATTCTGCCTCCCGAACCGCTTCCGACCATTCCACTGCTGGACATGCATTGTCATGTGGCGGGAATTGGTGCTGGAAACAGCGGTTGCTTTGTTTCGAAACGCTTGCGGCAAAGCTGGAAATTCAAGTTTTATCTCCGAGCTTTTGGTCTCTCACTTCGCGAGATTGGTCGCGATAGCGATGAACTTTGCGCGGCACGTCTTGCGCAAACGCTCGCGGCCAGCCGTTACGTGAACCGCGCCATCGTTCTTGCGCTCGATGGCGCCGTGAATGCCCAGGGCCAACTGGATCTGGAGCACACTGAATTCTACGTGCCTAACGAATTCGTCGCTGCAGTCACCGCGCAGCACACCAATCTTCTTTTTGGAGCGAGCATCAATCCCTACCGCCTCGATGCGCTGGACCGGTTGGAATCCGTTGCCACAAATGGTGCGCGGCTCATCAAATGGCTTCCCTCCGTCCAACTCATCGATCCGGCGGACGAACGATTGGGGCCCTTCTATCGCCGATTGGCCGAACTTCAGTTGCCTTTGCTGGTCCACACTGGCGCAGAGCATTCATTCACCTGGGCCAAAGACGAGTTCGGCGACCCGCAGCGTTTGCAACTTCCTCTGAGCCTAGGTGTGACTGTCATTGCAGCCCATTCTGCTTGGCCGGGGAAGCATGAGGGCGAACGGGACGTGGACCGCCTGGCTCGGCTGGCAACACAATATCCAAACTTGTACGCGGATATTTCATCGCTAACACAAATTAATAAACTCGGTGCGTTGCGCGACGTACTGACCCGGCCTGAGTTCCGCGAGCGTCTCGTCTATGGCACCGATTTTCCGCTCATCAACATGCCGATTGTCTCGCCCTGGTTTTTTCCGTTGAACCTGAATCTCTCCCAGATATGGCAAATCAGCCGGATAAAAAATCCCTGGGACCGAGACGTAGCGCTCAAACATGCCCTCGGGGTTCCCACCGCGGCCTTCACCCGCGCGGAAAAGCTGTTGGAGCGTCGTTAACGAGTTATCTTGTCAGGCCATCGATCGGCCTTCGGGTTTTGTTGACTGATGGACGTGATGTCCGCGGCCAGTTGATTGGCCGATTTCTTTCGTTTCGATGACATTAATCCAGTGCCGCGTCGTTCTCGAACTGGCGCCTCCCAAAAACCTTCCCGCTTATTCGCTCGCAATACGACGTAAAAAAGTTTCGTCGCGCCGGCACCGTGTCCGTGAACGAAAGTTTCCAGTTCACAATGGGTGATGGAATTTCCTGGAATGCGCCATCGCTCCTTGTCGCCTTCGAAACGGACCTCTTGATGCTGCCGGTCCACAAGAAGCAATCCGATGTCCGTGGCATTTTCCAGGACCATTTTCCCCCAGTTTGATTTCGGAACGACTTCAACAAAAAGAGCGGCCGGGTCATCCGGGTCGACCAGGAGTGAAGTGCGTCGCGCAAGTTCTTCCTTGAAAGACTTTTTCAACAAACGATTACCCCCGAAAGTCGAATCAAATAACATTCCAGCCAGAGCCGTTATCAGGGATAAACCGCCGATTACACACAGCACAATTCCAAGAGCACCAGCTTTGTGAGGAGACAAAATCTCATCACGTTCTAAAATGCTCGCGCCCCAGGCGAGCAAGCCCAGCCCACCGATGAACCCCAGGAGCCCGGCGATACAAAACAGGTTGCCTAGCAAAATCCGTTTGCGAGTCAGGACTTTTGCGTAGTGCTCCGAATTGAGTGGAGAAATTGAAGCAAGATTTTCCTTCGGATTTGATTCCTCATCCGATTCCAAGATTTGCTGCTGGGGTAAGAGCGATGCAACTGCGGCTCGGCCGGCATAGGTTTCGAATAGCGGGAACCTTGGGGCCAACGCAGGCAACTCGGTCGAGCTTAATTGCACGCAAGCTTCCAATAATTTTCCTTTTGATTGCTCGAAGGGGTCAAGAGTCAAGCCCTTCGGACTGGCCGCGATGTATTTAATAGACGCATAGACCGGGCAATCGCGTGCCCTCCCCTCTTTCAGTGACGGGCAGTAATCAATCGCCAGGGTTGTATTTGGAATTGTAGCAAAGGGTGAGTTGGCGCAGAGCGCGGCAAGCTGCCGCGCCGAGCCCGTTTGCAGACTTTGGAGAAGGTCGGCGGTTTTTTCCGGCTCAAAGGGCGTGCTTTCGCGATGGAGCCAGCGATTGCAATGCTCGCAGTACGTTTTCCGGGAACGACGGTAGGCACTGAAAGCCACAATCGAAACCGCTCCAATGGATTCGATTCCGAATCTAAACCAATTCAGCCCTTCTGACCCTGATCGAGTTTTGACTGATTTCGAGGCCTTGCCCGATTCATAGGCGTCACGGGTAACGTCAGTAGCCAGTCGCATTTGGATATAGCGAAGAAACGCTTCCGGCATCAATGCCGCTTCAGGGCCAAACGAATAAATCATGCCCGCGTAGTACGAGCCGAAGTAAAGCCATAATCCGAGCAACCCGCCTGCCAAGGAACCCACAAGCCAATTGCGGCAATGCCCTTTCGCAATGGTCAATCGCGCCATGCCCGCAACAAAGAGCGCGCAAATGAAGGGCACTAGGATGACGTAATAATGCCCCAGGAGATAAAGTCCAAACATACCCGCGGCCAATAACCCAGCCACGGCGAGAGCCAGGCACATCCACAATACGAAGGTTCCGATTCTAATTCCTCCTGAGCTTTTATAACGCGTTCGGCCGGTAAGAGAGTTAGCCATTAAGGAGGCAGCTTGCATATGGAATCGTTACGAGACTATCTCCATGCAGGAAACTTACAAGCAGCGACTGAGAACAGTATTATTGGGCCAGCTCCAGGAACCGTTTCGCCATCGCAGGACCTTTTCCCTCATCCTCGTGTTTGAAGAAGATGAAGGCATTCTGCCAGTTTTTTTCTCGCACTTTTTCGACCCACGTCATCAACTCCGCGTCACCATAGTCAGGTCTGCGCAAGCGCAGATACCCCCAATCTGTCGTCGATACGAAAGGGACCTCGACTCCATCTTCGGCTTCGGCAATGCAGAGGGCGACTCGGTGCTTGCGGAGAAGGTCGAAGATTTCTTCATCAAACCAGGATGGATCGCGAAACTCGAACGCGGCAATTGCCTCTGAAGGCAGGAGAGCAAGAAATTCGCGCAGCCTTGGAAGATCCTTCTTGAAGTGTGGAGGTAATTGAAACAGCAGCGGTCCAAGGCGTTCTTTCAGAACTCCAGCGACTTTTAAAAGATAGGAGAGCGAATCCCCTGCATCTTTAAGCCGCTGGAAATGGGTAATTCGCTGCGAAGCTTTTAAGACAAATTTGAACGCGGCAGGGACTTCCGCTGCCCAGTTTTCCAAAACCGAAGCTTTGGGCATGCGATAAAAGGTATTATTAATTTCAACCGAGCGGAACCGCTCTCCATAATAACGGAGCATCTGTTTATCGGGCATATCTTCCGGGTAAAATGTGCCTTTCCATTCTTTGTAGGAATAGCCACTGGTGCCCACGTAGAGGTTCATATCCGCTTTGAGTTTGGCCGATTTCAATACCAATACAACTTTTCATTAACGCGGAGGGTTCGCACTTTGTTATTTAGGAGAGAATCAATTAATGCAAAATCTTCCCCATCCAGCTTGCGATTGTGTCGAATAATTCACTTCTTACATCCGAGTCCTTGCGTCCGCTCCGCACAGGCACGTGAAAAGAATGGTCGGCATCCTGAAACAGTTTGAGTGTTGCGCTTTTATCGAGCCGTTCACAAACTTCGGTAATGAGTTCGAGGTTGGCGAAATCATCACGGCTGCCTTGCAAGAATAACATGGGGATTTGCACCTGGAACAGATGTTGAGCACGCTCTTGCGACGGTTGACCGGGTGGATGTAAAGGAAACCCCAGGAAGATAAGGCCGCGCACTCCAGGCATTGCTTCTGCAGCTTGCGCCTGGGAAGACATTCGACCGCCGAAAGATTTGCCTCCGGCGAAAACCGCGAGGTTTGGAAGCAACCTCGAGGCTTCCAGGATTGCCGCCCGGACTGTCGCGTGGGCAAGTTTAGGGGAATCCGGTCGTTTTGCTCGAGCTTCCATATAGGGAAATTGATAGCGCAAGGTCGCGATGCCCCGCTCAGCCAATCCGTTTGCAATTGCGGTCATGAACGGGTGTGTCATCCCGGCGCCTGCACCATGGGCAATTACATAGGACGCCTGTGCCTCAGGAGGGGCCTGGACCAGGCCAGATACCCACTGCGTTTCGTTTACTCTGATAGTAACCGGTTGTGCAGTTGCCGAATCCATAAAGGTAAGGCCAATGTTATTCTTAAACTAGAGATGTGCGAGTTCTTTGGCTTTCTTATCCCGAAGGGATGCGATCATTGAGCCCAGATTGCGAGGAACGAGCTACTCTGGGGACTTTTCGCCGACAATCCAAGGGTTGAATAGAAGCCCCGCCTTCATGAACCGAAGTTCGGTGGCTTCTCCCTCTCCCATCCAATGGAGTTTGGGAGAGGGTCGGACTATGGACAGGTAAACGTTTCTTGCAGGAGGATCGGCCTTTTGAATTGTCAAATTGAAGCGAATTGAACGTTGCTAATGTAAACCGGTCTGCTTATACGTACGCTGTTAACTGATAAACTGAAACATGGCGGGGTCTTTTTATTCCGACGGTCCGAGAAAGCGGGTGAGAACACTGGTTCGCTGGGGTCTCTCCGCTGTGCTTTCCGGCTGTTTGGTTTTGGGGGTAATGAGCGCGCGCGCAGCGTTGCAGTTCGATGTGTTTCCAGGCTATGACGGAATTGTGCCCGAAGCCACCTGGATTCCCATCATGTGTGAGATTAAAAATGATGGACCGGCTTTCAATGGGGTGATTGAACTTACTGCGGGCAACTTCAATCAGGGTCAGGTTCAGAAAGTGCAGGTCGAACTGCCGACTGGCACCCTTAAAAGAGTCCTCATTCCAGTTTTCGCAAACACCCGCGGATTTAATACGAGCTGGGATGTTCGGTTATTGGACGAACGTGGCAAATTGCGCGCGGAACAAATAGGGTTGCGCCCGAACAAGAATCTTGCGTCGCGAACACCGTTGGTTGGAGCGCTGGCCCGCACACCCAGCGGCGCGCCCGTTATCCGTGCTATTAATCCACAAAATCCGGACTTACAGCCAACTTCCGCGCGACTGCAATCTTCTATTTTCCCGGATAATTCGCTGGTGCTTGAAGGGCTCAATGCGCTCTACCTGAATTCCGAAAGGGCTTCTGAATTGAAGGATAACCAGGTGGGTGCGTTGTACGCATGGCTGAACAGCGGCGGGCATTTGATCATCGCTATCGAACAAATTAACGATATCACCGCCAGCGCCTGGCTGAAAAACCTGATGCCCTGTGAAGTCAAAGAGATTCAGCGTGTCCCGCGGCATTACGAACTTCAAGGTTGGCTCAACAGCGCTACCTGGTCCACGAATATACATTCCAGCACGGAGCAAATTCCGATTCAGCCCTACGGTCCGGTACGGTCCGGTCAGCGCCGAAACATGCCACAGGTTCCGGCATACCGAGCGGAACAGCCATCGAATCCCACCGGCACAAGCCCGGAAAAACCATTTTCCAATTTGCCGGATGATTTTGGCTTCGAAGCGTCGGAACTGCAGGTCGCGGTCGGAACAATGCGCGATGGCCGGAGTGTCGTTTCCGCAGGGGATACGCCCTTGATCGTGACGGCCACACGTGGATTGGGGAGAATCACTGTTCTGATGTTCAGCCCCGAACGCGAGCCATTTCGGTCGTGGAAAAACGCTCCGACATTCTGGGCGAAATTAACAGAGGTGCCTGGAGATTGGTACATCTCATCTGATTTCAATCAGCAGGGCGGGCGCAGTAGTGACGGGATTTTCGGTGCGATGCTCGATTCAAAGCAGGTTCATAAACTTCCGATTGAATGGTTGTTGCTGTTATTGATCATTTATTTGGTTGTCATTGGTCCACTAGACCAATATTGGCTCAAACGGATCAACCGGCCAATGCTCACCTGGATTACTTTCCCATGTTACGTCGTGCTCTTCTCACTGCTCATCTATTTTATCGGGTACAAATTGCGCGCGGGCGAATCTGAATGGAACGAATTGCATCTGGTGGATGTGTTGCTGAATGGGGAACGCGCTGAACTGCGGGGCAAAACCTATGCATCGATCTATTCACCCTCGAATCAAAAATATCTGTTGGCCGGGCCGCAGAAAGTAGCCACATTTCGCGGCGAATTTGCGGGCAGCTGGGAAGGTGGAGCATCCGGGGAAAAAGCGACAGTCTGGCAAAACGGGGACAGTTTCCGGGCGGAAATTTTTGTTCCGGTTTGGACCAGTCAACTGTTTGTCAGCGATTGGTGGCAACCGGCGACGCCTCCGTTGAGTGTGAACATTGTACCCAAGCCGGAAGGGTGGGAGGTAAAGGTGGAGAACCTTACGGAGCAGAAATTAACGAGTGCACAGATTGTGATCGAAGATTACATTGTGTCGCTCGGTGATTTACCCCCAAGGCAGATCAAAACTTTTCCTATTTCAAGAGGGCCAGATAAATTGTTGCGAGATTTTTTGGCGCGGTACAACGAGGTTTTTCAGAACGCCGTGCAAAACAGACAAAAGGCATTTGGCGAGAGTGGCAGGATTGGTGACCTTCCCAATAGCACGGTCGCGGCGTCATTTGTTTCGCAAATGGGGCGAAGAGATAATTATATGTATAAGTTCATCGCGCCGCCGGGACTGGATTTATCCACGGCAGTTCAACGCGGTAACGCGGTGCTCTTTGCCTGGGCTGGGGATTATTCGCCGACGAAATCAATGAACCAGTCACCTTTCCGGCGCTCGCATCGGGATACATTGTGGCGGCTCTCAGTGCCAATTAAATGACTCACTATTTAGGTTAGATATGAACGCTCCCCCAATACCCGCTGTGCAAACATTTGGCCTCACCCGCATGTATGGAAACATTGCGGCGTTATCCGGTCTGGATTTGACCGTAAATAAAGGCGATCTGTTCGGCTTCATCGGTTCGAATGGCGCAGGTAAAACCACCACACTTCGGATACTTTCCACCTTTTTGGCGCCCTCGGCAGGAACTGCGCAGATTTTTGGCAATGATGTTGTTCGTGACGCCGATGCGGTTCGGCATGTCATTGGTTACATGCCGGATTTTTTTGGAGTGTACAAAGACATGGAGGTGACCGAGTACCTGGATTTCTTTGGGGCCTGTTACAAAATACCAACCGCTCAACGCGAAAAGACGGTCAATGATGTATTGGAACTGGTGGGTCTGACCGAGAAAAAAGGGGCGCTTATTGGAGCATTGAGCCGGGGCATGCAGCAACGGCTTGGCCTGGCTCGAGTGCTGATCCATGATCCTCAATTGCTTTTGTTGGATGAGCCTGCCAGCGGGTTGGATCCACGCGCACGCATCGAAGTCATGGCCATCCTCCAGGAACTCCAGCGGCTGGGTAAAACGATTATTATCTCATCCCACATTCTGAGCGAGCTTCAAACGTTATGTAACCGCGTGGCGATCATTGAAAAAGGGAAATTGATTTACAGCGGCCCGGTTCAGGGTGTGCGTGATCAAATGTCGCAGGGCCGGGTTCTCTGGGTGCGCGTGGCGAGTGATCCAGTCAAAGCGCTCGAGTTGCTCAAAGCCAGGCCGGAAATCGCGGAAGCCTCTCCCGTGGACGGCAAAATCAAAGTGACCCTGACGAATTTCGATATCGAGCACAGTATCGTTCCTGAAATCCTGGTGCACGGCGGCGCTAAATTGCTCGAATTGCGTGAAGATGAAATTGGCCTCGAAGAGGTGTTTATGCGTGTCACACGGGGAGAAACGCAATGAGGGAATTTCGAGTTTCGGCGAGAGATTTTCATGAGTACAGTAACAAACGAGCACGACCCCTAAAGAGCGGTTTAACACAAAGGCCCGGCGCGGCACAGCCGTCAATCAAACAAGGAACGCAGACAGGTGATTTTGACCACGGATAAAACCGGAGGACACGGATAAGATGGACCGCGTTTATTTCGTAACCAGATCGTCCTGGGTCCACATCTTCTTATCCGGGCCTGCGGAGCGGATTTCCATCTCGGTTCCGCTTAGCTGGTGAAAAAAGAAGGGGGTTCCCCAGCTATCCACAAGTTCGCCGCGTCCATTGATTCGAAGCCCGGATTCTTCATTGATAAATCTGGCTTCCCTGGGATTGCCTCCGTTCAACGCCTCGGTAATTTCGGGATTTGTGCCTATGGGATTGCCGCCAAACATCGAGCCATATTGGTGAATTGCATTCCGCATCTTGCGCAGAACAACGTCAGGATCCATGCTCGGTGGTGTGTTGGGGGAACCCAGGAGAAATGGAGTTGCAGGCTTTTCCGCGAGGGCCGGAATAGCGTAGCTCTTTGTTTCCACGGTCGCCACCGTGTTGCTATTACTGTTGAGTTCGGGGGCGCTGGATTTTTTCGGACTAGCTGAAACCGGACTCGCTTCAGCCGAGTTTTCGGGGGCCAAATCCGGATGGCTCGAGTTGTGGGTTGGATTCCGAAGAACGAAATATAAACCTGCGACGACGGCACAGGAGGCCAGGAGCGCAGTCAACCGCTTCATTTCGCCTGCAATGTTAAACCGCCAATGCGTGGTCCATCAAGAGCGGTTTATATGAAACCGAGATTAGGGGCAGTAAAACGGCCAAGGTTTGGGAATACAATGCCGAGATTGTTCGAATCAACCCCAAACCAGGAAGCGAGAGTTGCGAAATATTGATCGCATGCGATGGTCGGAATCCATCGCCCGGTGCTGGTGTCGTCCGGACCACCCACTGTAAGAACGGGGAATGTTCCATAGGTTTTCCGGCCTTGCACCGCGCCGCCCATAATGAGGTGATGATTTCCCCAGCCATGATCGCTGCCCTGACCATTGGTGGGAAAAGTTCGGCCAAAATCGCTGCAGGTAAAGGCGGTGACGCGCTTTGAAAAGTCCGGGTCACCATGGAGCGTTCCGATTTGTTCCATGGCCGCCTGGAAGGCGTTCATGCATTGGCTGAGCTCTGCCAAAAGATTCGAGTGTTGTCCACTGAGGACGGAGCGGCCCGCCGGTTGGTCGGTCTGGCCACTGTGCAGGTCGTAATTGTTAACCTGACAAAAGAATATCTGCCGTTTCATTCCAAAGCCATTGTTTGGACTGCCTGCGGCGCGGTGTCCTGCTTCGATTAATCGCGCAATCATCTTGAGTTGCGGGCCGAGCGAGGAGTTAAACCTCACCATATCGACAGGATTCGTCACTTGGTTCACACCATTGGTTGGAAAGCGAGTCGTCCAAAATTGAGTCCCGGTGGCAGCGGGAGGAGATGCAGGATCGGCAGTGTTTAAAATGGCTGAATTGAGCAGTGAGCCAGTATTGATGGCGTGCTCGGCGATGTCGGAGTAGGCCTGAACTTGCATATTCGGGTATTGCAATCCCAGAATATTTGTGAGGGCAGAGAGGCGATTACCGGAGACACCTTGCAGACTGATGGCGCCGGAGGTCGACACTGCGTACTGAGAAACCATGCTGCCAACTTCGAATGTGTTAGCACCCGCTAAAGACACAGACAAAGAGACGGGCGCATTAGTTTGAACCGCTTGCAGCAAATCTGCGCAACGGCCGCCCCAACCTGTTAAGGGAGGCTGGTCGGCCACAGAAGTCTGCCATTGAGTGACCTGATCCGCATGTGAGAAGAGCTGAGGCGGTCTTTTTTGAGGGAAATTGTTGTATTGAGTTTTGGTGGTTGGATAAAGCAGCGTGCCTGTATTGAAAAGAACTGCAAGCTTGTGCGCGCCAAAGAGAGTTCGCAATTCCGGGCAGGCCGGATGGAGTCCATACTCATGACCATCGCTGTTGAGAGGGGCGGCATTATTTGCATTATCCAGGTTGAGAATGCTCGCCTGTGGTATAGCTAAAGCCGCCTTGCGAATGGCCGCATAGTTGGTGTACTCGCTTGGAATTGTGGGGATAATCAGGTTGTTGGCATCGTTGCCGCCCCCAAGGAAGATGCAAACCAGCGCCTTGTAATCGCTAATGTTCGATTGCGCGACGGCAGCGTTCATGAACCGCAGATCGCGAATTGCGGCGGTCATGGCCGAGGTGCCCAGGGCCGCGCAGGCCGCCCGACGAATGAATTGACGGCGAGTTAGGGAATCGAATGGTTTTGATTGCATAAGTGGCAACTATCTTTGGATCGTATAATCGGGAGATACCAGAATGAGATGGGCCACAGCCCGTGCCCGGTCACGCATTTGGGTCAAGGTGGGCGGGGCGCCATAGGCAAAATTGGAAGTGTTAGCTACGTAATTAACAATAACAGTCTTTGCTGCGGCCGAGAGTTGTCCCGAGCAAAGAAGAGAGTTCAGCGCGTCCACCAGGGTAGGAATGCCAGCATTCGAGGTATAGCCAGCAGTCAAGTATGATCCCAGATCGACGAAAATCGCGCCGCCGCCGTTGTTAAAACTGCTAATCCCGTTAGTGTTACTCGAGTTGAGAACACCACCTTGCAGGAAGTTCATCTGGAATGCGACCGTGGTATCGGAAGTCAATTGGAATTCTGGCGTTGTCAGCCCAGCAGCAGCAAGCGCTCCCGGGAATTTATAACCAGGGAAAAAGAAATTAAAAACGGTGGGAGAATTCAAAGGTGTCTGGGCAAGACTAAGTGAGCCGCCGGTGTCGGTGGCATTAATGTTCCATGTATTCCATAAAACGGTAGCGTTGCCTGAGCGATACAAAGGTGGCGCTATCGCAGGATAAACGGTCGCTGAATTTTGAGCGCCATTGGCCGTTGAAGGGATTGAAAATGTGAAATGCGTGGCGTCAGGCACGGAAGTGACCTGGTAGGTTCCTTTGGCTGGACCACCAGCGGCAAAGACCACATATACACTATTCCCGACGGCAAGACCATGGGGCATAGGAGTGCTGTAGTTAATAGTAGTGCCTCCTGACACTACAAAACCTCCGCCCGTGATTCTGGGTATCATGCAGTTATTGGTAACCCGGGCGTTGGCATCCGGGGTCATCACCGCGAATAAATTCCCGTTCGTAGTCCAAATTACCTGGTAAAGCCGGTCGGATGCTCCACCGTTGATGTAAGCATTTCCTGCCCGGTTGGCAGAGTCATTAGCAATGACCGCAAACCAGTCATTATTGGTGAGCCACATGACCTGATAATTCCCGTCCGGGGCTCCGCCGCTGGTGAAATGAATACTGGCATTATCACTAAGGTTTAGGCCATGTCCGGGAATATTTAGCATGACAATATTCGTTGTGATCATGCTGCTGGTGAGCATGTTCGTAATGACCATGTTTGACTGGGAATAAGTGCCAGCATCCAGCAAAGCCAGATAGACCGAACTGCCCAGGTTCAACCCGTGGCCGGCAAGATTCACCGTGATAATATTGGTGGTTACCATACTGGCTGTGAGCATATTCGTGATGGTGGTATTGGGCGTCTGGCTATAGGAGGCGACTGTCAGGCCCGGTGGGGTCACCCTGAAACTATTTGGGCTCAGCACAGTCACACTATAAGCCTGGGACGCTGGGCTTGGTTGTCCGGATGTGTCCGCGTAATTGATTTTGACCGTGTCCCCCGTAAAAAGCCGGTGAGGTATAGCAGTGGTATTGGTCACGAATTGAAGTCCACTTTGAGCATAAGCAGCGCTGATCGAGGACGGGGCTGGAAACGCCCGGGCGACAGCGGTAACCCGAAGGAGTGGTTCGCGCTGTTTGCCAAAGGTAGGAACACTTAACATGTTCGTACTGCGCGCTTCGTAATCCAGCAGGATAGCCCTGATGACGGCTTGTAAATCTCCACGCACACCCGCCCCATTGTCATTGAAGATCTGGGCCACACGATACAAGTATCCAGGGCTGGGATGACTCGTCACCAGCCTTTGAATGAGCTGACGGCAGATAAACGGCGCCACATTCTGGTTGTAGAAAATGTTATCGAGCGCGAGTTCGAGATCCTGCGAGCAATAGTAGTCATAGTTGGTGAGACTGGAATTGGCTGAAGCGCCCAGTGCAGGTGGTAACACAACGTTATCAAGTAACAACTTCGCGGTCAGGTCGTGGTGCGTGGGCACCAGTACCATGGGATTCAAATAATTGCGACTTGGCCCAAAATTGTTTGGTAAACGCCCGTTTGACTGGCCGGTTTGATAATAATTCCAACCTGTGAAAGTGGCCGCAAATCCCAGGATGACATTTTGATCATAAGTAGAAACCAGGTCGCCCCCGCTCGTCATGATGAGTGATCCGTCGGGCCAGGTACGGTATAACCCGATTGAGAACAATTGCAGGATTTCTCGGGCGTAATTTTCATTGGCGTGAGTACCGTTAATAATATTTCCCTTGTCGTTGCCCTGCATATTCAAATATTCGCCCATCGCCGGTGTGAGGGTGACGGCTCGGAGCAAGTCGCGGAAGTTTCCAAAAGCATTGTCCAGGAGTGTATCGTAATACATGCAAAGTGCCGGCGCATTGTCCTGTAAAGGTCCCTGGTCTGAAACGACGAGTATCTCGCTCAAAGCGAAAGCGACGCGTTGTCGAAGCTGGTCGGGTGCGGTGACGGCCAACTGCCACCAGTCGTTGAAAACTGTGTTACCCGAGTAAGGAGAAGTCGGATCGCTGCTTAAATTAGAGTAGAGCAACGATAAATGGTGTGACGCAGGAACCGCGAATTGACCGGTGAGCCAGTTCGTATAGCCGCTGGACTGAACCAGCGCGATGTCGCTCGGACTCGGACCAAACGTCGCCTGGGTAAGGAACCGAGCAGCAGCGTTGGCGTTGGAATGATCGTCAATCCAGGCGGCAGGAGCCGCGGGCGGGGTGAAACTGGATGAACCTTCCGCGGGCGCAAAATGCCCGATGAGTTCACCATCAGGATAATTACCAGTCAATATAGTAATAAAAGCTTTTCCTTGGTTCAGCACATCGAGGATGGCTGCTACAGAAAGCGTTGCGATCGGTTCGATATTCCAAAGAAAACTGCCATCGGGTTGCGGATGCTCAGCAGAAATATCAAACATGATTCCGGTCGGGCTGCTCAGATAGGGCTCGTTGTTGATGTGTTCTCCTGTGATTGTGGAAGAAATGCCGCTGATCGAATAATTCAGAACCGCCTGAGAGTTATCCGCATTCAAACGCAGAGTGGCAGTTCCAAAGGGCATATTTGTAACACCGTTCCCTGCCAGCATAGTCGCCACGTACAGAGTGCCCGGGGCTACCGAAGGAGGTGGGGAATAGTACTTGGAGAGCAGGTACCCAGGCACCACTCCATTAGCAACGGTGTTAGTTCCGGTTGGATCCTGCAACCAGCCGACCGACCAATTATCATTTCCACCGCTGCCGGCCTTATGCAGGATTTCGGTATAATACTTTTGCCCGGCCACCATGGACAACCAGCCTGACCTTTGGCCCGGTTGCAAATTCCATTGGCGTGAACCTGTTGCGCTGGCAGTGGCCCGTTTGACCTTATTGACTGGTTCGGCATCGTTAGAAATCCATAGTTCCGCCGAATCGCGACCTGCAATCCAGAAATAATAATTTGCCGTTGCGGGCGCGATAAAGAATCCGCGAATGCGCTCGCCATAATTGATGCCATAATTGGTGATGCCTTCCAAAGTGCCGATGGTATTCGTCAGTGAGGCAGGCACGCTGAGGGGTATGTCTGAAATGTTTGCGCCGGGTGCATTGGACCAAACCTCACGCACCACGGAACTGCCGGTGTCGATCACCGTGAGATAAAGAATGGATGCGCCCGCCCCCACGGCGTTGCTCGAAGTGAGCATAAGTTGAAATTCCCCGGCTACGGTTGGCGTTCCATTTAATAGGCCGTTGGCGGGATTGAAATTCAACCCAGGCGGAAGCGGAGAGGCAGTCAGGCTCGTGGGAGTGTTGGCGCCTGCCACAGTAAAGCTAAACGGCTGGTTTAAAAATGCGACCGCAGTCAAAGGATTAATCAGAGAGGAAGGGGCCGGCGCGCTCGAGGGATACAGCCGATTCATGGGAATTATCTGCTTGGCCTGGCTGGCGCTGTACCATGAAAGATGCGCGACGGAACTGGAGGTAAGCTGAAAGTATTCCATGCGAATGTTGTAACGGACACCGGCCTTCAAATTAATCGAGCCAGTCAAGTCGCTGGCGCTTTTAGCCGTCCAGTTATCGATGAGGAGCTGGTCGTTGACCCATAACTTCACGCCGTCGTCCGTGTTGGCCACAAAGAAGTATGTTTCGGAATACTGCGGCTGTACCTGCCCCGTCCAACGCACGCAGAAATAATTTGGGCTGCCGGTAGGCGGTGGGTTGGTGGAGTTCCAAACAAAATCTATATTGGTATCCGTTTGGGTCGCTCTGAGATTGGTGAAATTCGCTGCATTGGTATAGATAGCGTTGGCGTTGGTATAATACTGCCCGGTTAACCCTGTTCCCTTCGGCGTTTGTGAAGGATAAATCACGACGCTGGCATTGCTGGGATTGCTGACACTGTAGCCGGTTCCAGGCAGGAGTGTCACTTTGGCGATCACAGGGCTGAACAGATTAACGTTCGGCAAAGGTGTCACATACACCGGCGCCGAACTGACCCCAGGTGGCAAAGAGACCGTTCGGGAAATGAAAGCATGATCCACATTCTCCACGGCGAATCCGGTGCCTGAACTTCCAACGGCCAGGTTGACGATCAGCAAATTCAGCGGGAATCCTCCTCGAGTAATCGTAAATTGACCAAGGTCCTGGGCGGATTGACCCGCGTCCGGCTCAACGCAGGTTGGATCAGTCGCCGTGATGGTGACGGTGTTCTGCGATATCAACCGGCTGATCGCGTAATTATAGTCATTTATTGGCTGGCCGGAACCATCCAATTGATTGTTGCTCGTGGAACGTGTTGGATCGAGACCCAATTGATACTCTTCCCAGTCATTAACCCCGTCTCCGTCTGTATCCACGTCCGAGACCCCAATTCTAAACAATTTGATCGCCGGTCCGATTGCCGCATTCAAGGTGACAACGCTTCCGTTCCTTGCAATCTGGCTCGATTCGGGAGTCCAGTTCGTCAGAACGCCGGTGCCGAGGGGCTGCTTGCTTTGAAGCTCATATCGCTTTCCCCGCTCGCACGCAATTGTGACTAAAAAACTGTTGCTCACATAGGCTCCAACAGTAATCCTCGGAAACGAGTTGGGATCGAACGGATCCGTGCCGGCCAAAGCTTCAAGTCGATTGGAGACGCCATCGCCATCTGTGTCTGCGTCAGGATTCAGATCGGCAGCTCCATAGATTTGCTCCCAGATATCGCTCATGGCGTTTGCGTTCTGATCGATCTTTTGCGCGAAAACGGAATTTGCAAAGATCAGCGGCGCGCAGAGTGCTGATAAGAGGATTCCAGGAAAGAAACTTCTCAAACAGGCTTTCATAACAACGAACCAAAACAAACCAGTCAAATGATAGAAGCGATTATCACGAGTCGAAGGCAGTGGCTGGGACATTTGCCGAGTACAACAGGTAATTGTCACGCTTCATAGCGGGGCGTATGGCACAGTATAATGCGCTGGCACATGCGTAGTGTCAAGGAGGTCACGTAGTATTTTTCACTCCGTGTAACTACTTATTTCGGCTCCGTATAAAAACTGCACAGACTTGATCCGTTCCTGGACAAGAGCGAGAGATTTCAAAGTCCATCACGCCAATTTTTCGAAATGAAATCCCCAAAGGAGGGCCGTTGAATCCATCCATTGAATCGCTTAACGTTCAGCCTCATGGGCGTGCAGCAAACTGAGAGCATTCGTCCACCTGCCGAAACTTTCCCGGTCGGGTTGCATAATGCATTTCTATTTTCGATGTTCAATGCGCTTTCCTTCCAACTGGTCCTGGGAAGCCCGATGGTGCTCTACGCCAAAACACTGGGGGCCAGCGCGACTGTTCTTGGCATTATTGCCGGCATGATGCCACTTCTTGTTATCTTCCAGATCCCAGCGGCGAGTTACGTTTCGCAATTTGGTTTTAAACGGTTTGTGTATGCAGGCTGGGGCATCAGGGTCATGTTCATTTTCGCAATTGCGGCTGTGCCCTTAACTGGAAGTTTTTTAGATGGAAGAAATCGGCTGGCGCTCATCCTCGTGCTGCTCTTCTGTTTTAATCTGTCGCGCGGGATTTCCAGTTGTGCCTGGCTGCCGTGGATCACCATGCTGGTACCAACGAGCTTGCGCGGAAAGTACTTGGCTCGAGATGTCGCAGTCCAAAATTTCGGCAGTTATATTACTTTTCTGGTGGCGGCGGGTTGTTTGGCTGGCCAGACCCGAGCCTGGCAATTTGCCATTCTATTTACTTTCAGCGCGATCATGGGGGTTGTTAGCCTGAGTTTCTTAAAACGCATTCCCGACGCCGAAATGTCTGAGGAGGAGCGCCGCTCGAAAGGACGGGTGCCGTGGCTTGAGATGGCTACTTTCCCGCCCTTCAAAAAACTCCTCATCGCTGTCATAGGTTGGTCTGTGGCTTATGGAGGACTGACGGCGTTCAGTGTTGCATTCCTCAAAGCTGCCGGCATGAGCGAAAGCAAGATTCTTCTCGTCAGTTCGGTTTCTTTCGTGGGTGGCCTGAGTTCTCTTTGGATTTTAGGCGCGCGGCTCGACCGGCTGGGAAGCAAGCCTGTATTGACATTTTCCTTCGTTGCCTGGGTCGCTGTCCTGGCGGGGTGGATCTTGTTGTCGGGAAATGTATTTCCGCTAAAGCTAGTAGCGATTCTCGCGCTCCAGTTTTTCATGGGCCTTTTGGCAGCGCTCGTACAAATGTCCAACACCCGCCTCGCCATGGCGATCATACCGGCCATGGGTCGGAATCATTTTTTTGCTATTTACTCCGTCGTAGGCAATGTGACCCTTGGATTGGCGCCAGTAGCTTGGGGGCTCCTGATTGATGCCATCGGCACACGCTCTCCACATTGGCTTGGGATTGATTGGAACCGTTTTACCATTTTCTTTGCAGCCGCCATGGCTGTTTATGTGGGCACGCTCTATTTTATCCGTAACCTGGACGAACCCGAAGCCGCCAGCATGGAAGAGTTGTTGAGGGAGATTCTCATCCATTCACCGCAAAGGTTCCTGGTAAGATTTTGGCCACGGGGATAAAGACAGTATCGATGGTTGCGACGCCGGGTGGAATCTTTCGAACCTAATTTTGAAAGAGGTTTAAATGAATGATCTCGCTATCGGCCACGAGCGCTGCTCCGGCTACACCATTCCCCTCGAAACGGTGATCTTGTCCGCATCCAACGACGGGGTGGATCCGCTCGGCGGTCGCCAGGCAAGATTTGAAGAATATATCCGTCTTATCTCGAGCGTTTTGAATCAAAACTTGTTTCTGTTCCATCAATGCCTCCAAGGCATAGCTCCTGATGAATTTGGAATGGAGCACTTGGTAAGCTCGTGCCGATGACACGATATCCGCGCCGGCCACTTCTCCATTGATTAAGGCGACCAACCCTTTCTGATCGGGCAGAGGCTTGAGATGTTTTAGATACTCATCCAGTTCCTTGGCTTTAGCTGCCAGAGTATCATGCATAGCGGAGGTTGGAGAGTGCAACCCCGAGCTGCTGCAATAATGGGCCACTTTGCTCCAAACAGCATGCTGGTCGGATTTGTGGCCGGTCGAGGCGTTTAAGGACGCGGCAACGGAACTGGACTTGGTTTTGCGCAGGTTGTGAGGGGAGATATACCCTGCATCTGCAAATCCGGCTGTTTTGTAAGCCCACCGGCCTGCTTCGGTGCAACTGACTGGAACGACGGTCTCGGATTTACCTGCCAGCAGAAGCGAAGTATTCAGCGTCCGATTCTGCTTCGCCCCAATTAACTCTTCTCCATCCACCAGCAACATCCGCAGATCCGAACTGTTGCTCACTTTCAGATCCGGCACACTGCCGCTGTCGCTGACCTCGGTGACCGTAGCGAGGCGCTGATCAAGCGCTTCTGTCAGCGTGAGATACTCCCCGCCAGGGTTGGCGTTGGTGAAGATCGGGACAATCACAAGGTTTTGGAATTGCTGAGGCTCGCGTAAATCGATGCGCGAAAGATAATCACCAAGCAATGTGTTCATGCGAATGACTATTGATGGTTCGGATTTGGAACGATCGCAACGCCGCGCGGATTCACAAACGATCCCGTTCCGCGCGTCACCAGGTCTTGCTGATGCGTGAATAGGTTAATCCTTATGATTCCGCCGTCAAGTTGGTCTGCCCTTTCGGGATTCACCGTGTACGGATCACCGACAACAAGTTGGCCCTCGTTATCTAAAGCGATTCCCACAGGTCCGGAGAGATACTGGCCTTCGGCCGCGATCGTTTGCTCTCCCGTGCGCGCATCGACATCGATCACCCTGCCGATACCAAAGTTTCCATCTGAATTGGCAACATCCGTAATATAGATATGGTCACCCTGAACGGCGAAGGCTTGCGGCCGGTTGAGCAAACCGCCACGAGAGATCACACTCTGTACCCCATTAGGATGAACTCGAATGATTTCAGGGGGAAAAGCCATATTTAATACAACAAGCTCTTCCCTTTCGGTCACTGCCACACACAATGGATAAAGCAGGCTGCCTCCCGTACATGCAGTCTGAATTTGACCGGAATGAGGGTTGACTCTCATAACAGATTGAAGATTTGCCACGACAATGGAGTTCCTTCGCTCCATGGCCAGCCCACAGGGTTGACCCAAATCCCCCATCGAATTATCCGCTATTAGCGTTTGCCCACCGGTCTCTGGATCAATGCGAATAAGACGTCCGGAGTCTGAGACGATGATTTGGCCCTCGGCATCGATGACTACTCCAAACGGTAGTCGCAGAAGGCCACCCGATGAGATCACACTTTTTTCGCGAGTTTGGCCATCCACCTTGATGACAAACCCTCCCTGGATAGCGTCCCCCGAATCTACGTATACAATATCCCCGGGCTCTAGCCTGCTGCCGCTGTTGTTGAGGAACCTGCTGCCGGGATTCTGAGCAAAAATCCCGAGCGAGAGTGCTGTTAACAACGTTCCCATAATCGACGCGAAAAATCCGGGTCGTGACCTGCCGGCCACCTTGGCCAGACCGAATTGTTGAATAGTATCCATATACCTCTTCTACGAGGACTGGATGGGAATCTTACAGGGTATTTTTGAGAGAACGGTTAATTTGAAGAACCAAGGGGATTTGCGCTTTTGATGCCGTGATGGAATGGCACACGATCAACGCTGTTTGACCTTTTCTTTTGTTAATCTTGATTAAAACTGGAGCTTTTCAGGCGAAAAAACCTTTGGGGCTGAGCAAGCGGCTGGTTAAAAAGGGAATTCATGTTTCTGCTATTGAAGCTGTTCTTGTTGTTCGTGTTTGTTTTCATTGCGGTTCTATTATTGTTTTGATTTCTTGCAGCGCTCTATCGGCACTGGTTGTTGAGGATGGATTCGCAGCGATTCTCTTCTTTTCGTCTGGGGGAGAGGTGAACGGATTTGTGGTAAACGCCGAATTCCAAGGAGCTTACGCCTCGCCCATGCTTAAGGAGACAGAGTGAAAGAAGGAATGGATCCGCAGATCGACAGCTACAGCGGGCTTTTCGATAATAGCCACTGTAAATCAACTGGCCTGGGCGAATGGCTCAAATCGCTTCCCGTTGACTGGGTGGTGAACTTCGGCCTTTGACTTTTGCAGATGTAACCTTTCTGTAGCATTTGCATGCGGCTGCCTATACGCTAACTTTGCCGCGTGAAATTGCCTGTCAAAAGCGACTATGCAGCCCGAGCTGTGCTTGGGTTGGCGCGTCATTATCCCACTGGCGAGGCGTTGCGTGCGGAAGACCTTGCCACGGAACAATCGATCCCTCCCAACTATCTTGTCCAGATCCTTATCGAGTTAAAAGCGCAGGCCCTAGTCAGGAGTGTTCGGGGAAAGGAAGGCGGCTACCTCCTGGCCCGTGCTCCATCGGAAATCACCCTGGCTGACGTGCTTTGCGCCATGCATGGAAAAGTATTCGACAGTCCGGCGCTAAGCGATCCAGATTGTCCTCCGGAACTGCGGCAGGCGTGGGAAAAGCTGCAGCAAACGATTCAATCGGCCGCCACCGCCATTACCTTTCAGCAGTTACTCGATCAAAGCGTCGAGAAAGAAAAAATGTACTACATTTGAGTTTGGTACACCTGTGTTTCGAACGGATAATCATGGGCCATTTGGAATGGCGTTCTTGATGCGTAAGAGCGAAGGCAGATAAATCAAGCTTTAGCGGCTGCGGTTGTTCAACCATTTGCCGAAATCTGGGGTAGGGCTATTTGGAAGTTTCAATTCCCTGCATAGGTTTGCCAATGAGGTCCAGTCACAAAAGATAGCCGTGCCTTCTGGTGTTGCTCGCTTTTGCATACACTCGAAACAGAGCAGAACCTGCGCAACCGGCTTTTTGTCGGAACCGTAAAACACGAAAGCGTGACGAGGCTTAAAACAGCCGGCAACCGGGTGTTCGAAATGCTCACCCGTAATGGCGGCAAGCAGATGCTTTACCTGGTTAGTCGCAAGCAACGTACCATTTGTATTAATGGTGGTGGCATGGAGCTTTCCATCTTTTATGATTGGAGGTGCTTTATATCCTGTGGCGTTGTAGGAGTAGGCACGCACCTCGGAAAAACTCGCCGCCGGCCAGGTTGGCGGGACTGCGCTCGCGCATAAGGTCAGCCACATCAGGATGGTGCATATTCGCGCAATCATATTTCAGTCCAACACCGCTGCTCATCAAACGTTTTTCCATTCCCTTCTTAAGTTAACTGAGCCGCTGGGTGCCCGTGGACCCTTGATTACTATTGTCACGTTTCTTGAAATGGCCTGCTGAAGGTTCGCTTTCGATGTTTTTTATTTGGCTTATCTCCGCGCTCGTCGTTAGTTTCGGACTCGGAAAAACCTCATGAAGGCAATTGTCTGTAAGCAATACGGTCCGCCGGACAACCTTGTGTTAGAAGATTTGCCTCCGCTCAAAGCTGGCAAAGGCCAGGTCGTGGTCAGCGTCAAAGCAGCCGGAGTGAATTTTCCAGACACACTTATTATTCAGAACAAATATCAGTTCAAACCAGAGCTTCCTTTTTCCCCCGGCAGCGAATGTGCCGGAATTGTGAAAGAAACTGGTGAAGGAGTAAGCAGCGTAAAACCGGGGGATTCGGTCATGGCACTCACGACGTATGGAGCGTTTGCCGAAGAGGTTCTGGTCAAAGAAACGGAGTGCATCCCTCTGCCCAACGGGGTGGATTTCCAACAAGCAGCGGGTTTCACGCTGACCTATGGAACTTCCTATTACGGTCTGCACAATCGCGCCCAGTTGAAGGCGAACGAAACGCTTCTTATTCTCGGGGCGGCGGGTGGTGTTGGCAGCGCCGCCATCGAATTGGGCAAAATCATGGGCGCGCGAGTTATTGCCTGTGCTTCCTCCGATGAGAAGTTGGCCGCTTGTAAACAACTCGGGGCCGACGAATTGATCAATTACGAAACCGAAGATTTGCGCGAGCGCATCAAGCAGTTCACCAACGATCGTGGCGTGGATATTGTCTATGATGCGGTGGGTGGAAAACATGCCGAACCGGCGGTCCGCTCCATGAGTTGGAATGGCCGTTATTTGGTCGTGGGATTTGCTGCCGGGGAAATCCCAAAAATTCCGTTAAACCTGACTTTGCTAAAGGGTTGCGCGCTGGTCGGCGTATTTTGGGGCTCCTTCATGCGGAAAGAGCCTGCTGCGGCTGCGAAGAATCATGCCCAATTGATGACTTGGCTGGCGCAAGGAAAGCTGAAGCCACTGATCAGTGCCGTTTATCCCCTTCAGGAAGCGCCGCGAGCACTTCAGGATTTGATGGAACGCAAGGTCAAAGGCAAAGTAGTGCTCGTAATGAATTCATGAGCAAATCCCCATGACAAAGAACAAAGCTCGAACCGTTTCCTTTTGCCTTTGTTTCCCCGGTTTATTTCGTCATTTGTCATTCGTCATCCGAAATTCTCACCAATGATCGATTCCACGGAAGCCTATCGTTCGCGACATCTCTCGCATGAGGAACTGATCTCAAAAATTCAACCTAACGACACCCTGGCATTTGGTTCCTGGATGGGACAGCCGCATGGCTTTATGCGGTCTCTTGCGAAAGCCAGTTCGAAGTTGGAGCCACTCTTCGTGATAACCACGCCGGCATCTGGCGCTGGCGAATTACTCAATCAACCCAACATCATTTGCCTTACCGGGTTCATGGGACCGTTCGAACGAGCGGCCCAACGCCAGCAGCGCAATGTGTTTTACACCCCAACTCAATATGCCGATGCTTACAAGGCTGTACGCACAAATCCGCCTCCAAACTATGTCATCGTTCGCACGGCCCCAATGGACGAACGCGGCTATTTCAACCTGTCCCTTTCCTCGAGTTGGACAAATGACGGATTAAGATATTTTTTCCGCAATTCTGCTGAGACACGGCTCGTTCTCGAAATTAACCCGCACATGCCTCGAGTTTGCGGCTTAAAACAATTTGGGAACAACGAACTTCACGTTTCGGAAGTCCACTACCTTATCGAGGACGATTCCCCGTTGCCCTCTTACACCGTGCCGGAGCCGAATGAACTGGAGCGCGCGATTGCGGCAAACGTCGCGGCCCTGGTGGAAGACCGCGCCACGGTCCAGCTTGGCATCGGCACCATCCCTATGGGGATTGGACGATTGTTGAATGAGCGAAAAGAACTGGGTATCCACACAGAACTATTTTGCCAATCTCACGTCGATCTGATCGAAGCGGGCTCAGTCACCAATGCCTATAAAGGTTTATATG